>Ga0307975_1001872_pt1 | contig 10188 bp, 6 predicted proteins | sample OrgLakmetagen917_FD_201825 | JGI IMG/M metagenome (GOLD analysis project Ga0307975, IMG submission 201825) | Saline water microbial communities from Organic Lake, Antarctica - #917 | ecosystem: Environmental > Aquatic > Non-marine Saline and Alkaline > Saline | place: Antarctica: Organic Lake... | reverse complement strand
TGGAGTGATGTCGTTATTTAAATACGTCTGATCAATACCTTACTAGGTAGAGAACGTCCGATCCCGGTCCCGTCCGCTCCGCCACTTGCCCTCGCGAAAGTGTTCTCCCGATCCGGCTGCGGCCGGATTTTTCCGTTAGTTTGGGGGGTTATGCGGGAGAAGCTAAACACCGGCCCTAGTAGGCGGAGTGCTCAAAGCATTCTCTCCGGGCCGATATTCTCCGGACCTCATGACTGCGCCGATTTGGTGTTTAGGTTGTAAGTCGTTGGGGTGATGCGATTTTTTGTCGGTGCCGCTAAGCACTCCGACGCCGGTCGCGTTCGTAAAATAGGCCTCAGATCCAAACCTCGCCGTCTGGGGTTAGCAGACTTCATACAAAGCCTTTGGGCTCCACCCGCTTCTCATTATTGGATAGGTGGGTGGAACCCAGCCATTGACAACGGCTCTAGTTCAGCTGCGAGTAGCAGCCGAACCGGTTTGCGCCGCCTTGTCGGCATAGGTCGCCGCGAAGATCGTCTCCGAGAGCCATTTCTTGAACGATGGATTGTCGCTGAACTGTTTGAACAGCTCGGTATGGTCCGTCAGCAGCTCGATGACAGCGCGCTCCAGTGCCTTGTCATGCTCAATGCGGGCGTTCTGCTTGTCCGAGTTCTGCATCGCATTCTGGTAGGCCTTGTCCGCCGCAACCTTCGTGGGGAGTTCCTCAGCGATCACCTTCCCGATCTTGTCGGCGTCTTTCCAATCGATGTTGCCGAACATCTCGTTAAACGTTTTCAGAATGTTGCTCAGCAGGTCCAGTTCCGGTTCAGGCTTGCGACCGCCTCCGCCCAACGGCACAGGTCCGATTTCCGCGTCGGCATCGGGAAGCGCAATCGCCATTGTCGCCTGCGCCTCGACCCGGTAGCTGTCCATGTCGATGGCTTCGAGGATGCCCTTCGAGAGATCCTGCTCCTCAGGCGCCGGCAATTTCGGGGTGAGGAAGTTCAGAAATATCGAGAGCTTCTCCCATTCCGCATTCGTGTAGGGCAGGATGGCCGCGAGGAATCCATAGGTGCGCGTGAAAGCCTTCGCCTTGCCCTTAAAGTCTACCTGCCCATCTTCATCCAGGTCGGCCTTGTATACCGCGACACAGGCGTCGAGGATGGGGTCGAGCTTGTCCCGGTCGGCGCCACCGAGATAGAGCGCCACGAGGTCCTCCACCTGCTCCCAGGAGTAGGCTTGGTAGCCGTCGAGCCGCGCTTTCAAGTCGTGCAGCTTGTTCGGATCGGTCTCTTCGCTCAGGATCGTCGTGCGGTAATAGTCCTCGAACGACGCCTTGATGCCATCCACATCGTTCATGAAATCCAGCACGAAGGTGTCGTGCTTCTGCGGATGTGCCCGGTTCAGGCGTGACAACGTCTGCACGGCCTTGATGCCCGACAGCGTCTTATCCACGTACATCGTGTGCAGCAGCGGCTCATCGTAACCAGTCTGGAACTTGTCGGCGACGATGAGGAACCGGTATGGGTCCTTCTGGATCGTCTCCTCGATCTTGTTGCTCGGAAAGCCATTGAGCGACGCCTCGGTCACCTTCTGGTCGCCGTATTCGTGCTCTCCGGAGAAGGCAACGATGGCCTGGTAGGGGCTCTTTCGCTCCTTCAGATACTCCCCGAAGGCGTGAAAATACTGGATGGCGCGGTGAATTCCGCTGGTCACCACCATGGCGCGCGCTGCTCGGCCGATTTTGCGATGGGCCATCACCTGGTCGTGGAAATGATCGACCATGATCTCCGCCTTCTTGCGGATGGCATGGTCATGGGATTCGACATAGCGCCGGAGCTTTTTCTGCGCCCGCTTGGCGTCGAACTGCGGATCGTCCTCCACCGTCTTCATGAGCCGGTAGTAGCTCTCGACCGGCGTGTAGTGCTTGAGCACGTCGAGGATGAAACCCTCTTCGATGGCCTGCTTCATCGAATAATTGTGGAATGGGACGTGCCTGACTTTCCCGCCCTCGGGGACCGCCGTGCCGAAAATCTCCAGTGTCTTGTTCTTGGGCGTAGCGGTGAAAGCGAAATAGCTCGCGTTTGGCAGCACCTTCCGCGCCTCCATCAGGCGGTTGATGGTGTCCTCGACTGTTTCTTCCTCTTCCTCGCCACCGTTGGCCGCGAGAGCGATGTTCATCTTGGCTGACGTCCGGCCGCCTTGGCTGGAATGCGCCTCGTCGATGACAATGGCGAAGGTTCGCCCGCGATGGTCGTCCCCGATTTCGTCCAAAATGAACGGGAACTTCTGCACCGTGGTGATGATGATCTTTTTGCCCTGCTGTAGGAACGTCCGCAGCTGCTGAGATCCCTCGGTGACCGCGCCGACGATGGAGGACACCTGCGCGAACTGCCTGATCGTGTCGCGGATCTGTTTGTCGAGATTGCGCCTGTCGGTGACAACGATGACGGTGTCGAAGGTCGGCTTGCCGCCGGTCTCCAGCCCGATCAGTTGATGGCCGAGCCAGGCAATCGAGTTGCTCTTGCCCGAACCCGCTGAGTGCTGGATCAGATACCGCCGCCCGGCGCCTGATGCCTCGGCATCGGCCAGCAGCTTGCGCACCACGTCGAGTTGGTGAAAGCGCGGGAAGATTTGCTTGGGCGGCTTCTTCTTTCCGCGCTCGTCGGTTTCCTCGACCACCTGCGCATAGTTTTCCAGGATGTCGGTGAGGTTGCGCTTCGTAAGAACCTGCTTCCAAAGGTAATCCGTCTTCAGGCCATGCGGGTTCGGCGGATTGCCCGCGCCGTCATTCCAGCCCTTGTTGAAGGGCAAGAACCAGGACGCCTTGCCCTTCAGGTGGCTGCACATCCGCACCTCGTGGTCGTCCAGGGCGAAATGGACCACACAGCGGCCGAACTGGAACATCAGCTCCTTGGGGTCGCGGTCGCGCTTGTACTGCTCGATCGCGTCCTCGACCGTCTGCTTGGTCAGGCTGTTCTTCAACTCGAAGGTGGCGACGGGCAGGCCGTTGATGAACAGCGCAGCGTCGAGCGACAGCTTGGTCGCATCCTTGGAATAGTGCAGCTGGCGGGTGACGCTGAACACGTTGGCAGCGAACAGCTCCTCCGCCCTGGCGTTGCCGGGCGTCGGCGTGCCGAAGAACAGCTCAACCGATCCGGGGCCGTGCTTTACTCCGTTGCGCAGCACGTCGATGACACCGCGCTTGGCGATCTCGCCTTGCAGGCGGTGAAGGAACTGCAGCCGCTTCGGGCCGTCTTCCTCGACGCCGAGGGCTTCGACAGCCTCTGGCTGCGTGGCGCTCAGGAAGTTGAACAGCTTGGCCAGATCGATGGCGTGATCCCGGTCGAAATCCTTCGAGGCGCCAGCGACGTAACCGGCCTCGTCGATCAGCGAGCGGACGATGAGGGCTTCGATGCCTTTTTCGCTGGTGTCAGTCGTCGGCATCGGCCCCCTCCATCACCTCGGCGTCGTCGGCCCCCAGTTCCTCCTCCAGTGCGTCATCCTCGTCTGCGACAGGCTCGTCCGCAGGCGCGGCGATCTCAACATGGCGCACGTCCAGCTTGCCGGTGACGACATCGGCAATCATGCGCTCGCGGTACTCACGAACCAGCCGAATTTCGTCCTGTGCCTTGCCTTCGAGAGTTGCAAAGGTGCTGTTGGTATCCCCAATCTCACTGATGATGGCTTCTTGTTCGTCTTCCGGTGGAACAACGGTCTGAATGGAACCGATGATCGACGGGTTGAGGTTCTGCATCGTCGCACCGATGGATCTTTCATCCAAAAACCGGCGCACGGAGGCGGAGCTGAGAAACTCGAAGAAAAAGCGCGGCAGGCCTTCGCTCAAGCGAAGCGTCATGCATCCAGTACCACAAAGCATCGGCCCATCGACCTCGCGGACTAGCGCACAGCGCCCAAGTTCACCCCTTCGCGCGATTACAATTTCTCCGGGAGCTAATGTGTGACGGGCAAGTCGTTCCGCTGTGAGAGCACTCACCGTCGTCTGTCTGTCGGGACGAATTAATCCGTCAATCAGGTGCATGGGGTTAATGACAGGAACGCCATCTTCGACGTAATCGGCTTGATGAAGCTGGCTGCCGAACGGTCCAGTTTGGAGCTTTACGGCGAGGCGGGAAAGCATCCTTACGTCCCAATGCACCGGAACCTCGGGCATCCAGTCGATGCCGGTGGGCTTCATCGGGGCGTTGGAGTTCAAACCGCGCGTGACCGCCCGGTTGATGATCGCCTGCTTCTGCTCATTCAACAGCCCGATCAGCCGCCGCTTGTTGCGGATCAAACGCGCCGTAAGGCGGCCATGCGCATCAAGGAAATTGGCAATCCGTGTCTGTTCCTCGGTCGGAGGAAAAGCAGATTGCATCTGCTTGAACTCGTCCCAATAGAGCCGGTTGCGGTCTGAGACTATGCCCCGTGAAAACTTGTTCACCTCGCGCTTATAGGCGTCGGTTCTGAACAGGTAAGCGTAGTAGCGCGGCTCCACCTCAGGGAATGGACGTGCGACAACATAGGCGGGGCTGATGAGGCCGTTCGCGGGAGCGACGCCCACTGCGCCTTGCCACATCCTCATCATGTTGTAGGCGATGTCTCCTTTGGCCGCCCGCTTGTACTTACTGCGATCCGTCATCTGCTGCTTGCGCGCGCCGTTTTCCATGTCGCGAACGCGAACGCCCGTGCGCAGCGAAACCTCTAGGATTGGCAATTCCTCGAAGCCGGTCTCAACGCGCTCGGAGAATAGACGGCCGTTGCGACGAACATCCCAATGCGCAGGGATCTCGCCCAGCCAAGGAAGACCACTCTCCCGATACTGAGGAAAACGCGCCGGTGCCTTCCGTCCGCTGGCAGCTTTGACGTGAGAATTGGAATCTGCGGGCTTGGTGTCGGCAATCATTGGCTGCTCAAATAGGGAAGGCTGGGGCTCTATGGGTGGCGGCGGGGCGGCATCGACCTGGGACGACCGCTGAGGGGTCCAGCCGGGGATCTCGGCATTGGTCGCGGCGTGGACCGCTTCGATGGGTTGACCGAACAGCAGGAACTCGGAGATCGCCAGCGGCTCGATGAACCTCAGGCTCTCCGCCTCGTCGCCCTTCAGCTGCTCGCGCAACTCCATCAGCAGCCGCCCGAGCACGTTCATACCGACGAGCGTGCCATCGTCGGCAACCTTCGCGCCCCAGAAATCGTCCTTCCTGGATTGCTCGACGATGGGTCGGTCACCCGTCGACAACAGCAGCCTGCCAAACTCGCGCCAGTTCTGCGCCAACTTCACGCGCAAGCTCCAGCGCATGATCTTGACCCGGACAAAGTCCCAATCGTGCCGGGAAACCCGCCGATACGGCTTGCTGCGCATTTTCGCCGTCATCGGACTATTTTCGCCAATGATGAGCTGCTGCACCTCTGGCATGTGCGGGAAGCGGCACGCCTGATACAGGGCTTCTGACGTGCGGATACGAACCCGGTTCACACGCAGCGGAAACCCCGGCGCCATGTTCGACAAACCACCAAACCGTTCTTTCGTCTTGAGAAAGACGACGCTCTCGGCACGGTCATATGTGCGAACTTGGCTGGCCTGAGACATCAGAACACGTCCTTCGCCAGCATCGCCATGAAGCGCTTCATTGACGTGTCGCTGTTGGTCGTCCGCGGGAACAGGGGGTGCCAAGGATCGCCCGCCCACAACGCCAGCGGCGCGTTGTTTGGGCAATTCCTGAAGGTGATAATCAGCGAGCCGAAGCCAAGGGTGTCGAGGATCATGTTGCCGAGCGGTCGCTGGTACTGGTTCAGGTGCGGGCACAATTGCCGGATGCGCACGCCCGCTTTTAGGAATTCCGTTTCCAGTAGCTGGCGTCCGGCGTCGCTTGAGAAGATGCCGTTTCCACCGACATTGCCCGCAGTGCGCAGGTTAGGTGGGTAGCGCATCGCCGCAACGTATGCCTTCACTCCCTCGTCGTCCGGGATCGCGACTGGCCTCAGTACGTCGGACGTGGTCGTGTAGGTCCTTCTGTCTTCCAGTTCGATCGCGCGCCACCAAGTCATGTTGATGTTCTTGCCGGCGGTGGCGGTGGCCTCTTTGATTTTGCAGTTGGCGTAGTACTGGCCGCCGCTATGCAGCGCGATCGTAATGACGTGCACCTTCGCTTCCGACGGAGCCTGCTCAGCGATCCATGTTTCGAGATCACGCCTGACACGGTTCCCTGTGAAGATGGCGTCATCCAGATAGACGAAATCGTTGGGCGCAGCGCCGCACTCGGCAGCTCCAAACCCGCACTTCTTCTCCAGCACCTTGCTGAACAGTGCGAGCATCTCCTTCTGGCTGGCGCCGCCGCCCTGAATGTCGAGAAACTTCACGCCTTTCCAGAAGGTGCAAGGGTCCTCACCAACCAGTTTTTCGGTCTTGAACAGCCCGGCTAGGAACTTTCGCGTCCCAGCCCTGGAAAAGTAGGTCTGCTTGAGGACGTGATCCATCTCGCGCAGGATGGGGATTTGTACTGCTGCATCGAACTGGCTGATCCAACGCTCGACCCGTTCTGGTGTCGGTACTTCCCCGTCGGCTTCCCGGTAGTCGGCAGTTGTAGCTGCAATCGACGCCAAAAGGTCATCTCGTTCAGCCATATATAATTCCTCCGCGCTGGCATCGCTTCCAAGCTCCACCAAAGAAGCCCTCGCGATAAGTATTGATGTTTTGCACTGCCGGCATGCTCATCGGCCTCCAGTGAGCACTTCTTCGAACAGTCCTTCGGTTTCCTGTTCGAGCGCTCTGATGTCAGCTTCGATCTCCTCGAGAGTCCGAAGCGGCTGCGGCTGGTAAAAGTGCCGGGTGAACGAGATTTCATAGCCGATGAGCGTCTTCGACGGGTCGATCCATGCGTCCGACGCATGAGGCAGAACCTCGCGGCGAAAGAAGGCCTCGATGCCCCCATCTTCGAGAAAGGGCACCTGCTCAGTGTCTCTCAACTCGGTGTCCGGCTCGTATTCCATGATCGCCTTCTTGCCGTCGACGGCCCTATGGTAATTGCCGTACAGGGCGTCGGTTTCGGCATCAGCGCCCGGCTTGATCTTGGACACCTTCTTGATCACCGGTTCCGCTCCAGGATCTTTGATGCCCAACCCTGCCACCAGGAGCTTTCGGCGTTTTGCTGTCATGCGGACGCCGTGCTTACTCGCGACAGCTTCGGTTTCTTCGGTGAAGTGGTTGAAATCGAGATGGGGGCCTTCGCCCAACCGTTCGGTCACCTCTTCCAAAACGCTAATAAGGGGCTCTTCAGCGGCCTCGGCACACACCTTGGCGAAGCGGCGCTGTGTGCTCGCCGACAGTTCAGCCTTCAAGCGCAAGGGCCGCTCGACCGTCACCTTCCAATAGCCGAACGCCGCGTTGGGGAAGATCTTCGACTGCTCGCTTTCCTCGCTATAGAGGAAGCTATCGCAGATGTGCTTGATGTCGTCCGGCCGGAGAATGCAGTTCTTCTTGCCGAGGTTTTTCCGCAGCGGTTTGAACCACGCCGTCGCGTCGATCAGTTGGACTTTGCCCTTGCGCGACTCTGCCTTGCGATTGCTGAGCACCCAGATGTAGGTCGCAATGCCGGTGTTATAGAAGATGTTGAGCGGCAGCGCGATGATGGCTTCGAGCCAATCATTCTCGATGACCCAGCGCCGCACATTGCTTTCCCCGGATCCCGCGTCGCCTGTAAACAGAGATGAGCCATTGTGGACCTCAGCGATCCGGCTGCCAACCTTGGTGGCCCTCTTCATCTTGCTCAGCATGTTGGCTAGAAAAACCATCTGGCCATCGCTGGAGCGCGTGATCAGGCTGTACTCGGGATCGCCACCGTGCTCGATCACGAAGCGGGGATCTTTGATATCCTTCTTGCCGCCGAGCCGGTCGAGATCGGATTTCCAGCTCTTGCCATAGGGCGGGTTCGAAAGCATGAAATCGAATTCGCTCGATGGAAATGCATCACTGGAGAGCGTCGAGCCATATTTCATGTTTTCGGCTTCGGCGCCTTCCCCCTTGAGGATGAGGTCCGCCTTGCTGATGGCAAAGGTCTCAGGGTTGACCTCCTGTCCGTAGAGATGAACCGACACCTCTTTCTCATGATCGGCTGCCAGCTTGACCAGCGTCTCTTCCGCCACGGTCAACATGCCACCCGTGCCGCAGGCACCATCATATACAAGATAGGTACCCGACTGAATATCATCCGCGACCGGCATGAAAATCAGGTACGACATGAGCTCTACCACGTCGCGTGGCGTGAAGTGCTCTCCGGCCTCTTCGTTGTTCTCTTCGTTGAACCGCCTTATCAGCTCCTCGAAGATTGTTCCCATGGAGTGGTTGTCGAGCCCCGGCAGACGCACTCTTCCGTCTTGGTGCAAAACTGGCTTAGGGCTGAGATTGACTGATGGGTCAAGGAACTTTTCGATTAGGAATCCTAGCGCGTCCGCCTCGACAAGCGTCGGAACCTGATTCCGGAACTTGAACTTGTCCAGCACTTCCTGGACGTTTGGGGAGAAGCCGTCGAGATAGGCCTCGAAGTCTGACTTCAGCTGCTGACGACGTGCGCGCGCAGTAAGGTCGCGAAGTCGGAACTGCGAAGTGTTGTAGAATGCCTCGCCAGACGCTTGGCAAAGAGCTGCATGCTGGTTGGCGACGCCGGCATTGTCCAGCTGCCCCTTCATGGTCAGCACGGCATCCTTTGTAGGTTCAAGTACGGCATCGAGACGACGAATAACCGTCATTGGCAAGATCACATCCCGATATTTGCCTCGAACATATACGTCGCGCAGAATATCGTCAGCGATGCTCCATATGAAATTACTGATATTTAAATCGCTCACTCGTTTGTCCTCAATTGTTTTTTTGCGCAGCTTCTTTTTGCAAATCGATCCAACAGTCGAGGTCCGATCTCTTGAAGCGCCATGCGCCAGCGACTTTAAAACCAGGTAGTTCACCACGTTTAGCGAGCCGATAGACGGTCTTCTCGTCGACGTTCAGATAGCCAGCCACATCTCGAACGGTCATGGCTTGCTCAGCTGCATCCGTCATCATTGCGCCCCTCCAGTTTTTCAGAGCATAGCAGGGCAAACTAGGGCAAGCCAGTCCAGATGAGCCCAGGTTGTTCGCGAGCCAAGGTACGACTGCCGCGAAAGGCAAAAGCCGAAAGCGGTCAATCTGGATTTCTTGCCAGAATGTCGAATTGGGACCGATTGCGTCGATCAGGTTAAAGATAGACGCTGCAGTGCCCATTCTGACGCAAACGGCTCCAGCGCTCGTGCCAGCGTCACCTCCGGTCCTTGCCTCCCGTCGAGAATCACCTCGACGATGTCTGGCGCGAGCAGCGTCAACCGCATGACGCGCGTCATGTAGGACGGTGCGATGCCTTCGCGTTCTGCGAGCTCGGCGATGGTAGTGAACTCGCTGGATTCCAATATCCGCTTCCAGCGAAACGCCCGCGCCAGCGCCTTGACCAACGTGTTGTCCATCTTTCGGTGGCTGGATGCACTGTCCGGCAGCTGCATCTCCTTACGCCCGCCACGCTTAACGAAGCGAAATGGGACATGTACTGTCACCGTTTCCGGCACTGCCTTCGCACGGGTCATGCAACTTCTCCGAGATCAGCCATCATTTCACGCGCCAGCCCGGTCAAACCGTCTATGCGGAGGCGGACATTCAGGCCATCAGTGCCGATGTCGATCCGCTCGACCAGCAGTGTCGCGATGCGCGCCTGTTCAGCGGGGAAGAGCTCATCCCACAGCGGATCAAGACGGGTCAGCGCGTCACGGGCGTCGGCCTCGGTGATCTCGCCATCCTGCGAGCGGGCCGCCTTCCATGTGCCCGCCACGATTTCTGGTTGGCGGAACACGGCGCGAAGTTGGTCGATGACGGCGGTTTCGATTTCGCCCGCTGGAACCCGGCCAACCGGGCATGACCCGGCACCATGCTTCAGCACCGACTGGCTGACATAGTATCGGTAGAGTTTGCCACCCTTGCGCGTGTGGGTTGGCGAGAAGGCCGCGCCATCCGGGCCATAGAGCAGCCCTTTCAGAAGCGCGGGCGTGTCCGCACGGGTGCGCGCGGCGCGCTTGCGCGGGCTCTCCTGAAGGATGGCGTGAACCTTGTCCCACGTCTCGCGGTCGATGATCGCGTCGTGCTCGCCGGGATAGCTGTCGCCCTTGTGGACCGCTTCGCCGATGTAGGCGCGG
>Ga0307975_1001870_pt1 | contig 10199 bp, 6 predicted proteins | sample OrgLakmetagen917_FD_201825 | JGI IMG/M metagenome (GOLD analysis project Ga0307975, IMG submission 201825) | Saline water microbial communities from Organic Lake, Antarctica - #917 | ecosystem: Environmental > Aquatic > Non-marine Saline and Alkaline > Saline | place: Antarctica: Organic Lake... | reverse complement strand
GGGGTGACTACTTCCTCTATTAATGGTAAGATCACAGACAATAATGACCAACCTCTTCCTGGGGCAAATATTATTGCTGTGCATACACCTACTGGAACACAGTATGGTGTTGTGACAGATTTTGACGGTTTCTACAGAATCCCAAACATGCGAGTAGGTGGACCTTACACTTTAAAAATCACTTACGTTGGTTTTGAAGATATTACTTTAAGTAATTTCTTTTTAAAATTAGGCGATTCGGAAAGAATTAGCAGACAAATGTCAGAGTCCGACAACGCCTTGGATGAGGTGGTTATCTCTGCTTCTAAAAATGGTATTTTCGATTCTGGACAATCAGGATCTAATACAAACATTTCTCAAAGACAGATTTCTAATCTTCCGTCTGCAACCCGATCTTTAGGAGATTTTATTAGAACAACGCCAGAAGCGCAAGTAGGAGAAAATGGAAGTATCTCTTTAGGTGGCCAAAACAACAGATACAACGCTATTTATATCGATGGAGCGGTAAACAATGACGCTTTTGGACTTGCGGGTTCAGGAACCAATGGTGGACAAACTGGGGTAAGCCCAATCTCTATTGATGCGATTGAATCTTTTCAGGTTAACCTTTCTCCATTTGATGTGAGACAATCTGGTTTTTCTGGTGGATCTATTAATGCCATTACGCGTTCTGGATCTAATAATACAGAAGGTTCTGCATACTACTATTTGAGAAATCAAGATTTAGCAGGTAAGACACCTACGGCGATTAGCGAAGACGATAGAGAGAGATTGACAGACTTTACTGCAGAGCTTTTTGGAGCTAGAGTAGGTGGGGCAATCGTTGAAGATAAATTATTTTACTTCGTCAACTACGAAAGACAAGATGAGCAAACGCCTCAACCTTTTAACTTTGATCTATATCAAGGAGATACACAAAATAGACAAGCTTTTACAAACCTAAGACAAGGTCTTATCGATACCTACGGCTATGATCCAGGTATATTTGATAACAATACAAGTAGCTTGGTAAGTGATAAGTTAATTACACGTATTGACTGGAATGTGAATGATAAAAACAGCATTACGCTCAAAAATAGCTACGTAGATGCTGAGAATACAGACCCAAGACAAAGTAATAATAGAAATATAAATTATACGGGTAGAGGAGTCTTTTTCCCTTCAAGAACCAACTCGACTACTTTAGAGTGGAGTACAACCAATGGGTCGGATATGTCTAATAACTTAATCGTCGCCTATACAGATGTATTGGACGATAGAAATCCAACTGGAAACCCATTTCCTGCGGTTCAAATATTTGATGGAAGTGGTGATGTTTACTTTGGTTCAGAGCCCTTCTCCACAGCTAACTTGCTAGAACAGAAAGTATTGAATATTACAAATAACTTCGAGCTTTACAAAGGACGTCACAAATTAACGTTTGGAGTCAATTTTGAGTACTTTGATTCTAAGAATGTATTCTTTAGACAAAATTATGGTCAGTATAGATTTAATTCATTTGATGATTTTAATACCTACCTAGACGACGTGAATGGAAACGAAGCACCAGCTCGATTTTTTGATAGAGGCTATTCTCTTCTTGGAGGTACTGGAGATAATTCTTTAGGAGCAGCAGAATTTTCATATTCTCAATTAGGCTTTTATGTTCAGGATGATGTAGACTTATCCGATGACTTTAAAGTTAGTTTAGGTCTTCGTATCGACGTTCCATATTTTGATGATGGTTTAGTCAATGATGACTTCAACACAAGAACGGTAGAGCTTCTCGAAGCTAATGGCAAAGATCTACAAGGAGCAAGAGTTGGTAAGGCTATAAAAAGTCAGATTCACTTTTCTCCAAGACTTGGATTTTCTTGGGACGTAGGTGGTAATAAATCAACTCAAGTAAGAGGTGGTGTAGGAGTCTTTACCTCTAGAATTCCTTTGGTATGGCCAGGGGGAGCCTACAATAATAACGGCTTAACGGCAGGATTTGTTGACGAAAGAGCAATAGATGGAGACATATTTTTTAATGCAGACCCATTCGACCAGCCTATACAGCCAGGAGCTGAGCCAGGAACAGGTGCAAGAGGTGGACAAATCGATATCTTTGCACCAGACTTCAAATTACCTCAGGTAGCTAAGTATAATATTGCAGTAGATCAAAAATTACCAGTATGGGGTTTAATCGCTTCTGGAGAGTTTCTGTATAACGATGTATTAAATGCAATTTTTTATGAGAATTTAAACATTAGAGGCCCTGTAGGAAATCTTAATGGTGCCGACAGTAGACCTTTTTATAATAGACGTGCCCTGATAGATGATGATTATTCTAGCGTCTTTTTAGGAACAAATACAAGTGAAGGTTATTCTTACAATGCTACGTTTAAATTAACGAAGCCTTTTGAAAATGGTTTTGCAGGTCAATTGGCTTACACTTATGGTGAGTCTTATAATATTTTTGAAGGAACCTCTTCTCAAAACTCATCGCAGTGGAGAAACTTAGAAACAGTAAACGGTAAAAATGCAAACCCAGGTATTCAACGTTCTAATTTTGCTTTAGGATCTAGATTCACAGCTAACATGAGTTATGAGTACGAGTGGAATGACAATGTAAAAAGTACAATTTCGTTATTTTATGCCGGTGAAGAAGGGAATCCATTCACTTATGTCTATAATAATAATGAAGCAAACATTCTTAATGATGATTCAAGAGACAACGCTTTAATTTATATTCCTAGAGATGCTTCTGAGATTACTTTTAAATCGGAAACTCTTGAAGATGGTATAACTCCAGTACCAGCTGGTAGTCCAGGTAGTCCAGAAGCTCAGTGGGAAGCTTTAAACGGTTATATTAACTCAAGCAGTTACTTAAACGATAGAAGAGGACAGTATTCAGCACGTAACGGAGAAAGAGGACCATGGAGTCATATTGTAGATCTTAAATTTTTACAAGACTTTAGTATGGATTTAAATGATAAGAAGCATACGTTCCAACTCTCTTTTGATATTTTCAACTTTACAAATCTCATCAACAAGGATTGGGGTCGCAGACCGTTTATCCCAGGTGGTATTGGAATATTAGACATAGAAGAAGGTGGCCCAGATCCTGTGTTTAGTTTTAATGCTGATAGATTCGGAACGGAAGAAGATATCGAAATCTTTGATGATTCAGGAATCCTATCTTCAAGATGGCAAATGCAAGTTGGTGTAAGATATATCTTCAACTAACTCTTAAAAAGACTTTATCTTTTAAGCGAGATCCAAATTGGATCTCGCTTTTTTTTGCAATTAATTCAAATTTGTTGGTGCTTACATTTGGTTTTTTCTTGTAATTTTAGCCAAGTCTATGATTAACAAGCGCCTTCTTATTAAAAACCTACTCGCCCATAATGGGGAAAACAGTTTCTATGATAAAAAATTGCTTATAAACATAGGGAGTAAAGAGGGGAAAGCTAAATTTTTAAAACACGTGTGTTCCCTTTCTAACACTAACCCAATAAGTAATAGTTACATTGTTATTGGGATTGAAGATGAAAATAATAAAATCGTTGGGGTCGACTTTTTTGATGACAGTAAAATTCAAAACTTAGTGAATGCCTATTTAGAACACCCACCAATTGTGTCTTACGAAAACATTCAATTCCCGCATTTGCCCGACGATAAGGTGGTGGGGCTCGTGAGCATTCGTCCAAAAAGAGATCAGAGTATCTGCGCTTTGCGTAAAAATATCTGGAAGTATTGGGGAGGTACCGTTTTTATGAGAGAAGGAAGCATTAGCAAGCCCAAGGTCTTCGATATTGAAATAAAAGATATCAATTCTGAAATTGTTGCTGCTATTGAACAAAACTCTCAGAATAATATTGAATTAACCCTAGACGGTTTTCACGATTTCCTTTTAAACAGTAAAGATTTCAATCCCAGATATAAAGTCTTTAAAGAATACTTTGTCCTATGCTGGGCAGGAAAGCCAAAAACTGTTGGAGATAAAACCTTTTACTCTAGAGTTAACATTCAGTTGATCAATGAGCAAGTTAAATTGTTTTATTCTGATTTAGATGAAGTTGAAATTCAATATGACGAAGACAAGTTTCAAATTATAGAGTATGTACATTTGGGTCTTCAAAATCGATTCAATTATTATCCCTTAGAAAAAGTGATGATTCATTTCAGAGATAATATGCATTACGATATCGAGTCAAAGCTGATGTTTGAGCCTCCTCAATACGACCAAAAGACGCTAAGGCATTATCTCAACCACAACGACAGTCTTTTAAAAAAGCTTAAAAACAAGGTCGACCTAAATTCAGCAGAAAAAAGAGAGCTTGTAAATTTGTCTACGATTTACCTCATTGCTTACCTTAATGGGTTCGATTCTTCTCTAGAAAAGTTGGAGGAAGCTAAGCCTTTATTAAAAGCAATTCAGCCAAAAGCTTACCAACGGCTAAAAGACAACTTAAGAATTTTAAGAAAAATCAAATATAACTAGAATGAGTAGGACACTGGTGATTGGAGATATACACGGAGGTTTTAAGGCTTTAATTCAAGTCTTCGATCGTGCCAAAGTGACGAGTCAGGATCAATTAATTTTCCTTGGCGATTACGTCGATGGGTGGAGTGAAACTCCAGAACTTCTTTCGTACCTTATTCAGCTTAAGGAAGAGAGAGACTGTATATTCGTAAGGGGCAACCATGATGACCTTGTTCTCGACTGGTTCAAAACAGGCAATTCCAATCCCAAATGGTTACAGCATGGAGGAGACAGCACTATGAAAGCTTACGAAACCGTAAATCCAACCCTGAAAAATCTCCATCAACGATTTTTAGAAAACCTCACCAATTACCATATTGATAGCCAGAACCGGCTTTTTCTACACGCTGGGTTTGCCAATATGCACGGCCCAGCCTCAGAATTTCACGCCAATACAGTGTATTGGGATAGAACGCTCTGGGAAATGGCCCTGGCTATGGATACGTCTTTAACGCCTAGCGACAATACTTATCCAGATCGCTTAAAGTTATTTAATGAAATTTATATCGGCCATACGCCCACGACACGCATTGGAGAAACTAAACCCATGAACTTGGCCAATCTTTGGAATATCGATACTGGAGCAGCTTTTAAAGGCCCTATAAGCTTGGTGGATATAGAATCTAAGCAAGTATGGCAAAGTGATCCTGTACACGAATTATATCCTCAGGAAACCGGCCGCAATTAGGGATTCAAAATAGCTTTGATTTTGTCTTTAATTTTTTCAGAAGAAATGCCTGCAAGATCGTAAAGCTCTTTGGTATCCCCTTGTTCAATAAATTCATCTGGAATGCCGAGCTTATGAATACGACCTTTATAAGAAGAGGTTTGAGCATAGTCCAAGACGGCATCGCCAAACCCTCCTTTCATGCATCCATCTTCAATAGTGATGATGTTTTCGAAACGGTTAAAAACAGATTGAAGCATCGACTCGTCCAGCGGTTTTAAAAACCTAAGGTCATAATGTGCTATACTGAAGGAGTTATCGATGGTATTTAAGGCGTCTTCAACTTCGCTTGAAATACTGCCAAGGCTTAAAACAGCGAGGTCTTTTCCATCTCTAAGTTTCAGGCCTTTGCCTATCTCCAGGGCTTTAAAGTCTTGCTTCCACTCTTTCACCGTTCCTCTACCTCTAGGATATCGAATAGCGATAGGATGTTCTAAACCTTTTGAGGCTGTATAAAGCATTTGACGCAGGTCAATAGCATTGCTTGGAGCAGCCACGATCATATTGGGAATACAGCGCAAGAAGGCCAAATCGTAAGCTCCATGATGAGTTGCGCCGTCGTTGCCTACTAGACCTGCTCTATCTATGCAAAAGATAACTGGTAAATTCTGAAGCGCCACATCGTGAATCACTTGATCGTAGGCCCTTTGTAAAAACGTGGAATATATCGTGCAAAACACTCTATGGCCTTGTGTTGCCATACCTGCTGAAAGTGTTACCGCATGTTGCTCGGCAATACCCACATCGAAAGCTCTGTCTGGAAATTCTTCCATCATGAACTTTAGGGAACTTCCCGTAGGCATAGCCGGTGTTATTCCTACAATAGACTTGTCTTTTCTGGCAAGTTCTAATAGAGTGAGTCCAAAAACATCTTGAAATTTTGGAGGTAAGTTTTGATCGTTCTTAGGTAAAACTTCACCAGTAGTTTTGTCAAATTTCCCTGGGGCATGGTAGCGCACCTGGTCATCTTCAGCTTGCTTTAGGCCTTTGCCTTTTTTGGTAATAATGTGAAGAAGCTTAGGGCCTTTTATGGTTTTAAGGCGCTCAAAAGCTTTGAGAAGCTCTGGTAAATCGTGACCATCTATAGGGCCATCGTAGCTGAAGTTAAGCGCTTCTATAATATTGTCTTGTGGTGGTTTTTTACCGATTTTAGCTTTGGTCAAATAGGTTTTGAGGGCTCCAACACTTGGATCAATTCCTATAGCATTGTCGTTGAGAATCACAAGTAAGTTGGCATTGGTCACCCCAGCATGATTAAGGCCTTCAAAAGCCATCCCAGAAGCTATGGAAGCATCGCCTATCACGGCAATGTGTTGCTTATCAAAATCTCCTTTTAGTTGCGAAGAAATGGCCATCCCTAAAGCCGCAGAAATCGAAGTGGAGCTATGGCCTACGCCAAAAGTGTCGTACGGACTTTCGTCACGTTTGGGAAATCCGCTAATGCCATTCAGTTTTCGATTGGTGCCAAACACCTCCCGGCGGCCGGTTAATATTTTATGGCCATAGGCTTGGTGGCCCACATCCCAAACCAACAAATCCTCTGGTGTATCAAAACAATAGTGTAAGGCGATGGTGAGTTCAATAACCCCAAGACTGGCGCCCAAGTGACCTTCTTTGGTAGAAACGATATCGATGATGAATTCTCGAAGTTCTCTAGCCAACTGCTCAAGTTGACTGGAATCCAACTGTCTTAAGTCTTTAGGCGAATTGATGTTAGAAAGTAATTCTAAATGCATGATGCAAAGTTAACAATAAGAAATTGTAATTTCGATAGGTATGATTTTTTGATTTTAAATAATTGAAGTTGATTAAGTTCGAATATATATGTTTCAACATCGAGCCCAGTCGAGATGAAGTTTAAAACAAAAGGCTCTTACTCGAATCCAAATAGATATATTGTAAAGTCATAAAAACACCCCTTTTATCCTATGCTCACTCCTTTTGACGACCATTATTTTATGAAGAAAGCTTTGCAAGAAGCCCAACTGGCTTTTGATAAAGGCGAAATCCCTGTGGGAGCCGTGGTGACGCACAACAACCAGATTATAGCTAGAAGTCACAATCTTACCGAGCAACTCACCGATGTGACCGCCCACGCCGAGATGCAGGCCATAACCGCCGCTGCCAATCATATTGGTGGCAAGTATTTGAGAGGTTGTACACTGTATGTCACTCTGGAGCCCTGCCAAATGTGCGCTGGTGCTTTGTATTGGAGTCAGTTATCAAGATTGGTGTTTGCCGCTCCCGAAGAGAGGCGCGGGTATAGAACTCTGGGAACACAGCTGCATCCTAAAACCAAGGTCGATCATGGTATTTTAGAAGAAGAAGCCTCTAAACTTCTAAAAACCTTTTTTATTCAAAAACGAAATTTGAATTGAAGTGGTTTATAAAAAATGGTATTCTTATAAAAACTTTATATTTATGGCGAATATTCAGGGTTAAACCTTACGTCATTTACGGTCTAACCGTAAATTTAACCATTAATTGAATATTTAACAGTTAGGAATATGTGAACTGTTTTTTTTCTTTTAGTTTAGAGCAATAATTTAAAGATCTATTAATTTTCTTCTAGTTTTAAAGAAGATTTTTTTCCTTAAAATGAGAACTCATATTTTATTTGCTATTTTAAGTATTACGATATACTTACTAATAGGATTTTTAAAAATAGAATTTTTTTTCCCTTTATATTTAATTATAGTAGTAGGAATTGATCTTTTAATAAAGCGCAAAAATACCTTTGCGCTTTATTTTATTGTACCTTTTATTTCGATAATGTTATTAATTTTCGATCCGGATTCTATATTCAGAAGTTTTAAATACATTATTTCCTTACCTCTAGTTTATTTTATCAAAAACTTGAGACCGCAATTTAGAATTCCTCTCTCTTTGATCTTTATTTTAAGTTTTCATTTTTTGATAAATCCCAATTGGGATCAGTTCTATATCAATCAATCCATTGATGAAAAAAAAGTTTTTTCAATCGAGAGTTTGAAAATTAGAGGCTCAGATAATGAAGAGTTAGTGTTAGAAAAAGATAAAACATACTTATTAGACTTTTGGTTTACAAGTTGTAAAGGTTGCTATGTTGGGATGAATAAATTTAAAGAATGGAGTCAAGAAGATTCGTCTAGATTTGATAGAATTATATTAGTAAATGTTATAATGGAAAATGAAACTTTAGAAGAAAATTTGAATCTTGTAAAGGATTATGGCTTTTCATCGAAATATACTGTGCTTTCATTCGAAGATTTAAAAGACCTTGGAATCTATGAGTATCCCACTCATTTGATTGTAAAAGACGGTAAAGTAGTCTATAAAGGAAGATTAACGACTAATCCTAACGTATTCAATAATCAGATACGAAATTATCTTGACTAGGGTTTTCTTGAAATGATCAATTGTAATGTTAGTGATTATCTGCCTTAGATCACTCCCAGCCTGCCGCTCCCGACCAGGGGCGAGGTTACCGAACCTTGGGAACACAGCTGCATCCTAAAACCAAGGTCGATCATGGTATTTTAGAAGAAGAAGCCTCCAAACTTCTGAAAACCTTTTTTATTCAAAAACGTAATTTGAATTGAAGTGTTTTATAAGAAATGTTATTCTTATAAAAACTTTATATTTATTGTGAATTGTTAGGGTTAAACCTTATGTCATTTACGGTTTGACCGTAAATTTAACCATTAATCGAATATTTAACAGTTAGGAATATGTGAACTGTTTTTTTTTATTAATTTAGAGCAATAATTAATAAATCATGTCAATGTTCTTCTAATTTACAAAAAAGCAAATGCCCTTCCGAAGAAAAGCATTTCACAAATTGAGCATGAAAAATTTCATACTCGCTGACGCTACAAGTATATGTATTTTTCATGAGATCTTTACTTAGGGGTTGACCTATGTTAACTAATCTGGCAAGATTTAAAATTGCAACACTTAATTTTTAAAAATTTAAAATCATGAAATACAAATTTTCAATCATGATATTATTAATTTTAATAATATCATGTCAACAAGATGATACTAATATAAAAGAGCAGATTAGCAAATTTGAATCTGTTGAACTTAAAAATCCTTTAATTAAAGAGATCTCCCTAAAATATTCAAAAACAAAATTTCTGAAAGGTGATTTTGAATTATTAGACATTGATAATAAAATAATCATATCAACAGATACAGAAAAATTGAAACACATATTTCTATTTGATAAAGACGGCAAAACTAATTTTTCATTATCTGAAAAAATTAAAAACTTATATTATTTGAAAGATGCTTTAATTTTAAATAAAAATGTGATTATTGAAGTTGATAAAAACTCATCTAAAACTTTAAGAGAAAATTTAGCCTCTCTAGCTGATAAAAAAGAGCTTAAAAAATTTAAAACAAAAAATTTGACATATTTATGGGTAAATAAAACAGATTCTTTAACTACAAAAGAAATAATATCCTCTATAAATAATTCAAAGCATAAAAGAGAAGATTGTGAAGCTGGTGGAGAGGGGGCAACTGGGTGCAGTATAACTAGCAATAGTGGTGCTGGGTGTTCTACTTCATGTGGTTCGGGTTACTATGCTTGCTGCAACGAAACATTGATGGGGCCTAATGATTGTGATTGTGTGGAGTTAGACTCAGATGAAGAGATTACAGAAGCAGAACAATTTTAAACCTGGCCTAAAAAACTTAACTCATCTTAATAAATAGAGGACAGTGTTAGAATGCGTATATTTATAGACAATAAAGAATATACTCCGTTTATTCGCTAAAAAAACTTTTATTGATGTTGTAGCAGGAAATGAATGCATTGTATCTGTCGATTGTGATGGAGATAATGAAGCTGATTATTCAATGCCTGTAGACTGCGAGTTTGTAGACGATTTAGAAGATCAATTTGAAGATTCTTGTAGTTAATATTAATCAATGGCTGGAGATTTATTTTCCAGCCTTAATTTTTAAAACATGAAA
>Ga0307975_1001868_pt1 | contig 10201 bp, 5 predicted proteins | sample OrgLakmetagen917_FD_201825 | JGI IMG/M metagenome (GOLD analysis project Ga0307975, IMG submission 201825) | Saline water microbial communities from Organic Lake, Antarctica - #917 | ecosystem: Environmental > Aquatic > Non-marine Saline and Alkaline > Saline | place: Antarctica: Organic Lake... | reverse complement strand
GTAAGAAGGAATAAGAAAACCATATCCGTCCTGCTTTGGGAGCAGGAGGTCGCAGGTTCGAATCCTGCCACCCCGACCATCAAAAGCCTTACACGAAAGTGTAAGGCTTTTTTGTTTTCTAGAGGTTAAAGCTTGCTTCAAAACCGAAGAGAACACAAAAATGCCTTATAAACGCTATAAGCGTTTTGGCTTTTAATGAGCAACAACCTCATTTTCAGGATCCCCGACTTTTGGGAGGTAATCCTGCCACCCCGATTTGAAAAGTCACTTAGTTTACTAAGTGGCTTTTTTTTTGTTTAAAATTCTCAAAATAAGAGGTCAAAGGTTCCTCCGATGCTTCGGAGCTGCCACCCCGTCCATCAAAAGCCTTACACGAAAGTGTAAGGCTTTTTTGTTTTCTAGAGGCTGAAGCTTGCTTCAAAAACGAAGAGAACACAAAAATACCTTATAAACGCTATAGGTGTTTTGGCTTTTAATGAGCAACAACCTCATTTTAAGGATCACCGACTTTTGGGAGGTAATCCTGCGTTCTCGAGCATCAAGTTTAGATCCCTCTACTAATGCTTCTAAACTCAACTAACCATAAAATTTTGCATGGAAGGCTACACCTCTTCATACAATTCTTTTTCCAGGGAATACTTGACACAAAGATTCTCCTAGAAGAAGAAAAGAGCTAATAATCAAAAATCATTCAACTTGAAAAACTTTACTAATCGAAATTGGTTCTCCATTCAATGTGAATCCTTCAAGATTTATTTCAAATTTACCGACCAAATCGGAAGTGAAAAACCTAAGCGATTCATTTTTTTTAAAATTCACTTCAGGATTCCACCAGAGTTGATATCTATAGTCTGGAATGCGTTCCAGATCTTCTTTTTTATAGTTTGGACTATAATACTGCTTTGGATTTTGTGCTGTAATGATATTTGCTGACTTGATATAAGCCTCTTTGAATTCTTCGGGAAAGTCTCCTTCTTTAGTTTCAATTGTAACCACTCCTTGAAAGATTTTAGGGCCAAGAAATATCTTGCTTGTAAGAAGTCCTATACTCTGTATTCTTTCAGCATTAAAAGAAACCAATTTATTGTGGTTCTGTATTACTACACCGTCAATGATCAACAATGCTGGTAGTGTGAATTGACCATTATAATTTTTATTCCTTACAAATATGCTATAAGTGTCATCTTTATTTTTTTCTATCCAACCATATTTAATTATCTCCACAAAGGTTTCAGTAACACTTGGAAATCTTTTATATTCATCTAAGTTGAATTTGAGCAGTTCACCCTGGAAGAAATAACCTTTATGCTTAGGAATATTAATTTGATCTGCTTTATTTGCTGAATAGGCATTTTCAATTTGATTATTCACACTTCTTTCTAGAATATAATCTTTAAGATTTGTTCGGACGATAGGTTGATTATCAAAATTCAATTTAGAATACTCCGGATGTATCCCTTTATAAAGTTTTACAGAAAAGTCATTTTTATTATAATCTACAAGTTGGAATAAGATCTCGTCGACTGTAACCTCATTATTAACCGTAAAATTAAATTCATTATTTTCATCCACAGAAACAATATTTAATTGACTCTCCTCACCGGGAAAAGAGACAATCAAATTATTCGTTTCAAGTATTTCTTTATCTTTTCTACTTATTTTACCCCTAAAAAGAGAACCTCTTATTTCAGGCAAGATTAAAGTGTCAGAAAAATTCCAAACAATATTGTTATAAAGTTCAGAGAAGTTAGTGCTTTCAATCCTGCTAGGTTTATCAAAATCATCTATTCGCCTCACGGAAATAGAAAAATCACCCTTTATTTCTTTGGTATTTTCAAGAGACAACACCACTTCTTCTCGACTTGTAAACGAATTTTTATTCAGTTTTAAACTTAATTTATTCGATAATTGAGTTTTGATATTCTGCGTTATGGTTTCAGTCTTATCATTAAAAATAAGGCTTTTAGTTACTTCTTGATAAGGATTAAAAATATGAATATCTTGTTCAAAATAATTTTTTTCAGCATTTTGCATCCAAGATGTATACCCTAGAATTTTATATGCTCCAGAAGGCATATCGGAAGGAATAAAAAAATCTGAATACGCCTGACCATGGTCCAAGTTCAATTTATGATGAAAAACTTCATCTCTATCTGAATTCACCAAAACAACCCATCCAGTTTTACTAAGATTACTAAGCTTTTTAGAATCAGGATTTATGCTATAAAATTTATAGAGTAATTTTTCCCCGCTAAATAACAAACTACTATTTATGTGAAGGTATACCTGTTCTTTGGGAATTTTATTTTGAATAAATTCTCTATCGATTACATTTTGAGAGTAAGACCAATTCAAAAATCCCATACAGGAAATAAAAGCTATAAGTAAGTTTTTTATCATTCGTTTAGTTTGAGTTTAATCTTCCCAAAATTCTGGCCTCTCATTGGTACCAAAAAATGTGCAATCCACACATTTTCTTGGCACCACTATAAAGGAACCCCCAGGAGTAGTACTTGACCATCTTACTTGGTTTTGTTCTATTAGATTGATTAATCTAGGAATATCTCCACTTATTTCTTCACAATTGGCAAAAGGTACAAATCTTGGCCTGACACTTCCTGGATTGTAAAAATCTTCGTAATTGAAGTAGAGTCTTTTTACTGAAACTGAAGAAACATCAAAATATCCTATAATCTTTTCTTCTAGATTATTAATATTTGAAATATTACCTGCAAAAAATCCGGGTTGGCTTTGCGAAAAGAGATTATCTGATCCAGAAAGTTCTTCTAAGATTTCATAATACGTATAAGCTCCTCTACTAATCACATATTGTTTTACTAAAATGCTGTAGCGGTTAGAAAGTTTGGGGTCATCAGAATTGATAAAGGTCATAAACAAATTGTTCACACTGTCCTCTGAAAGCGAATTGGTATTAGCTAGTATAATATCCTGAGATTCATCAGTACGATAACAGGTATATTCTTCTTTTTGTTTTGGAACTTCTACAAGCTCTCCTTCTTGAACTATAAGGTCCTTGATTTTAAAAAAATTAGAATTAAATTTAAAAGTCTCAGTATATTCATATCTATAATAATTAGCTAATCCAGTTGTAGTTTGGTTACTTAAAGTGATTACCACTCCATTATCTCCTTGATAATTAATACGATTAGCATTTAATTCTTCGATGCTACTTGATTCTGGCAATTTCATAGGTTCGGATTCGTATTCTTTATCATTTACTGAAATGCTGAGTTGATAGTTAACCCCAGGTTCGGCAGAAAAACTATCTCTAGACACATACATACCTGATTCGACTTCTTCAAAAATATATTCGATATCACCATTGATCCTAACATTGGCTCCAGAAAGTGGATTAGTTCCACTTTTATTTAATGCAAAAGTCTCAGATAATTTAATTTGATGCTGTTTTATTTCATCGGTAATAGTTCCTTCTATCACAATAACCTCTTCAAAACCCTCTGTCTCTAAAGCGATCTCTTCTACACAAGAGGCTAAAATTGCAATAAAAGCAATCGATAAAAATATGATTATATATTTTGAGTTCAGTTTCATTAACTTATTTAATTATTTTAAAATCTAAAATTATATGTTATCGTAGGAATTGGAATAGCAAAGATAGAACTCTGATAAGCCTTTACCTCTCCACTATCAGTTACAAAAAATACTGAATATGGGTTATTCCTACCTAAAACATTATAAACTGAAATATTCCAAAAGCTGTGCGCAAATTTTTCAATTTTGTGATTCCCTTCAATATTAAAACTTAAATCTAATCGATAATAATCTGGTATTCTAAATTGATTTCTATCACTATATAAAACGTATTCAGCATTATTAAAAATATATTTTCCTATAGGATACGTTACAGGTCTGCCTGTTTGATAAACCAGATTCGCTGAAAAGCTAAAACGCTGGGTCAACTTATAATTCATTATTGCACTAAAATCATGAGGTTTATCAAAATTTGTAGGGAAGAAATCACCATTATTAACATTTTCCTCTTGAAATTCTCCAGCTAATTTTATGAATGATCTAGAATAGGTATATGCTAAATATCCGTTTAATTTACCCTTTTTTTTACGAATAAGTAATTCAACTCCATAAGCTTTTCCCTCACCTTGCAGAACCTCGGTTTCAATATTTTCATTTAAAAATAAGTTGGCACCAACTTTATAATCTAATAGGTTATCTGAAGTTTTATAGTAACCCTCTAAACTTAATTCATAAATATTTCCATCAAAATTTTTAAAAAATCCCAAGGCGTATTGATTTGCTCTCTGTGGTTTTATAAAAGAGTCAGAAAGCTTATAGGTATCCGTTGGAGCTGCAGTGGTATTGTTGGATAGAGTATGAATATATTGATATGTGTTATTAAAGCTCATTTTTGTTGAAAAATCAGGTGTCAAAAAATATCTTCCTGAGACTCTTAATTCAGGACCTCCATAAGTTTCTATAATTTCACCTCTGCCGTATCTTTCTACTCCCGTGTTGGTGTTCTCATTCCTTGGCAAACCTTCCTCGTAGGTGTTAATCTCAGCAGGCCCAAAAGCTGAATAAAAAGAATACCTTAAGCCAGCATTTATAAGAAGTTTTTCTGTCACCTCAAAACTATCTTCAATATAAATTGCGGTTTCTATTGCTCTTTCCTTCGGAATACTTAGTTCATCTATAAGTGATTCTGAACCACTAGGACTTACTTCACCAGGAGAAACCATATAGTATTTTGCATTTATTCCATAATTTAAAGTATGTGCTTTATTATGAAAATATTTCATTTTTAATTTTACTTCAGACTCATTGATTGTGTATCCAGAATCAAAATTATTATCGAAGTCACTTTCATAATCTAAATTAAAGTTATAGTTGCTATTAGTCACCACTAATTCTCCTCTATGTTTTTCATTTAAAACTTTACTGTAATTTAGAGAAAGCATCCTGTTGGTATAACTAAATAAGGAATCAGAGGTTATACTAAAGACGTCGTCGCTGTAATACCCACTTACATTTAATTCGTCTTCATTGTCGAATTTATGATTGTACTTTCCAACAAAATCGTAGAATGAAGCTTGGCTATCCTGTAATGATTCATCATCCAACAGATTTAAAATCCAGTCGGAATAAGTACCTCGACCACCTACTATTAAACTTGATTTCCCTTTTACTATTGGTATTTCTAGGCTTAGGTTTCCAGTAACAGGTCCAATGGAAGCCTCTCCCTGAAATTCTTCTTTATTTCCTTTTCTTGTATTAAGATCGAAAACCGAAGATAATCTCCCTCCATAAGCGGCAGGTATACTTCCTTTATAAATACTCACATTTCCTGTTGTAAATGGGTTTAAACCAGAAAATATTCCGAAAAAATGTGTTGGATTATAGATTACTCCTTCATCCAATAAAATTAAATTCTGATCGGTTTTACCGCCTCTCACATTATAACCATTAGCGGCTTCACCTGCAGTAGAGATCCCGGGCAAAGTAGTGGCAACTTTTAAAATATCACGTTCACCTAAAACTAACGGGATAGTCTTAATTTCAGAAACATTTATTTTTTCCACACCAGTTAATGCAGAGCGTACATTTTCTCTTGCATTTGCCTCTATCAAAACCTCCCCCAACTCTTCAAAGTTTTTTTCTAGTTGAAAATTTAAAACACCATCACTGTAAACTATCAATCTTTTTTTTACATTATCGACCCCTATAGCCCGCATTTCAATAAAATTTATTCCTTTCTGGAGTCTGATAGTGTAATTTCCACTGATGTCGGTTATTGTTCCGGTATTTTGATTTGACACTAAAATATTTAACCCCGAAATAGGTTCTCCTTGTTTTGAAACTACTTTACCTATCAGCTGATAATAGCTTTGTCTAGATTGCCTGTTTTCTTTTCCAATTAAAATGGTTTCATTAATATCATTTGTTTCCTCATCATTAATATAAAAAATGGGGATAACAGTTTGAGTTTCATCATCGGCTACTTGTGTTTTCACTTTAGTTTCTAGAAAATCATCTGGCAGTCTATTATAGATTATGCTCCCTTGTGTGAAAATAATACGCTCACCTTTAATAAAGTAGTTAATATTTGTTTCTTCTAAAATATCATTAAGTATTTCAGTCAGCCTTCTTTGCGAGTATTCGCCAGAAAACTTCTTAAGCCCAAACCAACTTTCTTCAAAGAAAAAATGAAAATCTGTTTTCTCTTCTATTTCAAGTAAAACTTCCGTTATATTCTTATTTTCAAATTTCAAAGATATTTCGGAATCTTCTGTTTGAGCATTAACAAAAGGAATGTAAATTAGAAATAAAAAAAATAAATATTTTTTCATTTTTTAATATCGTTTGAGGCAATTAAAAGTAGTGTGTTCATTTTATCAGCAAGTCTTATCATAAATGTATCTGGTCTATTTCTTGATTGCTTTCTGAATTCCTTATAAAAATTTCTAATTTCTTTTTTATGATGAGTGAATTGTAAAAATAAATCCCTGCGATTGTCCAAGTCATAAAATTTATCATTAATCTGAAAAATATAAACTGGATCCGCAGTGCTAAATTCAAAATAAGCGAAACTCCTATCCCTTAGTTCCATTTTCTCTTTTATATACTTCTTGAAAATTTTAAAATTCCCCTCTGCACTTATTACTTCATAAAATCCATGAATATTAGAATCATTTTTAGCCTCTAAAAAATTAAATTTATGATTATTGAGCTGAAATTCATTTACCTTATCACTAAATAGTTGGAAGAAAGAATTCCTCTGTTCCTGCTGAAGATTTACCATTAATAAATCATCATAAATATTAAATTTTAATGGCACATTATCATATAATTGTCCATCGTAAATTAACCTACCTTTTCGATATTCATTTGATTCAAAAAATTTATGTTTTTCATTGATCATCCTATGCTCTTCTACATATTCAATTCCTTGAAATAGAGATGAATTTTCAATCCCAATTTGACTATCATACCAAGAATAAATTTCTGTTTTCGAAAAACTTTGACTAAAACAGGAAAAACTGATTATTAGAAAGGAAAAAATAAGGGAATAGTTTTTAGGCATTTGGTAAGCAGTAAATAATTCTTGCAATCTAAAGAATTTAAAGATTTTCTTATTAATTTGTTAAAAAATTAAGTGGCAAACATAAATAATTTTTCAATCATACGACAACTTATTATCTCTGAATTTATTATGAGAAATTACTCTTTAGTAAAAGGCTAAAAGACTTCTTCCAATTGAAAATAGGGATTGACTATTAAGTGAAATTATCAGTATCTTATTGTTTTATTATTTTGGTCGTGAAGACCTCTTTGCCTTTATTGACTTTTATTTCATAAATTCTTCACACAAAGTGCTTGTATCCATCTCTAGATCCTGATTAGTATTAGATAGGTGTGCGATTTTTTGACCAAGAGACTATAAACCTCAATCTGAAAATCTTTTTCTACCCATGGGGTATTGATGTTAAAGATGCCTTGGGACGGATTGGTGTTCAGTTCAAGGTTGACGTCCAAAAATTTAGAAAGACATAAACTTTCAACAGATAACCCAACTTCAAATCTGACGGCATTTTTGCTTTTAATGAGCAACAATCGCACATCAGTATCACAAACTTTCAGAAAATAATTCCTTGAAATTTTTATAGGCAACTCATGTTTGTAAAAATTATTTAATAGCTATACTTAATAAGTGAAGCAAATCGATAGTTATAACTCAGAAAAAATAAATCTAAACTTCCATAGTCTAAAATAATTTGTAGGATAAAATAAAACTGATCGTCCCATTTGCATCCAACTCTTTGTCACTGTCTATCCGATAGCTTTTTTTTATATAATAATTTATTAAAAATGAATATTTATTTTTATAATTTCCACCAATACCAAGAATGAAGCTATTAAAAACTTTGTAATCATTAAGCTCTTCTGCCTCTGTAACAGTAAAATCAGCTCTCTTTTCTATCGATGAATTAGAGTTTAGAATAAAATTATGAGCTAGACCTGAGTTCGCAAATAATTTTAATTCCTCATTGATTGTAAAATAGCGCCTAATACCCAATGGAATCTCAATAGATGATAATTGTAACGAAATAGATTCGAAATTTGAGTTTCACGAGTAAAAGATATGTTTGGGTCAGAAAAAACATAGTTTACCTCACTAAAATATTGATAATTCGGGGCTATATAAAGACTCCATTTATTCAATTTAATAGGCAAGAAAAGCTCTGCTTCAATTCCTAAAAAATAATTCAATTGATTTTTAAAGCTTTTTTCAATGTTCAAATAAGTATAATTGACTTCACTACCATTAGAAGGTACGGGTGAAAATCCCACGAGTTCAAGGTCATATTTTGTATTCAATGATGGAGTGAAATTCGTTCCCAAATTCAACTTGAAATCAAACTTAAATTTCGTTTTTTGGCTATAATAATTTGTTGCAACTAACCCCATACATTCGGAATATTCCTCAAAAAAATTCACCAAGTCTTTCTCATTATACTTCAATAATGAATATCGTCGGATGTCAAAACTTTGACAAACTACATTTTCATGAAGCTGCTTCTGGTATTCTCTCCCTTTTAGTTTTTTATCTAATGTCTTCCGTTCGCTATATTTTAATTGAATTAAATCATTATTATCTTCATAAAAGAAAAAATCTGATTTTTCTTTAAAAAAGTATAGCGTTTTATCAGATTCAAGTAAAACTTTTAAGAAAACTACAGTTCCTTTTGGTTTGATCACTTGAGATTTCCGGTTAACTAGGGCATCTTTCAAAACAAGACGTTTATAAAAATGGTCTGTTTCATAAATTTTTAATTCGGAAATTCCTGCTGTACTTATTGTTTGAGCTTTGGAATTTTCAGAAACTTTGTAGGTAAAACTCTTTGGGATTTTTGGCCAATCTTTATTATTGATTAAGCATTCAATTTTCTCTTTATTCGTGTCAATAAAATAACCTTTTTGATAATTTAATTGAGCAGTTGCAGTTGCAACAATAAATAAGCTAAGGATGGTAAAATACAAGCGGTTTTTCATGTTTATAAATTAATTATGATTCTGTAATTATAGAAATAAAAAATAGATTTAAAAAAGAAATAGCCTCAAAAAAAATTGGACTAGACAAAGCGTGAGATGTCTTATAAGTTGAATGAAAAAGTTTAATCCCTACTCTATAAAATCACAAAACTTCTGGCTATTCACCAGAAGTTTTGCTTTGAACAAAAAAAATAAACTAAACTAAATCAGTAGGATTAAACCTTATTGTTTTATCATTTTGGTCGTGAAGACCTCTTTGCCTTTTTTGACTTTTACTACATAGACTCCTTCACTCCAAGTGCTTGCATCCATCTGGATAGTTTCGCTGGTGAAAGACTGATGTGCGATTTTCTGCCCTAGTAAATTATAGATTTCAACCCTTAGCTCCTCACCAGTCCAAGGTGTATTTATTCTGAATTCATTCTGAACTGGATTGGGATAAAGTTGAAGCTGTGCAGTGTCAAATTCAGAAGCCGATAAACTTTCCATTGAAAAGGCAATTTCAAATCTATAAGCATTTATAGACTCTTCAATAGTTGGATCGATAGTAAACGAATAGACATCTCCATCACTTAAGAGTGTCTCGGTATCTAGATAATGATCGATAATCACAATATCTGCCTGTTCCAATTTCTGTGATGTCATTCTTAAGCTATACTGCGTAGCTCTCCAGTTATCCATAAATAAACCTATGCGCTCTTCGTCGATTGGAAAAGCTCTAGACTCTATGCTGAGCAAAACCTCATTATTATGGATAGCTAAATTTTCATCTAGGTTGAGTAGTTTTTCCGCATCTGCTAAGTCGATTGAATTATTCCCATTATCGGCGAACTTAATTTTAAAACCATCTATCAGTGTGGCTGAATCGTCCAATAGCTCTAATTTTAGCTGAGATTGGATTGTCTTATGATTGGGCTCATCTGTTTTGTTTTGGGGCTCTGTGACTTTTAAATCTTCCGAAAAGTTGAGGGTTGGAGATGCTGTTTTTGATTCAATAAAAAAGGCTTGACTGGGACCTATAAATTCACTAGCTGTTGAAGATCCTTGAGCATTACTTCCATCGCTAAGATCTACTGTTACAAACCCACCTCTTGTATTGATCATGGGATCCCAAACATGGAGATAATTGGTATTCACATCTGTCGAAGCGGCT
>Ga0307975_1001857_pt1 | contig 10236 bp, 4 predicted proteins | sample OrgLakmetagen917_FD_201825 | JGI IMG/M metagenome (GOLD analysis project Ga0307975, IMG submission 201825) | Saline water microbial communities from Organic Lake, Antarctica - #917 | ecosystem: Environmental > Aquatic > Non-marine Saline and Alkaline > Saline | place: Antarctica: Organic Lake... | reverse complement strand
GAGAGAGAGAGAGAGAAAGAAAGAGAGAGAGAGAGAGAGAGAGAGAGAGAGAGAGAGCAAGTACTCAAAGATCACAGCTGCATGCAAAAGAAGATTAAGGAGAGGTCTGTGGGCAGCCACAGGAAACGGCTGTGTGGACTTTGTGTGCCATGATGTGTAATAACTAAGCAAATGCATGGAGTCTGGCTTTAATCCGTGCTCCTAGGCTCAGTCCTTACATACCCACAAGCTTGCAGGTGCGCACTATATGTTTACACAAAAACTTGCAACTGTTCTATGCAGGCCTGCCTTCTTCGGGTGCAGTGCTGCCTGGTTCTGCAGATGTGGGGTCGTTGTCGCACTCTGACTGGACGGCACTCTGGGGTCAATGGCAGGTGAACAAAGGGAGGAAGAGAAGTAAAGTGGTGTTCCACGAGTCAGTGGCAGTTGAACAAAGGGAGAAAAAGGCATAGAGTGACGTTTGGAGAGTCATTGGCAGGTGAACAAAGGGAGAAAGAGGCATAGAGTGACGTTTGGAGAGTCAATGGCAGGTGAACAAAGCAGAAAGAAGGGTACAGCGTGACAAGCACGGTATTTGCAGCAGGTGAGCGTGAAGTCTGAACCATTGAAATATGCAGCCATTTTTAGCCAGTACCGGCACAATTAGGAAGAGATTGGCAGGTTGCGCAACCACATCTCGCTCATCCTTTTTTGACAGAGAAGGTTGCAATGATAAAACTCACGAGCCACGCGATTAAAGAGAAATGCAGCTGCACGGTATCCAGACCATCTGCTGCCGTGCTTTCGACCCCCAAAGTCTTAAAGATAATTACTGTGCTTCTGCAAGAATTAAAACACCTACATGACTGATTTGGAAGGACACTGTTACTCACAGGAACCATGATTCGTTGCCAGCTCTGGCGCCTTGCTCACAATTAGCTTGCTGATCTGGCTCAGTCAGGGTGCAGATGCGTGGGATGTAAGTAGAGAAATGTATGGTTTTGTACCATCACTCTCACTCATGTCAGGTCACCCCCCCACAGCATACACCATCCAGACCTCTTGCACCATTTTTCACAAAACAACATAAAGCACAATGCAAAGTAGTTTTGTATGCTACACACAGGAAGGTCGGAGCAAAGTTGGTCATTGGACTTTTGGTTGCCAAATTGCCACTGAATTGCTGCAAAATAGGTGCAAAGCAGGGACAGAGCCACACTAGCCCTGCTCACCACCGATTTTGTGTGGCAGAACATTAATTGTTCATTACTTTGTCTGGAATGCTTGGGAAAGGTGTGAGGGTTGTTGGTATGGCAATAAGCCAAACAGCACTGTTAGGGGTGCGCCATCCGTGGGGACGACCAAGTGCTTTTATTATTATTATTATTGTTCATTATCAGTCTGAGTCAAACCATGCACCTACATCATATCAGATTGCAAATGAGGAGGTGCTTATACTCACAAATAATTTTGTGTGTACTGTGCATGTGTTTGGTTTTGGCCAGCCCATTCATGCCAATTTGAATTGATGTGTGCCCTGTTTAGATGGGCAGAGCATGTAGCATGAGGGCTGGTGCCAGGTTAGGTTATAAAAACAATTACCAATGAAAGTGGCGCTTGCACTTGCATTTGTAGGAAACAAAATTCTGGCTTTCAGCAAAGCTTGGAGTTCACGATTTACACGGTTGACCGTGACATTGTGAAAAGGGGCAGGAGAAATCTTGCAAGTTTAACTGGAAATGTTTAATGAGAGTGTCTACTAGAGATGGTCCTTTCCTTTGAGGGATGGGTAGTTAGTTGGGAAGGTAGATGGATAGATGTGTTTGGAGGCTACTTTGGATGGGTTTAGGTGCATGGGGACTAATTTGGATCTATGGATGGATGGGTAGTTAGTTGGGTAGGTGGATGGATAGATGTGTGTGGAGGCTGTTTTCTTGCTCCTTTTTCTTATTCAATGTGGGGAATGGTTTTTGAGTGCCTGCGTAGTTTTATTTTCTTTTTGCTTTTTGCTAATTTCTGGCCCAGAAATCCCCCTGCTGTGCATTCATGTCCACAACTTCAGATCCAATTTAAAAACTGCTCAAGTTGTTCCTTGAACCCCCAACTGTCACACTTTGCTACCGCTTTCTGCAGGAGTGGCTCTCTCGGATTAAGAGTGGCAGTTTTGCTGCTTCCTCAGATGACCAACTTGCCAGGTGTGCTGGCTTGCGTGAGGATGCCCAAACCACCATTATTATATAAAATACGCCTGATTCAAGCTTAATTAAGAAGAATCAAGAGCTTTTAAACCACCAATTTCTCTAGGTAAGGTAAGGTAAGGTTACATTGCTAAATATGCCTCTGGGGGGCATCTGAGCGGAAGCTTGGAAAAAGCCTGAAACCAAACCAAAAAGATGCTAGAAAAAATAAAGGGAAAAGGGCTAGGCACTCAGCCACAAAATAGGCCGCACCATAGATATTAGGTTGGTTCAAAAAAGTCCTCAAACAATTTCTCTAGACATTGTTTATGTCAAGCCTGCTTACAGACAGGTTATCATCTTATCTGCGTCTAGTAAGACGGTCAAGCAGGCACTGTCTGCACCTTTTTAGAGCATGGTGCGTACTACATATCAGCTTGGATTTTGTCCTCTCCATGTTAGCACGACGGGGTAGGAGCTATTTTGAAGCAGAACACAGTTTCTTCCCGATCAACTTTTTGTACTCAGGTACTCCGTCATCTGGAGTTCAGGAGAGCTCCCACATCTGACCAGGGGTCACGATTCTGTGCTCACTTTGCTGGACGACTACTACGGGGGAATGCAGGTGATTCTGTGCTCACTTTGCTGGATGACTACTATGGGGGAATGCAGGTGATTCTGTGCTCACTTTGCTGAGGTGATTCTGTGCTCACTATGCTGGACGACTTCTATGGGGGAATGCAGGGAAGTGATAAATGACGCCACTATTGTTTTTTTTGCACCTTTCTTTTAGCTATACCCAACTTAAGAACAAGCTCTTAAAGTAACGAACACTGGTTTGTTAGCCTTCTGCTGCCTTTGTCAATCAAGGGATTATGCCTTATGAGTTATGAGTAGGGTTGTGTGTATCATGCAAGTTGAAGCCTATCAAATCCCTGCCACACTCCTGGCCCTGTGAAAGTATCTACCTGGATCTTTTGTGTTATTTGCTTATGCGGCCCATGGCAGTATATGAACGTCAGATAGCGGACACCAAAGCAGCAGTAAGGTGAAGGTGCATGGACGGTTGCAAACATGTCTTGTCAGGACACTCGACAAACGCACACCCTCTTCCAACACTAACGTTCGTGTAACAGAGTCGGTAAAAGTGTCAGCTTAGGAAAGGAGAGGGCTGGCATTGCCGCTCACATGGTACTTTCTGGAATACACATAATAATAACAATCCTAAATCAAACTCACATATTCATACATACACACACGTACACACAAACGCTTACACTTGCATTGTACGTCCAGGATGATGAGCGGCATGTTCGCTTGCACCAACAGCTCACGTCAGCCCTTCAAAACACGCACAAAAAACTGTGCTCCAAGATCCGCACGTTTGAAGCACAGATGGCTGACGTGGCAAAGGTGGACGCTGTACAAAAGAACGCAGACATGATCACAGCAAACATTTACCGCATCCCTGCCGGTAGGTGTGGCTTTTGTCCTGGGCAAAGACATTAGAAGTGTGGTCTGCCCAAAACAAGGCAGGCACAATAACGGCAGACGCAAGAACGGCAGAAACAAGAACGGCAGACACAATAGCGGCAGACATAAGTGTGGTTCTATTCCAGCTCGGCTCCACCGAATGTTGAAGGGGAATCTACACATGGCCAACCATCCAGGATGCTTCCTGCTGCAGGAGGCACAAGCTGTGGCAAGACAGTACCAACTGACATTTGGTTGCACTCGCCTCCAAGAATTTGAGTAATTCTGCAGCAAGCTGCAGAGTACTCTGCAGTTCTTGGGGCGTCACCACTTTTTATCCGGGAGCGTGTTGCAGTTTACAATCCATAGCTGCGATGCAAAGTGTTATGGACCTCATACATAAACAAAATATGCACGAGACACACATCTGTTCTACTTACCTGTAGGGGCGCCAGAGATTGAGTGTGAGGATTGGGAAACTGGTGAGACCGTGGTTCTTAAACTCGACCCCACCAAGACAGCAGTTGAGGTACGAGATTACATTTGATATTGGACAACGTGCAGTAGATAGCTGGTTTTTGACTGCTAGTCCCAACTGCTGTCGATAGTTTACGAACTTGGTGAGATGCAGGTCTGCAAGGAAAGTTAAGCGCTTTTATTGAAACACAGGTTCTTTTTTGTTGGCATCGTGAGATGCAGTAGGCCAGGAATTTATTACCAAGGAATAAAATAATGGAGAAACAACAAAGAAACACAGATAAGAAGCAAGAGATGATAAAGTAGCATGTCACTTTTGCTGCACTACAAGAACTGGAGTTCATCTCGACAGTTATGTCAAAGAAAGCTGCTCTTGAGTGACCTCTGCCCCTGCTGGAATTGTCCTTTTGTTGCCTTGTGGATAGTTTCTCCTTTAGATTCTCGTGACAATCCATGCATGAACGAGTGAGCACTCTGTGTACACGGCTGTAGAATATGCATGGACTGAACCTTGTCCACAGATAACCAAGGATATTTACAAACGGGCTCGCAAGCTAAGAAGGGCCTCCGATGCTGTGTTCCCACTGCTGGAGGCAGCGCAAGAAGAGCTTGCATACGTTGAGCAGGTATGTGTGCACATGACACACTCAGCAATGCCTCCTGTCGAGCAGGTATGTGTGCACATGATACACTCAGAGCTTGCATGCGTTGAGCAGGTATGTGTGCACATGACACACTCAGCAATGCCTCCCGTCGAGCAGGTATGTGTGCACATGATACACTCAGAGCTTGCATACGTTGAGCAGGTATGTGTGCACATGACACACTCAGAGCTTGCATACGTTGAGCAGGTATGTGTGCACATGACACACTCAGAGCTTGCATACGTTGAGCAGGTATGTGTGCACATGACACACTCAGCAATGCCTCCCGTCGAGCAGGTATGTGTGCACATGACACACTTAGAGCTTGCATATGACACACTCAGAGCTTCCATATGTCGAGCATGTATGTGTGCACATGACACACTCAGCAAATGCCTCCCGAAAACTGACATGTATTCAACAGGGCAAGCCCCCTGACCAAGCCTGTTGAACTAAAAGCATGCATGCTTGTTTTGTTTTGTGTAAGCCCTCTTGCAATAACTCAACATGCTTTTGCGGCCTTAGCACTGCTCACATGAGCTGAGCAGCGTGTCTGAAGTAGGTGTGGGCAACCTTGAAGATCAAAACAATGTACAATGTATATAACTGTATGCAGACTATACATGACCCCTGCCAATAAACGAGCAAGCAATCTCTTTGTTGCGTTTGCTTCCTTGTGATTTTTTTAAACTGCTTCAGGTGTTAGACAGTCTGCAGCAGCTAAAAGAGAAGACAAGTCGTGAAGATGAGCAGGCGCTTGTAGAGGTCCAGGTGTGTGTACGCGTGAATGAAAGTACGCGCGTTTTATTTGTTTTCATCAGCGTTATCTCTTGAAGCATGTTGCAAATGAAAACCTCTGCACTCTCAAACGACACCCTCCTGCCAGTGCTTTTCATCTCATCTTTGCAGCTGCACTTAGTAGCACTTATGCACTGCAGGTGCACTAGTAAGTATATCAGCACTTCTGCAGCTGCACTAGCACCACCATCCAACCTTGACAAAGTAGTATTGGCCATCAAGTGGAGCCTGGTCATTCCTGACACTGCCCTGCTCTAAAAGAGTCTTTCTAGTGTCATTTGCGTACAGGAGGAGCTAGTCAGTGGTGGCTACATCCGTCCCCCTCCAGATGCCGCCCTGGCCGCCAAAGCAGCCTCCAAAGCACGCAAGGCACGGCAAGCCTCATTTATTTCCATGTGTCGAGGCACGCTTTTTTGTTCTCATATGTCAAGGCGCATTCCCTTTGCTCGACTGGAAGCTCAAGTGTATTTGGTTGGCTCACGTATCATGGATGAGGCATGTACAGTATTGCAAGAAGCAAAAAGTATTTACAGTTAAGGAATTGGCGCAGGTGGCTAGAACAGCAATGGTTTTGTTCTCACCCCTGCAAATATCCCAAACCTGAATGAAAGGTCTACAAACGTGCAATGCATCTTTGGAACACAATCTCATGTGTTATTCTTTTCTCATTTGGTCGACCAAACACAGGCAAGCAATCGAGCCAGCAAAAAGGGTGGCAAGACAGCTGGTGCTTCTGATGGGGCCAGTGGGCTCAGGATGTTCATGTCGCCTGGGGGTTACCAGGTAAAAGAAAAAAGTGCAACACTCACGTTCACACGTGCAACTGTGATCTGAAGCGATCACCACATTCCATCTTGATTTGTTACTATAGCTGCACCTGGGTTGTACCAAGGCACTGGACCATAGCATTTCAGGCATGTGAAGCTCGGCCCTACCAAACCCAGCCTTCTGATTTGTCTATTGTACCTACTCAAAAGGGGCTACACAAAGCATTTCAGGCCAGCCACTTGCACAAATTAGGACACAGTACTGCACACCGTGATGTTTCGATCTTGAAAAGCGCCAGAAATATCCCTTCACCCATTCTGTGGCTGTGAACTGCAGGTACTCGTGGGCCGCAACAACAAGCAGAACGATGTCCTGAGCCACTCGTAAGTTCTGCCCCTTTTTTTAACATATGCTCTTGTGTATTTCCAAGCCACTTGTAACTTGGAGGCTCTGCTACGCTCCATTGGCTGCTCCTTAGATCCTGCGTGCCAATTGTACTTCCTTAGAGCTGCTTTGTACAGAGCTGAGGCCACTCAGCTGGTCAGGCAACCGGGCAATCTCATGTTGTGTTGTAATCCAAGCATCATGTAAGCATCCTCAACACTGCATTGTAGCCTGAGGAATGTACAAGCATTCTAAGCATTGCATTGTAGCCTGAGCGTCTTGCATGCTTCTTCACTTTCTTCTGTGTTGTAGCCACAGGCAAAGTGTGTGCCGAGACGTTTCAGGATCATACTTAGAGTAGTTGCCTCCACACAAATAAAATACAGGCACCCCTTGATTTAAATCATAATGGTATGCCCGCACCATCTTACCTTGCAGCGTGGCTCAGCCGGAGGACCTGTGGTTTCACATCCGTGGGAGGCCTGGCTCTCACGTTGCCATTCGGTAAGTGTAGGTAGCACGCACACATGCACACACACTCTATTTTTGGTACAACAAGCACCCATATATCACATACTTGGTTCTTTTTTATTGCAAGTCAGCTACAGAAATTAAAATAGCTGTACTGGCATATTGTGATAAAGCATCAGCAGCCAGTGTGTGGCACTCAAACGCTGCTAGCGCTGGACATGTTAATGCTAATAAGCTGGTGAAACTGGACAGCATTTACATGATAACTGGTCTCTGCATTCCAGTGCAAGTCGCCTGTATTGATGGCTGTAGCCGAGCAGGTAAACAAGAGCAAAAGAACTAAAGCTCATATACTCAGAAAACTAAACTAATTTTAGATTCAAGCAGGATATGATGTACCTGCACACCAGTTAGGCATGGCCTTTTTGATCTTGCACACTTTCATGGAACCTTCTCTTTCCTTTGTTCCACTGTGTAGTTCAAATAACAAATGCCCTTGTGACCTCAGCCACCTTTAATTGAGATGTAGGTCATTGCCACCTTCCCCCCAAAAAATACATGCTTTTACAAATACACTTTTTCTGCAGTGCATGACCCTGGCTTCTTCCCACCTTTGCTACCTGCTCCTAAACTTACATCTATTCACATGTTCACTTCTGTCTGCAGTGTCAGCTCAAAGCCGGGCAGCCCGAAGCCAAGCCCCCAGATTGGAGACGAAGACGTGCAGTGCGCTGCTGACTTGGCTTCGTACTTCTCAAAGGGCAGGAATGATCTGAAATGCGATGTCATTGTGGCCAAAGCAGGTGGCTTGAAAAAGCCAAAAGGTGGCAAACCTGGGCAGGTGTGTGACCCTGTTTTTGAAGAAATTACTTTCGATTGCAAGAAATTGATGCCATAGGCTTTAATCGTGCGCGGAACTTTTGATGTATGAGATGCACTATTCTAAGTACTCACACCATGAGGCATGTTATGATTTAGGGAATCATACGTAGATTTGCCCTTGAGTGTCATTGAAATCAATTCTTGTAAAAAGCCGGTGTCATGCCTGTCACCCTCCTGACTATCTCCCTTTTTGTTTCTGTGGTGGAGGAGTCTTGCAGTACTACCCAATACATATGCAGCTCCTTTCTTCGATTGATGTGGGAATTGAGAGTTGAGGTTTCTGCCTGTGATTCTTCAATTTTGAAGCCTGAAGTTGAACTTTCCTAATTAATTGCATCATCGTGCCTTGCATGCCACAGGTTTTGGTGACAAAAGAACTTGGAAATGTGGTCGGGCGGCCTGGCAATGTCAGCATACCCAAGGACATGCAAGGATCATCCGAAGGCTAGCACGCACGACAGAGGGATTGACGAGAAAGATATCAACTGTCACTTCTTTGCTTCATCTCAATCAATCATTGCATGTGCGATGAGCACGCATCCTGCCTCAACCTTGTCAGCCTTACTTCTTGGCTGTCTAAGCTTGGCAAAGAAATATTAAGCAAGAGATGGCACACCTTGAAGAGCGATATTAAGACTTATACATTTTGATGTACCTCTGGAGATTGTTCCTGGCTGGTGGGATGACAGAAAAAGAAACAAGCCTGTGTTGCCTCTCTACCTTTGCTTGGATATTTCTAACAATCTCAGCCGTGCACTTTCTTGCCTTCACCTTTCTGGCCATAAATTTCTGGTCCAAATATTGCGTCATAACAGGAATACCTAGAAGGCCTTATGAGCTCAGGATCTGGACATGTAGGATTGTGTCAAACCATCCATGGCTGAAAGAATGTGAGAGGACCAGCAGTCACGAGCCTCGAAGCTCAATCGCATGTCAGTTTGCAAAACCTTTTTCATCATGAAGCTATTGCGTTGGGTAAGGGAATTGGCATTGGGTAAGGGAATTGTACAGACACATTGAAGCACGAAACCAGTTGAACTGTAGGGGCTCCAGGCATACTCTCGCATACCGCACCATGAAGGAGTGGTGTCCCTGACTCCGAGATTTAGTTTAGTTTGGATTACAAAGGCATTCAACCTGGAATGGCTGCTCAACCTATGAGAACGAGGTAAACTTCAAAACAAACCAAGTAAAAAAAGGGCTGTGACGCAACTGGAAAATGCTATCCTTAAAGACGAGAAGAAGTAGGCAAAAATACATCAAAGTGTAGACGTTGGTTCACCAAAGTAGACGCATACTGAAAACAGTTTAGACTTTTCAAAAGGGCAACACCCAAACACATTGCACACTCCAAGAATGCACCATTTGCCCTGTGTCGTTGTATCCGACAACATGCACGCATGCATGTGTAGCACGCACAGCATGGTTTCCATATTTCACTCACACAGCCCCGATGTACATATTGTGCACGTCCATATCCACGTTTTTGACCCCCAGGAGTGCAACTGTGACATTTGTGTTGGCTGAATTCACTCTTGAAAAGCCATTTTCAAACCCAGCTTGCACCCCAGGAGATCAAACCACCATCATCTTGCTCCACACAAATCTAGGGGCAACAGTGTGTCCTTTGTTTGTATTGTAAAGCCCCCAGTCTTCTCCACAAATGTTAAATGAGAGGTGTGCGTATGCAAGCAGAAGTACGGTTCTACGCTTGCGTTGCCTCCCTTGCAACGTAGAACCGTCCTTTCACTACATGCCCATGGCGGATCTGTGACAAATGTGACTGGCACACCGTCCAGGATGATGGGACACCTTTTGCTGGACTGGACTATAATTCGTCGTGACAGACAGTCCGCATGAACATCTTGTCAGCCTTCGCACGCAATACCGCCAGCTTGTCTTCCCACCTCAGTATGAGGATAGCCCAACTCGTTTGAGGATCTTTCTGAACCAGCCAGATATGTATGGTGTGACCTCTTTTGTGGCTGAGTGCCTATCCCTATTCCCTTGATTTTTTCTAGCGCCTTTTTGGTTTGGATACAGGCTCTTTCCAAGCTTCAAGACTCATACAGACTCCTCAAGTTTGTGTCAGATTTAGTTTCAATTTTCGACACTGGTTGATTTTGTTTCACCAGCCAATTTGCCATCAGCCAGAGACTCGGGCTGTAGGCCATCCTTGTAAC
>Ga0307975_1001847_pt1 | contig 10285 bp, 8 predicted proteins | sample OrgLakmetagen917_FD_201825 | JGI IMG/M metagenome (GOLD analysis project Ga0307975, IMG submission 201825) | Saline water microbial communities from Organic Lake, Antarctica - #917 | ecosystem: Environmental > Aquatic > Non-marine Saline and Alkaline > Saline | place: Antarctica: Organic Lake... | reverse complement strand
ACAGAAAGACCCTATGAAGCTTGACTGTATCCTGGAATTGAACTCGGGCTTTTCTTGCGCAGCCTAGGTGGGAGGCGTTGAAGGTCCCCTTCCGGGGGGGCTAGAGCCATCATTGAGAGACCACTCTGGAAGAGCTAGAGTTCTAATGGTGATCTTTGAAACAAGACACTTGACAGTTTCAGGTGGGCAGTTTTCCTGGGGCGGGAACCTTAATACAATTGGGGTATTGTATAAGCAATTATACAAATAAAACTGGCTATATGCGGGGATTTACTTAGAATATTACAATTTATTACGCGACTAAGTTCAACCCGCAGGGAAGTTAGACAAACAAAAATGCTAAAAATACAAAAATGAATGTCTTAACCCCTCAACGACTATATGCCGGGAACTCAAAATACTTGAGTTTATAGTATAGTCTGAACTGAAGTAAAAAGCTTCAGCTCCCCAAAATAATTTTTTTAATTAGATCAAGAAAATTTAGAAAATATCACGAAGTGATATTTTCTAAAATATCACGAAGTGATATTTTCTAAAATATCACGAAGTGATATTTTCTTCTGACCGTTTCACTAAATATTTTATTTTTTTATATAAAAAAATAAAATATTTTCTTTAGTGAAACGGTAGGTTCTATAATTTTCTAGGGGAGGGTTTTATTAAAAATTTGAAAAAAAATTCTTTATAGTGACGTGCGTAGCCCTCTAGGACTACGTCCGTCGCACTTAAAGAAAACTTCAAAATAAATAAAACTTTAACTTTTTGCCCAAAGCGTAACGGAGGTGTGCAAAGGTTCTCTCAGTCTGGACGGAAATCAGACATTGAGTGTAAAGGCAAAAGAGAGCTTGACTGTAAGACCAACAAGTCGAGCAGGGGCGAAAGCCGGCCTTAGTGATCCGACGGTGCCGTGTGGAAGGGCCGTCGCTCAACGGACAAAAGTTACTCTAGGGATTAATGTTAGTCCCATCTTAGAGAGATCTAAGAAACAAACAATCGGGTGAATTGCAAAGAATCTAAAGTTTATAATAAACTATGACAATTTGCAGCGAAGCTTAATAAAAACATTAAGAACGTTCAACGACTAGGAAGAAAGCTGAAGTTCGAAATAAAATTTACGCTGAAGTTCGAAATAAAATTTACATAGTGAATTTTATTTGTGACAGGGCTTCCCACTAAAACAGACTTCCCACGAAATCCCGACAACTTTTAAGTATACACGAATAGTGTACGAGCGTCCTAGACGCGAGTCCGCTACGTGCGTCCGAGTCCCCTTGTGGGGACGAGGGAACCAGGACTCACGTCTAGGACGCTCGTACTATAGCTCCTTAAAAGAGCTATAGCCGAGATGCGAGTTTCTTTCATATAAAAAAATAAAAGATTTTTTTATATGAAATATGAAAAAAGTAAAAGTTGATGACATAGTCTGAGCTTACCCGCTAAGGGTGAGAAATATAGGATAAAGAGCCTATATGATAACATCACTGAACAGGCTGATCTTCCCCAAGAGTTCATATCGACGGGAAGGTTTGGCACCTCATATCGGGGTTACCTTTTTTAAAAAGAAAAGGTAGACATTTAGCTATATGCTGGAATATCAATGTCTATGTCTATATTCATTCCCTTCGGGTTGGCTCTCTTCAAGGCCGTCCGAGAATTGAATATCAGATTGATAATGACATGACAATCAGCAGGGAAGACCTATTCATATTATAAACCCCGCGGGGGGAGTTTTGAAAACAGGAACCCTCAACGACTACACGCTGAATATCCTTTTTAATATAAGGATATAGATATAGTCTGCCCTTACAGGAGACTGTAAGCCAATAAGAAGATATGAAGTTATCTTCAAATTGGGATTTATTCTTTGATGCCAAAGAAAAAAAAAGGAAAAAAAAAGGAAAAAAAAAGGAAAAAAAAAGGAAAAAAAAAGTCGCATTCGGCTATAGCTCCTTAAAAGGAGCTATAGCTCGAGATGCGAGTTTCTTTCATATAAAAAAATAAAATATTTTTTTATATGAAAAAAGGAAAAAAAATTAATTATGACAAAACCAGATTCTTTCGATTCGTCAGATAACCGTTCTAAATTGCGAGGTCGTCAACTTGAAAATTACAAGAAAAGTCTAGTATTAACTGACTTCCAAAAAGTCGCATTCGGCTATAGCTCCTTTTAAGGAGCTATAGCCCGAGATGCGAGTTTCTTTCATATAAAAAAATAAAATATTTTTTTATATGAAAAAAGATGTTATTATTGGGACTCTATTAGGTGATTCGTCAATGTCTATAAGATCGGGTAAACCGCACTATAGTATAAAGTTTGAACAAGGCGAAATGCATAAGGAGTATATATTTCATTTATACGAAATATTTAAAGCATACGTAGGTAGTCCACCTACTTATAGGTATATAGATAAAGCACAAACGCGCAAAGTCGCATTCGGCTATAGCTCCTTTTAAGGAGCTATAGCCCGAGATGCGAGTTTCTTTCATATAAAAAAATAAAATATTTTTTTATATGAAAAAAGCTTGGTGGTTTAGAACATATAGACATGAACACTTCGCTTTTTATTATCATTTATTCTATCATACTACGCAAAACGGAAAAAAAATAAAAATTGTCCCGGAAAATATAAAGTCGCATTCGGCTATAGCTCCTTTTAAGGAGCTATAGCCCGAGATGCGAGTTTCTTTCATATAAAAAAATAAAATATTTTTTTATATGAAAAAAAGGAGTTTCTAACTCCAGTTGCAGTAGCTTATTGGTTTATGGACGATGGTACCTTCACACATAAACGCAATGCAAAAGAAATCTACTATTTGTTTAGTACACACGGCTTTTTTCATATAAAAAAATATTTTATTTTTTTATATGAAAGAAACTCGCATCTCGGGCTATAGCTCCTTAAAAGGAGCTATAGCCGAATGCGACTTTGAAAAAGAAGAAGTCCAAATTCTTTGCGATGCTTTAAGAGATAACTTTAATATTCGCGCTAAACCAGCGAAAGATAAGCAATTTTGGCGAATATATGTTTATGCAGAAAGCTCGGCTGTTTTGAAAAACCTTATTTTACCTCATATGCATCAAAGTTTCCTTTACAAATTGTTTGTAAAGGATTAATTATAAATCTAACCAAGGACGATGTCGGCTCATCACATCCTGGAGCGGTAGTACGTTCCAAGGGTTGGGCTGTTCGCCCATTAAAGTGGTACGTGAGCTGGGTTCGGTTCTGAGCCCAGCTAAAATCTCTCTATATGCGAAAAACTCTTCAAGTCTACATAAAATAATGTTTTGACATAGGACAATTCGCAGGTAATATTAATAAAGTTATATGTAAGATCTACTTAGATAGGTAGACCTTTTAAACTTAATTAATAGTCCTCAGAGACTATATGAGGGATAATTTTAAAGCAAAGTTATAAAAAAAAACAAAAATAAAAACAAAAATAAAAACAAAAATAAAAACAAAAATAAAAATAAAAACTATTTAACTTTTAGATTTTTATCCATAGAAATAATTAAAAATTAAATTATGACATTTACAGTAGATTGGATTATAGGGTTTATTGATGGTGATGGCAGTTTTGCACTAGATAAAGTTGGAAGAAACTTTTATAGACCTTCCTTAAGATTTAATTTAAAATTGGTTAAAATATTATATAAGGGTTAAAGTTTGTTTTTATTTTAGTTGAAATTTCTTTGTACGAAATCTGAGATTTCGTATGCGAAAATCAAAGATTTTCGTATACGAAATCTGAGATTTCGTATGCGAAAATCAAAGATTTTCGTACTAAGTTTAAAATTAAAGACATAGTCCGATCCATGCTTAAAGGCATGGTTAACATTTGTCAGAACGTCGTGAAGTCTCGCGACTTTGTAAAGTGATTTACAAAAAACAAAAACAATTGCCTCATATCGATGAAGCTCTAAAGTTTAATATAAAAACTTTTGATAATATCGAGGGAAGTCGAGACTTTAAAAATTTTTTTTTATTAAAAAATTTTCTTTTAAAATATGGAACGAATGATAAAAATTTAACAAAAACATTAAATATGAACAGAAATATATCGAATAAAAGCGTTTCCGCGAAACGCGATAACGTCAAAATCACGAGAGAAATCCGTGATATTATACATGGTTATATTATGTCTGATGGTTATGTACGTGATGGTAGCTTAACCTTTTTTCATATAAAAAAATATTTTATTTTTTTATATGAAAGAAACTCGCATCTCGGGCTATAGCTCCTTAAAAGGAGCTATAGCCGAATGCGACTTTGAGCAAAACAGAAATTGATCTTATTCCTACGTTATTTCCAAATAAACTTTGTTATTAATTATTTCTATATTCTAAATAGAATAAATTCGGTCTTTGACCCCGTAACGACTTTGCGTTTTTTCGCAGGATAGCTATTCTCTTTCTTCTACAAGACCTTAATATAAGAAGTTTAAGAAGAAAAGTTAGCTATAACACGGCAACTCTTTTAAATATTAATCTTAAAAGATGAAGGTATAGTCTAGTTCCTTAAGGAAACTTAAGGTAGGTCTAAGAATATATTTGATTATTTATTCTTGGCCACAGAGACAGTTTGGTCCATATCCGGTATTGGCGTAAGAGCATTGAGAGGAGTCTTTCATAGTACGAGAGGACCTGAAAGGATGTGCCAATTGTGTACCAGTTCTCATTCCAATGGGAAACGCTGGGTAGCTATGCACAGAGACGATAAAAGCTGACAGCATCTAAGTTTGAAGCTCACCTCAAGATGAGTGCTCTCCAATTAGGTCGCGGGAAGACTACCCGTTTTATAGGCGTTAGGTCTACAGTCAGTAATGGCTTGAGCTGAGACGTACTAAAGACCAATTGATTTTGATCTAAACAATCGCCCACTCGGGCCGGCCACTAGGCCGCCCACTAAGGCGATACGAGGAAACTATAAATTTTTCGACTATTACCCCCCCTTATAAAATTTTTTCGGTAAAAAATTTTATAAGGGGGTTACACCCCACAATTAAAATTTTTTCGGTAAAAAATTTTATAAGGGGGGGTAACCGGAACCGGAATTTTTATAGTCCACTCGTTATAAAAATCGAATACAAAATTTATAAATTTTTATATCGAAATTTAATAAAAACATTAACCCCTTGGTGCTCCATGTCAGGTTGGACCCACACCTACCCCATCTCGAACTAGGTTGTGAAATAGCCTGAGGGTCTCCATACTAAATGAGGGATTATTTGGAAAATGAGACCTAGTGCCAGGGAAAAACATATAAAAAAATCATAATCATATAAAAAAATCATAATCATATAAAAAAATCATAATCATATAAAAAAATCATAATCATATAAAAAAATCATAATCATATAAAAAAATCATAATCATATAAAAAAATCATAAACATATAAAAAAAGTGAAACGCGACGTCTAGGACTACGTCTAGGACTACGTCTAGGACTACGTCTAGGACTACGTCTAGGACTACGTCTAGGACTACGTCCTAGACTTATTAAATTTCACATATATTATATCCCCCTCGCGGGGTATACCGGAACCAGTAAAAAAATCGTTTATTTTTTTAAATCGTTTATTTTTTTAAATCGTTTATTTTTTTAAATCGTTTATTTTTTTAAATCGTTTATTTTTTTTATGAGAGATCTCATATCCCCCTCGCGGGGGTATACCGGAATCGGTAAAAAATCGTTTATTTTATTTTATTTTTTATGAGAGATCTCACATATCTCATAAAAATCGTTTATTTTATTTTATTTTATTTTTTATGAGAGATCTCACATATCTCATAAGCCTTAAACTTAAAAGGAAAGGCTCACATAAATATGAATAAGTATTAATAAAAAAGGAAAGGCTCACATAAATATGAATAAGTATTAATAAAAAAGGAAAGGCTTACAGAAATATGAATAAGTATGTAAGGTATAAAGTATGTAAGGTATAAAGTATGTAAGGTATAAAGTATGTAAGGTATAAAGTGTGTGTGTAAAAAAAAAAATGTAGCTGACGTGCGTAGCCCATTCTTTTTATATTTATAAAACAATATTTATCTAGTCGGACGCAGCTCCGCGAGTCCGCTACGTGCGTCCGAGTCCCCTCGTCGGGACGAGGGAACCGGGACGAGGGAACCGGGACGAGGGAACCGGGACGAGGGAACCAGGACTCGCTCTGACAAGTCGGACGCAGCTCCGCGAGTCCGCTACGTGCGTCCGAGTCCCCTCGTGGGGACGAGGGAACCAGGACTCGCGCTGACAAGCTTCTGCCTCCAGGCAGAGCGCTGGAAGGCATCAGGGACGCTCGTACTTCTGCCTCCAGGCAGAGCGCTGGAAGGCATCAGGGACGCTCGTAAAACAAAAAAATTGTTTTATAAATAAATTGTTTTTTTAAATAAAAAAATCAAATAAGACTAAACTATTAACTATTTATTATTAACTATTTATTATTAACTATTTATTATTAACTATTTATTATTAACTATTTATTATTAACTATTTACATTTTTTACTAAAACAAGTCGGACGCAGCTCCGCGAGTCCGCTTATTATTAACTATTTATTATTAACTATTTATTATTAACTATTTATTATTAACTATTTACATTTTTTACTAAAACAAGTCGGACGCAGCTCCGCGAGTCCGAATAGTATTAAAAAAACAAGAATAGATTATAAAAAATTTTAATATTATTTAACTTTTTTTCATATAAAAAAATATTTTATTTTTTTATATGAAAGAAACTCGCATCTCGGGCTATAGCTCCTTAAAAGGAGCTATAGCCGAATGCGACTTTAAATAGATAAACTTTAGAATATTACGTATAATCTGTACAAATTTATAATTAAATTAAGTATAAAAATCCAATATAAATTTTAAAATTTGTATTGGATTCTTATACTTAATTTATAGATTTTTTTATTAAAGATTAAAGATTAAAGATTAAAAGATAATATCTAATAATAGATATGCTATGAAAATATTAATATAGAATATATTATATTAATTAGATTAAAATGAGATGTTTAATAGATATGCTATGAAAGTATTAATATAGAATATATTATATTAATTAGATTAAAATGAGATGTTACATTTCTTGTGAGATATCTCATACCCCGCGAGAGGGGTATGAGATATGAATTGAAATAATATATATAAAATAGAAGATTAAAATTTTCTAATTTTACTATCTCTAGGACGTAGTCCTAGAGGTTCCGGTTAACCCCCTCCTACCGTTTCACTAAAGAAAATTTTTTACCTAAAAAATTTTCTAAAGTCGCATTCGGCTGGTTCCCTCGTGGGGACGAGGGAACCAGGACTCACGTCTAGGACGCTCGTACTATAGCTCCCGAGCTATAGCCCGAGATGCGAGTTTCTTTCATATAAAAAAATAAAATATTTTTTTATATGAAAAAAGAAAATATCACTTCGTGATATTTTCTAAATTTTTTACCGAAAAAATTTTATTTGTGGGGTGTAACTCTCGTAAGTGGGGTGTAACTCTCTAAGTGGGGTGTAGACGAGAGTCGCGAGTCCGCTCGTAAGGGGGGTGTAGACGAGAGTCGCGAGTCCGCTTAAGTTTAAGGCTTATGAGATATGTGAGATCTCTCATAAAAAATAAAATAAAATTTAAAAATAAAATAAAATAAAATTTAAAAATAAAATAAAATAAAATTTAAAAATAAAATTTAAAAATAAAATAAACGATTTTTATGAGATATGTGAGATCTCTCATATCGTTCGTAAAATTTTCTTTTATATATTTGAGTAAAAAAAAATTATAAATCAATATAAACTAAAAAACCTGTACCAGCTGGTATTAAATTACCTAATATAACGTTTTCTTTTAAACCTTTAAGGAAATCTTTTTTACGAAAAAGAGCTGCTTTACTTAAAACACGAGTAGTTTGTTGAAAACTAGCAGCTGATAAAAAACTATCAACTTCTAAAGAAGCTTTTGTGATACCTAAAACTAAAGGTTCATATGTGATTTTTTTCATTAAAAAAGTATTAATCTTTTCAACAAAAAATAAATCAAGAATTTCACCTGCAAAAAATCCTGTTTGTGCACCATCAATAATTCGCACTTTTGAAGTCATTTGCTTAACAATAACTTCAAGATGCTTATCTGAAATAGTAACACCTTGAGCTTTATATACTCTATGAACTCCATCAACTAATATTTGTTGTATTTTATAAAAACTTTGGCGAACAGCCAAATCTAAAGGTAATTTAGTAGAATAACGCTTAAATAAAGTTTTTAATAAATAAGGTAAACTATCACGAAAGAAACGACCACGTTTTGTAGTACGTGCTTCAAAAAATTGTTCTACTTTAGGAATACCTTGAATGATATCACCAGTTTTTAATTTTTGATAAGATAAAGTAATTACTGGAGTTTTAGGATCAATAAAATCATTATCAAATTTATGAAGTATACCTTTTGGTGAAATAAATATTGGTTGAGAACGACGTAATGTTATTTTTTTATTATTATAATGAATTACTTGTCCAGAAGCTTGAATAGCAGTTGTATTAGTAACAGGATCTCCATAAACACAAAAATCTCCTAAACGTACTTTTAGTTTTAAATCATTAGGTTTACCACCAACTAAATTGGACACTTTTAAAAGTTTAGATTTAATATTTGGAATTACTTGGGGAACATTTATTTTACCCTCTTCATAAGATGTACTACAATAAGATGTACTAGAATCTCTATAAGATGTATTAGAATCTATATAAGATGTATTAGAATCTCTATAAGATGTATTAGAATCTATATAAGATGTATTAGAATCTATATAAGATGTACTAGAATCTCTTATATCTCCCTCGCAGGGTGTACCTGAACCGGTTAAATTTTCTTTGTGGGATATACCATCTCCCTCACAGAGTGTATCGGAACCGGTTAAATTTTCTTTATGGGATATACCATTGCCCTCGGGTTGATGTGGATGCCACTCCGACTCCGACTCCGACTCCGACTCCGACTCCGAGTGGGCAAAACTCATTAGTTCACTTGTAGAACCGTTTATTTTACTTGTAGAACCGTTTATTTTACTTGTAGAATTGCTACTTGTAGAATTGCTACTTGTAGAATCGTTAATTTTACTTGTAGAATCGTTAATTTTACTTGTAGAATCGTTAATTTTACTTGTAAAATCGTTAATTTTACTTGTAAAATCGTTAATTTTACTTGTAGAATTGGTACTTGTAGAATCGTTAATTTTACTTGTAGAATTGCTACTTGTAGAATTGGTATTTGTAGAATTGCTACTTGTAGAATTGGTATTTGTAGAGTTGGTATTTGTAGAGTTGGTATTTGTAGAGTTGGTATTTGTAGAGTTGGTATTTGTAGAATTGGTACTTGTAGAACCGGTAATTTTACACGCTAAATCAAAATCTAATTTAATATCAGTCATATTTAAAAATCTAACTAAAATATCATTAATAGGGTAAGTAAGGTTTTTTTCATTTCACAAATATCTCCTTATCAGGTATATTAGCCAGCATTAAACTGACTCGAATAATTTTTAGCAAAAAATTATTCGACTGTCACAAATAAAAACACCGTAGAGAACTGGATATTTTTAATTGTGAGACTTAGTTCTTCCTACCATTTAACTCTTTCGATTTGAGAGAGTAAAAGTTGGAAAACAAATTGCGACGGACGAAGTCCTAGAGAGCTACGTACATTAACACATTAACACATTTAATTATATATTCTTTAGCAATAACCCTTCCCATTTTAAATACAATATATATAATTTCATGATGTATAAAATAATATATATTTATTAACCTAAATAAAAAAATAAAGAAAATTTAACATATGAGCTAATTTGGATAAAGTTGATACAAGTTTAAATAAAATACAGGAGCAGCAATTTTCTAATTGGTGTTTTTTTTTACTTAAAACGTTTTTTAAATAGTTCAACGCCTTTTAATGATTTATATTGTAATTTCATGCAAAAATCCTATTATCGTAGTCGTCCTATAGTACGTAATTTTTTGGTAATTTTGTTAAAAATTTTTGTTGTAGACTAAATTATATATTTGCTCAAACTCGTTCAGCTAATAAGACTATTTACCACATATATGAAGATGGGGCAATAGAAAAAAAGTAGAAAGTCACATCTCCGCGAGTCCGCTACGTGCGTCCGAGTCCCCTCCTGGGGACGAGGACACCAGGACTCGCGTAAAAGAAAATTTTTTGTTAAAAAATTTAGAAAATATCACTTCGTGATATTTTCTTTTTTCATATAAAAAAATATTTTATTT
>Ga0307975_1001837_pt1 | contig 10328 bp, 8 predicted proteins | sample OrgLakmetagen917_FD_201825 | JGI IMG/M metagenome (GOLD analysis project Ga0307975, IMG submission 201825) | Saline water microbial communities from Organic Lake, Antarctica - #917 | ecosystem: Environmental > Aquatic > Non-marine Saline and Alkaline > Saline | place: Antarctica: Organic Lake... | reverse complement strand
CTTCAATTCTTTTGTCCTCATAACATTGTGTTTTAGTTAATTTGTCTGATTAGCATGCCTGATGCATATTTATTACTACTTCCTTTAAAAAGTGTATAGTCCTCATTTTGTAATGCGCCATCTGCTTGTTGTTCCCCAGCATTATATCTATTATCCCATACTTTTCCAGTAGCAACTGTAATCGTTCCCTTTCTTTTTAATATAATTTGTCCAGTTTCTTTATTCATTGATTGTTCTAAAACTTCAAATTTCTCTCCTCCTTTTAAACCTTCTTTCATACCAATTTGAGCTGAAAGAGGATTTACTGAAGATAATGGAGTTAACACTCGGAAGACTGGGTGTTTTTTTTGAAGATTTGCATATACTTCATCAAAATGACGAGTTACAATTGTTTTAAAACGTTTTCTATTTTCTATTTGCCTTGGAAGACGTGCAGAAAAGTATCTACGATCTGGAAGTTCAAGTATAGGGTCTCTTCTTGATACCTTTATTACTTCTGTATGAGATTGGGATCCAATATATTCTAAATCAAAAAGATTCATATCTTCGAATGCTCTGCGCTTTTCAAGATTAAATGAACCTTTTGGAATCCAATAATCTTTATAAAACTGTGCTGCTTTTTCTTTATCCCAATTCAATCTATAAAGTCTTACGTTTGAGCCAATCGCAAATTTTTTATGATTGCCGTTTACATACATTAACCCGAGGACAACAAACGTATTCTGTATCAAATTCTCTCCTGCATCTGCCAGAGCAGCTCTTCCTCTTAAAGTCTGACCTGCTAAATCTGCTTCTAATTGTGAAGCATCGTAAAAACCACGCTCTGCGACTGTTTCCATATTAAAAGTTCCATCGCGTTGCCTATTGAACCATATCGCAATTAATTTATTTTCAAGATTGGACTCGTCTATATAATTTTGAAAAATTTTATCAATATCTACTTCAGCGCCTGTACCTATCCGCACATAGGTTTGCATCATATTTAAAAAACTGGATGATTCCGTATCCTGATTATTATGATTATTATACTTGTCTGGAAAAGGGAGATCATTTAATATTTTAGGTATTTCATCTCCAAAAGCTTCTTCAAGAGAAATTAAATCTAAATATAAAGAACTTCTTAAATAGTCTGTTTTGTTCTTTCCTGATTCTTGACTATATCCTAAAGAATATGCAAGCATCACAACGTAAAATAAGATAAAATTCAATAACTGTCTGATCATTCTTTTTTAATTTCTTGATTATCCCATAACCGTTCAACCCATACTTTTCCTTCTTGATCTATAAACTGAAGTTTATCTTTCTTTCTAACAAGTGCTAGTTTTTTTCCTTCTAACAAGTGAAAGAATACCTCGTTAGTGTCGAAGGTTATATCGAGAGGCGTAACACTTATATCTGGAGCCCCAATTAGATTAAGTTGTTTTGGAGAATAATAATGCTGAAAAATTTCAGTCGCCTCAAAAAACGGTTCTGCATAATCATATTCAAAAGGAATCACAACATCCCCCTGTTTATTTATAAAACCATATTTCTCTGAACCAATAGTACCCATGGCTACTGCAGCCAAATTTTGTTGAAATAATTGACCAATACTATACTGATAATCTACAACCAATTCTCCATTTTCATTAATATATCCTGCTTGAGCATCTCGGTTCATAACGGATGCCATTCCTTCACTAAAATCTTTCGCAAAAACAAAATCTTTATCAAAAACATCATTTAAATCGTGATCATAATAGCGCACTTTGCCCTTTTTTGTTATTAATGGCATATAGTTTTGTACAAAACTTGGATAAGTAAACGTAAATTCAGGAAAAGCAGCACGTTTTGAAAATGTTTCTACAGATTTTGAGAGCAACTTATCTTGAGTCGCGCTATAAACTCTGGCCTTTCCAAATGACGTTCCTTCATCAAGAATTACAAATTCACTTAAAACAATGCCCCTTCCTAAACGAGCATATTGAAATGGCAAAACCTCTTCTAATGCTTTATTAAGCACTCCGTATCCTTTTCCTTTGATGGCAGCTGCGGCATATCCGTCATTAAAGGGTTCCAAATATACATAAGTATCATCCATGGGTATAAACTCGTTACCATCTTGATCGAGCATGGCGTATCCAGACAATGTATTTTTACCTTGACGCTTTAAAAGCTCAATAGCTAATTTAGAAGATTCTCTGTTATCATTATTAACGAGTTCATAAGCCAAGTAATCTTTAGGTCTTACAATAATATAGCCTTCCTGATATGATGAAAATATTGTATATTTTTCCTCATCTATTATACTTTTTCCAGTAATCAGGGAGACTGCTCCAAATTTTCCGTCTTTCAATATTGGATATCTACTGTCGTCAGAAAAAAGATAAATTTCTGTCATAGGGAATCCGCTTTTATCTATTCTCTCACCCTTCTCATTAATAATACCGTAGGTCCTTTGTTTATCGAAATTGACATCTTTAAGGCGTATTCCAGCATACCCATCCTGAAAAGGATACACACTTTTAATATTACCAGAAAGGCGGACTAATACCTTACTATCAGAATCAATCAATTCTTTGTATCCTGAAATTCTATTATCTACATAAGCTATTCCATTTTCAAAATGACTAGCTACTCTGTAAATAAAAGGTGTTTTTGCATTACCATTTTTATCAATATAACCACACCACTTAAATTCTGGAGCAAATCCCACGGGCAAGAGTCCATTGTGAGCATCCCAATTATAAGGTTCTCCATTTTTTGTTGCCGTATTGGCCCAATCTAGTAACTGCTTTTTAAGTAGCTCAATTTCTCCTTCGAGACCTTTTGCTATTTCAATAATTTTATCATAAGCCTTATCACTTGGTGTTGCTGACTTTAGAAATAAATCAATATGGTGTTGTGCTTCCATATAGTTTTCTAATCCTAGCCAGGCATCAACATACAGCTTTTCGATTTCCGGAGTAGTCGTACTCTTAGACAGCTCTATATAATATTCTAACTGACTTAAACCATTTTCAAAGTAACCGTCTTCAATATAGTTTTGGGCATCTTCCAATATCAGTTTTACATCATCATCTTGAGCATGAGCTGGAATGTAAAGAGCAAATATCAAGAGAAACAGTATTATTATTCTTTTCATGGTTATAAGTTTTTTAGCTTTTATAAATTAATACGCCATTTTTCAGCGCGGGTATCTAAATCATACATGACAAAGGCGTTTGTTTTTCTCACAAAGACATTGGTATTATTAAATATTTGCGCGCTTGTAGCACCTTCTATTTTGAGCATAGGAGTCCCCTCCGTCTTTCGATCTTCATAAATAAGAAGATTTACATTTTCTGGTAGGTAAGATTCATTTATCCATTGCTGATATTCAGCTGTGTATGCATCTAGTTGAGTTTGGTATTCTTTTAATTTTTTCTTTGCGCCAAAGGCACCAATTTTAGGTTGTGGTGGCATCTGTGGCTCAGGTTTATTAAAAATAGACTCTGTCTTTCCATATACATAATTATCACTATTTGTAAAATAAAGAGGATAAACCGCTGCAGAACGTGTTCCTTTGCTAGAAATAACTACTCTTCTAAGTTTATTATTACAAACTAAAGTCAGTGTTTCATTAGGGTCGTTTGGATTTGTTCCGTAAAACGTCAAAGCAAAAAGATTGTCGTCTATTACTGTTGGAACGTATAGTTTATCTGCTAATTCCATATACTTTGGATTAGCTTTCAAAGGAGCCTTCAAGTCAAAAGATATTAATACCTCACCTGATTTTCGATTTGTGAATGTGAGCTCCCCACTACTTATGTTATTAAACCAAATATTATCATCGCCTTGTAAGGCAAATGGATATTTATCTCGAGGGCTAAATGAGCCAAAATCTTCAAAGTTTTTTGTAGTAGAATAGTAAAGCGTGTATGGTGTTGGTGCTTGCAACATTTCGTTCATCTTTCGTGAAACTTTTACCTGTTTAAAAATATTCTTTGTAGATAACATCTCTTTCTGAACATCGACAAGCTCTTTATTATAAGACCAAAGGGCGACACCATCATTATTGACACCTAATGGCATAATCATATTGTCATAATTTACTGTCTCAACAATTTCTTCATTATCGTAGACTCTTTGTTTATCGATAATTTCTCCAGTTGAAATAGTTCCTTTTATTATGAAATGACGGGTCTGCACATAGTATATGTCTATATTTTTATCTATAGATGTAAAAAATACAGGCTCACCTGCATCAACTTTACTAATCAATGTACCAGTTTCACCCTCAATGAAATGAACAGAACTGCTCTTTGAGTATTGATACCCCACAATGAGATCAGGAGTTGAAGGGTCGTATTGAGCTTGTAAAGCCAATCCGAGAGTCATCATGACTGTTGTAAATAATAATTTCATTATTAACTTTTTATTAATTGTTTTCATATTTCTAATTTTTAATGTTATTAAATTATTTATCAATATTATTTAGTGGTTACTGAAACAGTTGAAAGAATTTTATTTTCATTTATTTTTTGTTGTTTTTAAAATTTATCTCCAGAAGCTTTAAGTTCTTCTTCTCATTTTTGTGGCTAGAAGTGAGAATTTTATTAATCGCAGTAAGGACAATTAACACCGTAATCTTCAATTACCTGACATTGGTAATTGTATTCTGGAGATGTATCATCGATATATTGTAAAATTTGGGCGTTGCTAAACCACTCAGCAGCTTGTCCTTCGGTTGGCGCGTTGTAAGTTAAATTACCATAATTAGACTCTTCATTTATATTATCGTCGCCATTACCAGTATCAGTAACAATAAATTAATCCATGAGGCAACGACAGGATATTCCTATATGCTTAGCATAAGATTCTATTTCTACACTACCAAATCTATAATTAAGGTTATACGTCTTGAGACCAAGATAACTAAATTCCGTAGAACTCCACCAGTTTCCGTTGATGCCAATGCCGTTAGAACTACCATTGGTAACACGAGCACCGCCTGGAAGACCTGAAAATCCGCTACTATTGGTAGCATCCATGTTAGGTGCATCCCAACCTGTGGTAGTTTTCATTTTACCCCCAGCTATGCTTTCACCACCTAAATAATCAATCAATACGGTCCATTCGTCTTCTGTAGGTATATGCCAACCAGGAGGACAAAGACTACCTGTCTCAACAGCATACCCATTATATAATTTACCATAGATGGCATTATTTGCCGGATTATCGTTATGGTAGCTCCAAGCAGGCTGTTGGGTATCATAATCTGCGTTCCAACCTTGATCACCTATTACATGGGGAATATTGTCACTATAGCGCAAGTTTTCTGCAAACCAGATTTGGCTGCCAATTGTTACAGTTTCGTATGTTTGTCCATCTCGGGTGTCTGTAATGGTTGATAATACACTTCCACAGGCACCTTGGCAATCAGAAAGGCTACTATATATTCCATTACTACCAACGTTCATGCAATCACCGTCAATGCAATTAAATGATTCATAGCTGTTTGTGTTAACAGAGTCATTGAGTTCATCATCTTCTTTACACCCTCCTAGAAAGATTAAGATGAGAAAAGTTAAAATTTTTAAATTATTTTTCATGTCTTTTAATTTTTAAAATTAGTTGGGGTGACTATTATTTAGTGGTTACTGAAACAGTGGATAGAATTTCATTTTCGTTCTTTTTGTAGTGACTGTATGTTTTCCCTTTGTAGTACCAAGTAGATGATATCTCTTCTCCTTTATAGTTGGTAAATGAATAGGTTGCTGTATTTGTTCGGGTATTTATCACGAAAGTATTTGTTCTAGGTGTACTCCAAGTCTTGTCAGATTCGCTAAAATCAGAAATAGTAATTTGGTATTGATTGGAAGCAGTTTTTTTCCAAGAAGATTTTTGTTTAAAACTTGAAGTTTGGCTTGTTTTGAAATTGCCCCCATTAAAAAAGGCAAAAACTGGGTAGCTGGTTTGGTCATAATACTCATTGTAATCTTTGGCGACCCAATAGCCTACTACATCTTCTTGTTTTACTCCAATACTGTTCTTATATATGGCTGTTACGAGCTTTAATTCTCCACATAACTTGTTTGAAGTCTCGTTATATTTATCTACAACTTCTCTAATTTCATCCTCAATAAGCTGCGCTTCCTGTTGTCCTCTACTTAGAGTTTGACTACCAACACTATAAGAATCTTGTTTTGCATCACACACGAGTTTAAAATACTTGCTGCAAAGAGAAGCTGGTGTTGCTACGTCCCAAGATTCTGCACCATCTGCTAATTTTCTATATTTAGAAACTTTTGCTTGTTCTTCAGGGCATTGTGCGTAACCAGTAGAATTGATACCTATGAATACTAAAATAAGTAAAGGAAATAAACATTGTGTTTTGGTTTTCATAATAGATTTATTAGAGTATTAAAAAAAAATCAAAGTTGTTATCTAGGTCAATAGCGTCTTTGTAAGAAAAAAGTAATGACTTTTAAGTAGAGCACAGGCTTCATAAATAACTCATTGAATAATTTGCTTTTTTTATTGTAGGTCAAACATTAGGCAACCGCCAGATGTTATTTGGAAATTCCCACTCCAAGTGGTTGAATTGCATTGAGCAGTAAAACTATGATTTCCAGCAGGTAAGCTAAACACTTCCCCTTGGGTACAGTCGCTGATCCCATCTGGATAGTAATATTGCAAGTATTGGGTTATACTTCCAACGGTAATACTAATTGAGCTACAACCATTATCTTTTCTGGTATAAAATGCTATTTCACCATTATCGGTTGTGGATCCGCCACCTCCATCACAAGGAAATTCATTAGAAAGGCTGTACGTAGATGGATTATGAGTTTGTTGAGCTGCTGCATCCCATGGAGCTAAAATTAAACTATTTCCATTTTTTTGGATCCTAAATTCTACTTCATCGCCGGCATTGAACAAAGTAAAAAAAGCAATGTCAGTATTTTCCCATCTTAAGCTTGAATAGGTTCCCGGAACAGGATTTCCATTGCTGCAAAATTTTGGAGTTTCAGAAGTTAAGTCTATGTAAACATCCTCTCCACTTTTTTTCCAATAGTTGTCTGCCCAACTGGTTGAAGTATTATTATCATTACTATCAATTATGCCAGAGTCATCTTCCTCACTTTCACAAGAGAAAAGAAAAATTGACATAATAAATAGCAGTAAATAAGGTAGTTTTTTAAGTTTCATGATTTATAGTTTAATGTTAGTATAAGTAGCACTCTTTATTAAAGAATAAGGGTTACAGCGATAGATAGAAGAGTAACGATAGCCCACTATTGAGGTCTAAAAACTTCTCCATTTATGGTTAATCCTGGATAGTCACTAGACGTTCCAAAATCCCAAGTACTAGACCAATTTGAAAACTGTCCTGTTGCGCTAGTAGAGTTCCCTACAAGCTGTTCATTCGCCTCTCCGGAATCATCGTCACTACTACAAGAAATAGTAAAAAGACTGATAGTAAGCGTTAAAAGAAAGAATACAAATTTAAGAGAGTGCTTCATGATAAAAATTTTGTTATAATTATTGAGGTAAAACAATGGAAATAAATGCATTACACAAAATTTTTGTCGTGAATGACGTGAAAGGTATCACGGCCGACACATAGTTTTTATAGAAATAGCCTAATTCGTTCTTTTAAAACAAATTAGGCTATCGCTTTGTTACTCGAAAATGGTAGAATTTAAAAAAGTGATTCTTTAATTAATCTTCTTTGTGCAATATATCTTTTAGCTGCTGTTTGTAGATTCTGGATAGATTGATCCAAGAGCCGTTATCCAACATCACCTTTGTTGAGTTGATGATTTTTACGCGTTGTATATTTACGATGTATGAATTGTGTATTCTAACAAAAGATGATGCCGGTAGTTGCTTTAAAGCCTCGCTTAGTTTGTTACGGTCTACCTCGGGCTTGGTTTTAGAATCTAAATAATATTCTACATAATGCCCGTCAGATTTTACATACAGAATGTGCTTGCTGTTGATCACTGCTTTACTTTTAAGGTGAATGAGTTCGCTAAATACCTCTGAACTGGATTTTTGTTGTGCTTCTTTAAATTGAGCCAACTCATCTTGAAGTGTTTGAACTTCTATTTTTATAAGGCTATTTTTAGTAAACAATCTATAAACTATAAATCCAGCGAGTATTAGTACTATAAAGATGACTAATTGATAAATGATAGAAAGATTTTGCAGTTTATTTATAAACTTGTTTTGCTCTTTGGTTTTATACTTAATACCTAATTCTGCGATTTCCTTTTGAGTTAATACTTCATTAAGACTGTCTTTTAGTGTAATATACCGGTTTGCATATTTTAAAGATTGCTCTAGATTATTATTTTCCTTATGGGCTTTTTGAAGGTTTTTAAGAATCTGGAATTTTTGCCTATACGTAGCCGCAGTTTGTAATGCAGAGTCTAAGTAGTTGACTGCCATCGGGTAATTTGCGGTTTTAATATAGATATCGCCCATGTTATTATATTGTACCGCGATGGCTTTAGTAAGCCCACTTTTTTTCTTGAGATTTAATCCCTTTAGGGTATAAAAAATCCCTTTGTCATAATTTTCTGTGCGCACCAGGGTTTGCGCAATACTATTGTAAATGGGTGCACTTACCGATACTGGTAAACTATCAAGCTGTACGGTAGCTTCTATTAAAGTAATGATTTCTAATGACTTATCAATGTCGAACGTATTAAAATTCGCAATGCGATTACCTTGTAATTGCGCAAAAAGCACGGCATTAGATTCAAAGAATAAGGTCGATTTTTTATAATAGTCTTCTGCAAACTCGTGCTGCTTATTAAGCATGTATAAATCGGCTATGTTTACATACGTTTTTCCTAAATTAATATTGGTCTCGTCATTTTTCTCATAATAGGTAGCAACATCATACAAATCTTCTAAGGCAATTTTAGTATTGTTAAGCTGTCGCTGGCAAACAGCCATATTTATCTTTACTTTATAAGCATCTGCTTCTTGGTTAGTTGCTATGGATACATTGTAGCAGCGTTTAAAATAAGCATAAGCTTTTTTGTAGTCCTTTTTAAAGAAATATATTCTACCATATTGGTTTAATATCTCAGAAAAGGTTTGGTTTAAGGTGTCTTTTGGTGTTAGAACTTGATAGGCTTTCTCCGTATAAATTAAAGAGCTGTCTATATTCTTAGATTCAAAGGCTACAGCCTCCTTATAATAAGTAGTAGCTTTTTCTAAATTGATGTTTTGAGCACTTGTTGTTATGCATACTAACACCATTAATGTAATAACAGAAATTTTCATAAGTCGGTTGTAGTACAATTTTAAAATTGTAGGAATGATTAATTGTTGAGGCTATTTTATAGAGAACCATAACTACTCAAAAGTGTGGTTATTAAATAACTTGATCATCTTTTACTTTCTTTTTTGAAAAATAAATGCTTTTTTTGAGGTTTATATTTAAATAAAGATATGAATATTTTGTTAATTTAACGAATTTTAAAATTAATTGGCTGTTAGTTAACTCCTCTATTTATCCAAGTATAAAAAACATCAAAGGCTGTAGTTAGAATGAGACTCATAATAAAATGGTGACTTTAACTTCTCCATTTCAAAAAAAATGTTCGATTTTGCAACAATAATCAAGCATAGCTGTCTCAATATCTGCTTTAGCTTTAATTTCTTGCATACCTGCCCATCCATTTTTTTTACTTCAAATACATTTATTTCTGTCTTTAAAGTTTTTCAAGCTCCGTGTTTAAGTTATAGCCCTTGATAGAAATGAGTGTATCTCCAAGAATTTTGACTAACAAACCCCTTGGGAAACCTTCTTGATATTACTCTTCTTTAGCATTTCTTATGTTCACTCGAAAATCGAAATCAGGGAAGTGTGCTTTATAAGCATGCCACTTCTCTTTAAGTACCTTTTCATCTTGAAGATTGATGTGTTTTTAAATAATAGGGCTTTAAAATGATGCCATTAGATATAAAATCTCAGCAGAGATTGGACTACTATGATACAGCAGGTCTACTTTTGGTAAAAAAATTTATCTTACCGACTATTTAAAATATTTATTTCAATTAGTCTCGCTTATATCTTTTCATTTAAGGTTGATCTTTTTTTACTGACCTAGAATTGAAAACTGCTATTGCATCTTTCTTATTTCCTTGGTCAAAAATAAAGCTTTAAGCATGGTTAAAATGGATTAACTAGCGTTGATCCAGAGTTGAAGCCCGCTCCTGCAAATAGAAATCCAAAAACTGCTATCGCATCTTTCTGTCTTTTTTAGTTTCAGTTAATTCTTAAATAAGTTTAAAATGGATTAACTAGCGTTGATCCAGAGTTGAAGCCCGCTTCTGCAAATAGA
>Ga0307975_1001811_pt1 | contig 10432 bp, 18 predicted proteins | sample OrgLakmetagen917_FD_201825 | JGI IMG/M metagenome (GOLD analysis project Ga0307975, IMG submission 201825) | Saline water microbial communities from Organic Lake, Antarctica - #917 | ecosystem: Environmental > Aquatic > Non-marine Saline and Alkaline > Saline | place: Antarctica: Organic Lake... | reverse complement strand
CGTATGTATGCATGTATGTATGTATGTATGCATGTATGTATGTATGTATGTATGTATGTATGTATGTATGTATGTATGTGTGTGTACGTTTATGCACGTGGCAGGGGCTGCAAGACCTGCGTGCAGCGCAGCTTGCGCAGGTGTGCGTACGTATGTGTATGTCTGTGTAAACGCAAGGTGATGAGCTTGCATAGTGTGATGAGCTAGCATAGTGTGATGAGCTTGCATAGTGTGACACTGATCTCATATATTATATTCTTTTTAGCATTCCAATCACCAACCCATCCCAAACTCTTAAGTTGCACAAAGGCAGGTGGGCTTTGCTTTGCTTGTTACACGTTGCACCCTGACGTGTTTGGCAACAGCACTTTTGGCAACAGCACTTGTGTTTCGTGTTTGGCAACAGCACTTGTATTTCGTGATTGGCAACAGCACTTTTTGGCAACAGCACTTGTGTTTCGTGATTGGCAACAGCACTTTTTGGCAACAGCACTTGTGTTTTGGGATTGGCAACAGCACTTGTGTTTTGGGATTGGCAACAGCATTATTTGGCAACAGCACTTGTGTTTCGTGATTGGCAACAGCATTTGCACCCTGACATGTTTGGCAACAGCATTTTTTGGCAACAGCACTTGTGTTTCGTGATTGGCAACAGCACTTGCACCCTGACATGTTTGGCAACAGTATTTTTTGGCAACAGCACTTGTGTTTCGTGATTGGCAACAGCACTTGCACCCTGACATGTTTGGCAACAGTATTTTTTGGCAACAGCACTTGTGTTTCGTGTTTGGCAACGGCACTTGCACCCTGACGTGATTGGCAACAGCACTTTTTGGCAACAGCACTTGCACCCTGACATGTTTGGCAACAGCATTTTTTGGCAACAGCACTTGTGTTTCGTGTTTGGCAACGGCACTTGAACCCTGACGTGATTGGCAACAGCATTATTTGGCAACAGCACTTGTGTTTTGTGATTGGCAACAGCACTTGCACCCTGACGTGATTGGCAACAGCATTATTTGGCAACAGCACTTGCACCCTGACATGTTTGGCAACAGCACTATTTGGCAACAGCACTTGTGTTTCGTGTTTGGCAACGGCACTTGCACCCTGACGTGATTGGCAACAGCATTATTTGGCAACAGCACTTGCACCCTGACATGTTTGGCAACAGCATTTCCGCCAGTCCGAATGCGAGCATCACAATATCACGTTGGACGTGACATGGACTTGCAGCGCGCATTTGCAAGACTGGCAAATGTCACAGTGCGTAGCTGCCACGCACCTTGGATTGTTGGCCATATATATATTTTAGGGTTTAGGGTTTAGGGTTTAGGGTTTAGGGTTAGGGTTTAAGGTTTAGGGTTTAGGGTTTATATATATATGCAGTGTACGTGTGTACATACAGCATTCCTGTGGCCTATCGGCTGGGAAACCACCATATAGTCGTATATGTATATGTGTATATGTTATGTACGGTGCTGGCCAACCCTACTCATACCTATAAATAAACCCCTGTGCTCCGCAATTTCTTGCTTTGCATGATCCCACCCTCCCTTTCACCCAACTCTTCCATTTTGTAGTATGAGGTGTTGCACTCACCCACATTTCCCATTTTGCAGTATGAAGCGCTGCACATCACAGATCCCAGAGCCTACTTTGATCGACTCTCTCATCCAAAACTCCCATTTGCAGTATGAAGCGCTGCACATCACAGATCCCAGAGCCTACTTTGATCGACTTTTGCATCCAAAATCCCCATTTTGCAGTATGAAGTGCTGCACATCACAGATCCCAGAGCCTACTTTGATCGACTTTCTCATCCAAAACTCCCATTTGCAGTATGAAGCGCTGCACATCACAGATCCCAGAGCCTACTTTGATCGACTTTCCCATCCAAAATCCCCATTTTGCATTGTGAAGTGCTGCACATCACACATCCCAGCGCCTGCTTTGACTGACTTTGTCATCCAAAAGTTCCATTTTGCAGTATGAAGTGCTGCACATCACAGAGCCCAGAGCCTGCTTCGATCAACTTTCTCATCCAAAACTCCCATTTGCAGTATGAAGTGCTACACATCACAGAGCCCAGAGCCTACTTTGATGGACTAGCCACAGCAGCCGCAGACACGCAGGGGGGGCAAGCTGGTATGGATGGCCAGCAGGGGCAGCAGCAGCAGCAACAGCAGCAGCAATACCAACAACAGGGGCAGCAGCAGCAGCAGCAGCAGCAGCAGCAGCAAGGTGGGTGAGTGGGAAGTGAGTTTTTCTCTCGTGGTATGGTTTGGTTTGTGCAGGCAACCACTTGGAGTGAACATGAGTTGGCATGTGCCTGTGTAAGGGTGCGATGCAGACTGTGTAAGGGTGCGATGCAGACTGTGTAAGGGTGCGATGCAGACTGGAGTGCGCAGGCTTGGCCAAATATTTACTCATATACGGTGTGTATATTTAAGGCATACGCGGTGTATATATGAGGCATATATATGGTGTGTATATGAGGCAAGTAGCATATACGGTGTGTATATGAGGCATATATACGGTGTGTTTCTGAGGCATATGGCATATGCAATGTATATATGAGATATACGGTGTGTATATGAGGCATATATACGGTGCATATTTGAGCCATATACGGAGTATATATGAGGCATATATACGGTGTGTATTTGAGGCATATATACGGTGTGTATTTGAGGCATATATGCAGTGTGTTTTTGAGGCATATGCAATGTATATATGAGACATATACGGTGTGTATATGAGGCATATATACGGTGTGTGTATGAGGCATATACGGTGTGTTTTCTAGCAGGGAAAGCACCGCAGGTACGGTCATATATGGCGTACAAGTATGTGGTCCTCAACAACCCTGCAAGGGTACATGTGTATGGTCATGGACAACCCTGTATGGTCCTGGACAACCCTGTATGTTCATGGATAACCCTGTGTGGTCCTGGATAATTCCTGTAATTGTGCTTATGAGTGTGAAACCGTACTGCTTGTTCAGTACCCTACTGCGGCCTCTGGCATACACACATACACACGCACACGTACACTTACACACTCACAAACGCACTCGCACGCACACACACACACAAACACACGCACACACACACATTCACACACACGCACACGTATACACACACACATTCACACACACGCACACGTATACACACAGCACACCCACGCACTCAAACACACGCATGCACACGTACACACACAGCACACACACACACTCAGACACACTTATGCGCACACAACTCGTACACACACATGCGCACACACACGCACATGCACACACAGGCGATGTAGAGATGTTGGATGTCCAGCTAGGTGTGCCAGGCAGGCACAGCACCACCAAAGCGCTTCTGCTGTTAGCAGCTGTCAATCCAAACAGCCTTCGGTGCCCTCCCATACCCAGCTTCTATGCATACGAGGTACGGATTTTTATTTTTTTGTGTATGCGTACGTGCATGCATGCTTGGTGTGTCAGACTGTGCGTGCGTGCGTGCGTGCGTGCGTGTGTGCGTGTGTGCGTGCGTGCGCGCGTGTGTGCGTGTGTGCGTGCGTGTGTGTGTGTGTGTGTGTATGTGTGTATGTGCGTGGGGGGGAATGAGAGGATGAGAGGAGGGGGGCACAGTTGCTTTTCTTAACCATCCAACATATGTACTCAGTCAAAAGTCAACATATGTACTCAGTCAACAAATTTACTCAGTCAAAAGTCAGGACTAGGCAACAGCAACCCATCGTTTGTGGTCCAAGTGTTGCAGTGAATGTCTTTCGTTGTGGTTTAAGTGTTGCAGTGAATGTCTTTCGTTGTGGTTTAAGTGTTGCAGTGAATGTCTTTTGTTGTGGTTTAAGTGTTGCAGTGAATGTCTTTCGTTGTGGTTTAAGTGTTGCAGTGAGTGTCTTTCGTTGTGGTTTAAGTGCTGCAGTGAGTGTTTTTCGTTGTGGTTTAAGTGTTGCAGTGAATGTCTTTCGTTGTGGTTTAAGTGTTGCAGTGAGTTCCTATCGTTTGTGGTTTAAGTATTGCAATGAGTGCCTTGTGACAAACAGTGCCTAAAAATGACGCCCTCCTAAAGCCGATTGGGGGCTTCACTCAGATCCTTGTGCATGGATGTGTCTAAGGACTTTCTACTTCATGCTAAAACACGCAACAGACACTCACACACATACACACACAGGTACACACAACGCACACGCAACCACAAACACAAACACACACACAAACACACACAAACACACACACATACACACACACATACAAACACACACACGCATGCGCCCAACTCAGGCCCTAATGGATGTGTGTGGACTGGCGAGTGACGATACAGGGGCCAACGATTATGGCACTGTAGAGCTGCAAGGTAACCCCATCACACATGCACATGCACATGCACATGCACACACACGCACACGCACATCCACACACACAAACACACACACACACACACATGCGCGCACACACACACACACACACGCACACACACACACACGCACACACACACAAACACACACACACAAACACACACACGCACGCACATGCACACATTCACATACACATACACACGCACACACACACGCACATGCACATGCATACACACAATTGTATACGCATGTAGGAGGGGTGGGGAGGACACCCTCAGGCCTTGCTCAGCCCCCAGACTTTGTGCTAGCTCCCCAGTTGCTAGCCAAATTCCGCACCCAAGTCAAGGTGAGTGGGAACTGCTGGATCTGTGTGCGAGTGTGCGGTTAAATTGAAGATGGTTTACTGAACCTTGCATTGCTTCTGTCACTGCACGCAACCTTTCAAATGTGAACCAAGCAGACTTGCTGGAGCACCAATGTGACCAATGTGACCAATGTGACCAACGTGACCAATGTGACCAATGTGACCAATGTGACCAACGTGACCAACGTGTCCAACGTAACCAACGTGACCAACGTGACCAACGTGACCAGCGTGACCAACGTGACCAATGTGACCAATGTGACCAATGTGACCAATGTGACCAACGTGACCAATGTGACCAACGTGACCGATGTGACCAATGTACCAATGTGACCAATGTGTCCAATGTGATTAATGTACCAAGCAGACTTGCTGGAGTATCTCCCCTTGATCTCCTTCGACTATTTCTTTTCTTTCCTGGAATGTTGTGAATTTTCAGCACTTGATACCTAAGAGGCCCCTGTTCCTAGGCTGTTGTGGATTTTGCTTCTCACGCTTCTTTCTCGCACAACTCTTATCATTTTGGTTCCTGACATTCTGCGTGTGCCGACTGTGCACAACTCTTGTCATTTTGGTTCCTGACATTCTGCGTGTGCCAACTGTGCACAACTCTTATCATTTTGGTTCCTGACATTCTGCGTGTGCCGACTGTGCACAACTCTTGTCGTTTTGGTTCCTGACATTCTGCGTGTGCCAACTGTGCACAACTCTTGTCATTTTAGCTCCTGACATTCTGCAGGTGCCAACTGTTGCTTGCTTGGTCACATAGTACCAAGGCTCGCAGATCTGTTCCTCTCACTTGTTTTCTCACTCCTGAAAGGCCCCTGCCTTTGCCCCTGCAGACTGTTGCTGACATCGCACATCAAGGCTCGCAGATCTGTTCCTCTCACTTGTTTTCTCACTCCTGAAAGGCCCCTGCCTGTGCCCCTGCAGACTGTTGCTGACATCGCACGCCACTTCTGGGCATGCGTGCCCGCAGACACGCCCGGCAAGCTGCAAAAAGTAAGGAGCTGTTGCCAAAAGACGTGCACACGGTTCTGTAACAACCATTCCACTATTTATGTGCGCGCCCCTGTCTTCATACGCACGTACACATTATTCTGTGCATGTGCACTTTCCTGTCCTTTTATCCATATGCCTACCTTCTGTTGCACCCACTTGATGTACGGGTTTGCCTTTATGCATGCGTATGATTTTATGCACCCTCTCAGTACATGCTCTGTGACAAACGCAAACAACACGCGCACACACACACACACACGCACACACACACACACACACACACATACAGGTTGACCGCCTCGCCAGCCACGTGGATGCCAAGCTGTGGCCTGAGCTAGACCGTGCCATTTCTACCGCCAATGGCATGGGAGGCCCACAGAGGCCTTATGTCAGGCAGCTGCTCACGCCTGCACTGCGCATGATGGAGGTCATGATGGAGAGGTGCGCAGTCATGGGCTGAGGTGTTAGTGTGTGTTTTGGAGGGCCTGCCCTCCGGCCAGAGAGGTGGGTACGTACATGCTGGAGAGGTGGGTGTGTACAGCTGGAGATGATGTGTTTTCTGGAGGTGCGTATATATGTGTTGGAGTTTATGCATGTGTGTGCTTGTGTGTGTGTGTGTGTGTGTCTGTGTCTGTGTGTGTGTGTGTGTGTGTATGTGTGTGCTGAGAAGACGCGTATGCACTGTTAGCGAGACATCAGCGCTTATAATTGCTTGGGCTCGGAACCAGATCATTGTACCTTACCAGCAGCAGTGGTAAAATGAGCCTCATTTTATTTTGCACACCTAGGTGTAAAGATCTGTAACTCCTTGTGATCTATGATGATGACACTTGTCAGGAAAATTGTAAGCCTGCACAAATATTGTGACATTCAGCTCATTCATGGCCTCAAAAAAAATTGTTATCCTAGGTGCGTGATGCTAAAGTAGACTGGTGATTATGCTCATCTGAGTCGAATACACCTGCCTAATCAAGTGCGTAGCGCAGAATTGCTTTATTACAGTTTATTATTGATCATTCTACCATGTCCTGAATACTAGATGTAAGCAAAGTGTAAAGGTGTACTCTTTAAAACTTGACAAAATTGCTAAGACATCTTTGCTACTTCCCCTTCTTTCCTCGCAGGCACAAACTGGAGAGGAGCAGACCCAGTTCGTCAAGAGGAGTCACTTCGTAACATTTCCTTTCGCTCTTATTCGCCGTGTATTGTATTATCATGCTTGCAAATAAATCGTCAGCGTAAACAAACAAGGTTTTGTTCACTGATGTCTGTATACGAACTGCACTTAAAAGGGGTTTTGATATTTAATTTGACCAATATATATACATATTGTATTTAAAGGACCCCTGAACAAATCCACAGCCTTAAATAGGCATCGAAGTCTCTGCAGACAGGCAGATGGCTGATGCAGATGCGATTGCCTTTCTACAGAAGCAAGTAGCAGCTGATGGTTCGTCGTTGTACGGGCATCTGACGCGCGTATTGGCAAAGGTGTGGAACTCCCTTCGAGCATGGCACTGCGTGACACGCAGCATTCTGGCTCGCATGGGATTGTATTTAGATTCGTCTTCTTCATTGTGCAGGTCCTGGGAGATAGGCCGAGCGAGGCGGTAGACCTGCTTGAGACGTCCTTGTTAGTAAAGAAGACTGCCTTTGAAGCCCAAGAGTCAGCTCCCCTGGTTCCCGTGTCGGTGAGGGTGATACTTGATGTGTGGCTTTTTCAGTATAGGGCAGAAGATGCAGGCTTGCCTGAGGGAGCGGCTGTTTCATCTCCTTGACATGCAACATGTCTGACGCTCACCCCTGCTTTCCCCGCAGGCCACTGCGGATGCAGCTAGAACGGTAGCCACTGCTACTTTGTTTGGGTGAGTACGCAGCATGAGTGCATCGCGGTGCTCAAATGCATTAGGGCGTGCCATAGAAGCACGGGCGCGCACACACACACACACACACACACACACACACACACACACACACACACACACACACACACACACAGACACACACACAAGCACGCACACGCACAAGCAAACACGCAAACATGCACTAGCGCGTGCACACACACGCATACACACACACGTGCACACACACGCACACACACACACACACATACACACACACATGCACTCACTTTTATGTGATGACAGGAATCCGGATTTGCCCATCGACCCTGAGACAGGAGAGCCTATAGAGGCAGAATTGCCCAATGATGTGAGTCAAGCACACACACACACACACACACACACGACACTTCAACTTTCTCCAGCCTCGTGCAATGACATAAAGAATGGTGCTGCGCATCCAGCACGCACAAACAAACACGTGCACACACACATACACATACAAACACGCGCACACACACACACATATGCACACAAACATTCACACATGCACGCGCACACAATCACACACACCGCTCCCTTTGCAGTACGAGGCAGAGGACGTGGTGGGCAACGGCAACTTATTTGATGCTTTGGGTGTGGGGTTGGGCACCAGAGAGATGTACAACATTAACCTGACCATGAAGAAGCTCGGAGAAGACCCCAAGAGGGGTGTGAACACCGCGCGCTTTTTTGGCAAATTCTTCGGCTTGTATGCAGACTATTACGTCTTTGAGACTACTGTGAATGACACTCCAGCTATTCCAGAGGCCCCAGGTGTGTGTGTGTATGTGTGTGCAGACTATTACGTCTTTGAGACTACCGTGAATGACACTCCAGCTATTCCAGAGGCACCGGGTGTATGTGTGTGTGTATGCAGACTATTACGTCTTTGAGACTACTGTGAATGACAATCCAGCTATTCCAGAGGCCCCAGGTGTGTTTGTGTGTGTGTGTGCGGACTATTACGTCTTTGAGACTACCGTGAATGACACTCCAGCTATTCCAGAGGCCCCAGGTTTGTGTGTGGGTTTGGGTGGGGGTGGAGGTGGGTGAGGGGGACTGGCGTTGGTGTGGATGGGTCGGTGGGTGTGTGTATGTTTGTTTGATGAAGGATGGCAATAAGAGTCCGTTGAATGAATAGAAGTTGAAATGTTTTGGTACTTAATCTCTCTCTCTTCCTCTCTCTCTCTCTGTGTCTCTCTCTCTCTCTCTCTCTCTCTCTCTCTCTCTCTCTCTCTACACACACACACACACACACACATATACACACACACTCACACACACACAGAGGACACAATACCGTACGAGGACAACAGTGGCGCCAACGCCAACGTCTACTATGTGTGCAACTACCTGGGTGGGCCGATGACACAGCTCCCTTTCGTGACTCCTGACCAGATTAAAGCTGCCCGCTTGCTGAAGAAGCTGCTCACTGGGCGGCTGGATTCCTTAGTGTCCACGTACCCCCTATTCCCTGGCACAGAAGCCAACTTTTTACGCGCACAGGTGATGGGTACTGGGGTGTATGTGTGCTTGTGTGCGTACGTGTGTGTGTCGTGACTTTGCGCCCCCTTCAGCCCTCAGCACCAAGGAGGAGGTGTGGATTTGTGCGTAGTGTTGGTGGTAGAGGGGGAGCGTGTGATTTGGTATATGACACCTTTTTACCTTAATGCTTTGCGTTTCTGTTTGTGTGCGTGCCCGCGTCTCTGTATATGGGTGTGGGTGTGCGCAGCTAGATGCAACTTTGTGAACTTGGTTTGGAATTTTGGCAGTGACTGTCCTAGCAAAAGCTGTTCCCCACCTAGGTCAGCATTCCTTCCAATAGCTTCAATATTCCTTCCAATAGCTTAGGTCAGTATTCCTTCCATAGCAAAAGCTGTTCCCCGCTTAGGTCAGCATTCCTTCCAATAGCTTCAATGTTCCTTCCAATAGCTTAGGTCAGTATTCCTTCCATAGCAAAAGCTGTCCCCCACTTAGGTTAGTATTCCTTCCAATTGCGTGCAAAGTTACACAGGACAAGTGGGGGGAAGCGTCGCAAGCGACGCTGAAAAGTTGGCGAAGCCAACGCGCGCGCTTTTCACCACTAACTACCCTCTGGCAGTACCCACACACGTACTCCCCTCTTGCTGTGCGCTCTGCTGCTGCTGCTGTTGCTGCTGCATGCTGCGCGTGCGTGCGCGCGTTGTGGCTAGGCTCGCCACAGATGCTACACCCCTGCTGTCGCCCCTGTGGTTGCTGCTGAACTGGCTGTATAGCTGTGCCCCTCTGTGGGCAGGTGCGTGCGTTGTGGCCTTCCCTCCCACACACTGTGCATGCTGCGTTTGCTGTGGGTGTTGTGAGGAGGAGCAAACCCTGCACCACCAACATCAGGAAGGTGCACATGGTGCACATGGCACACACATGGAGCAGTCTACCAACCAACGCACCAACGCACCAGGAAGAGCAGACACGGCTTCCGCAACACACCCATGGCATTTCAAACACTTGTTAGTTTAATAATGAAATTGAAATTAATGAACATGATTCGTGTGCTTGCATGGAACAGCAAAATTTCCGTCCACGTCTTCCTTCGGCCCCGGACCTTGCAACCACACTCAGGAAAGTTATCTGATGACGCCTGTGCCATCAGACACTGTTCCGGGGGCGTGGGCTGAGCTCCATCGGGCAGCTTCCTCCAGCTACCAAACATTGAGTCACTTCTTTCCACACCACTGCTCACTGCACCCCTGGTCACCAAAACTTGTATGCCTGACAAACGAGTTTGCTTGGTCTGCCTGCCAAGTTTCAGACCTGGACGTTGGCTGCGTGGCTCTGG
>Ga0307975_1001782_pt1 | contig 10546 bp, 8 predicted proteins | sample OrgLakmetagen917_FD_201825 | JGI IMG/M metagenome (GOLD analysis project Ga0307975, IMG submission 201825) | Saline water microbial communities from Organic Lake, Antarctica - #917 | ecosystem: Environmental > Aquatic > Non-marine Saline and Alkaline > Saline | place: Antarctica: Organic Lake... | reverse complement strand
AGCTGCCAGGGGTGGTCAGTCGTGTGGAGGGTGACGAGGTGGAGGTGGACTTTAATCACCCTCTGGCGGGGCGTACACTGACGTTTGAAGTGGACATTATTGATGTGGAGCCTGTTGGGGCTGCCCATTGACCTTTGTAGCCTTTTAGCTCGGGCGTAGGTCAGCGAGCAGATAGGGCCTTCCGGGATACGCGGTAAATACTTCCCTGTACGCTCGACAAAAACATCCTTGTTTTTGACGATCCCGGAAGGCCCTATCTGCCCGCTTCCTCAAACTTGTTTGATATTTCAGGGCAATTTTATGCAAATACGACTCGCTAATCCTCGTGGCTTTTGTGCCGGTGTCGACCGTGCCATTGAAATCGTGAACCGCGCTCTTGATGTGTTCGGTGCGCCGATCTATGTGCGCCACGAAGTCGTGCACAACAAGTTTGTGGTGGATAACCTGCGTGAGCGCGGTGCCATCTTCGTGGATGAGCTGGAAGAGGTGCCGGATGACAAGCTGGTGATCTTCAGCGCTCACGGGGTGTCCCAGGCGGTGCAGAATGAAGCGGCGCGTCGTGGTTTGAAAGTGTTTGATGCTACCTGCCCGCTGGTTACCAAGGTGCACCTGGAGGTAATGAAGTACAGCCGGGACGGTCGGGAGTGCATCCTGATCGGTCACCAGGGCCACCCGGAAGTGGAAGGCACCATGGGGCAGTACGATCATAGTAGCGGTGGCGAGATTTACCTGGTTGAGGACGAGAAAGACGTCGTCAACTTGCGGGTGAAGGATCCGTCAAAGCTGTCCTATGTGACCCAGACCACGCTTTCTATGGACGACACGGCGCGGGTCATTAATGCGCTGAGGGAGAATTTCCCGGAGATTCAGGGGCCGCGTAAAGACGATATCTGCTACGCCACGCAGAATCGGCAGGACGCCGTTAAGCAGCTGGCGGGGGATTGTGACCTGATGCTGGTGGTGGGGTCGCCCAACAGCTCCAACTCCAATCGCCTGCGCGAACTGGCGGAGCGCATGGGTACGCCGGCGTATCTGATTGATCAAGCCTCTCAGATTGAGTCCCAATGGCTGGACGGCAAGCGTTCCGTCGGTGTGACCGCCGGCGCGTCTGCTCCGGAGGTGCTGGTGAATGACGTGATTTCCCGGCTTCGTGATCTGGGCGGTGATCTGCCCGAAGAAATTGCCGGGCGGGAGGAAAATATTGTGTTTTCCATGCCCCGTGAACTCAGGATTGATGCGGTAGAGGTTTTTTGAGGCCTTCTGTCTCCTGCGTTTCACTGATTGTCGTCTTGAACGGTATCCCCCCGGACGCAGCAAATGAATGGTCCTTCTAAATACGCTGCTCTCTAAATGTGTGTGACGAAGTTCGCACATTAGTTCCCCCTTCGACCACTTATCCATTGATCTTCGCCGTTTATCTTTTGGTGATGGCCCCTAGTATGGACATTGGTTAATCTGCATTTAATCAGCAATGGAAAAGGACTATGGGTATTCAAAGCAAGGTAACCGGTTTTACATTGATTGAGCTGCTGGTCACTGTCGCCATTCTCGCGATCACGGTGACGATCGCCATTCCGTCTTTTCAGAATGTGATTGCAAACAATCAGTTACAGGAGGGCAGGGAGCGTTTGCGAACGGCTGTTCAGTTCTCCAAGGGTGAAGCGGTTGGAAGAAATCAGACGGTGTCACTGTGTCCGTCGGCCGATGGAAGTACGTGTGGTGATAGTAACGACTGGGATGAAAACTGGTTGGTGGTTACCGATAGCAACGAGACGGGAGCCGTCGCCATTGTAAATACGCTCCGTGTGTTTGAGGCGCCAGACTCCAGCGAGGTGACAGTGGTGCATACCGGGGGTTTTGACTGGATACGGTTTGAGACAGATGGCATTTCGATTGGCCTCAACGCCACCGCGTCGTTTGGTTTCTGTGATCCTGATGGCGAGGTTGATCCGAATTCACTGATCCTTTCACCAAGTACAGCCGCAATCAGAACAGGAACGGTAGCAGAGGCGAATTGTCCATGAACATGACATCAAGGGGATTTGGCAGGCAGTCGGGCATCACGATGATTGAGGTCCTGGTGGCGGTATTAATACTCGCCATTGGCCTGCTTGGTGTTGCCGGGCTTCAATCCATCAGCCTGAAGAATACAACGGATGTGTTTTTTAGCCAGCAGGCTATGAGCTATAGCCAGGAGCTTATCAATCGAATCATGGCGAATCAGGAAGCAGCCGGCGATGGAGATTACGCGGACACGCCTCCGACATCGGCCCCGGGCACTGACTGTTCGGCAGCGGCTTGTACGTCCGAGCAGATGGCTGACTGGGATCTTTGGCAGTGGAACGAAGCACTGACGAATGGGGTCGGGTCGCCACCTGCCGCAGCCGCGGATGTGAATTGGGATAATGCAGTCGGAGAGTACGAAGTTTCGATTACCTGGGACGCCATTGGGGCAGGGGGTAGCTATGCCGCGCCCACCTGTACTTCGGCGGATAATACATCGGCTGGCTGTATGTTCGCCGTTTATCGAGTTGCGAGGTAACCAGTAGATGGTTAAGCAGACGGGTTTATCCCTTATAGAACTGATGATCGCGATGACGCTGGGGCTTATCCTGATGTTTGGCGTCGTCCAGATCTTTATCAGTAGCAAACAGACCTACACCGTGGTGACCTCACAGTCTCAGACTCAGGAAAATGCGCGGGTTTTGAAGCATTTTCTGGGCCGTGGGTTGAGGCACGCTGGCTACTGGGGTGATGTCACTGAGTTTATGGCGTTTCCTAACGCTGGTGTCTTTGACGACAACGAGGCTGTATTCGCGACCAATAACGATGCCTCTGAGGCGATCGTCGTCGATGGCACCGATACGATTACTGTGAGGTTTACTGTCACGGACGATGATCAGCTCCGAGGATGCACTGGTCTCGAATACGACCTGAGTCACCCGGACGCCCCGGACCGCCAACAAATCATTGTTGATCGTTATTATCTGAGTCCGGCCAGCACGAATACCCAGGTGCCAAGCCTCATGTGTGATAGCGAGCTGCAGGATGAGTTCGGAACAACGATAAGTGCGCCAGCGCCGCAACCACTGATCATTGGCATCGAAAACCTGCAGATTGAATTCGGCATCGGGACGGTCAATAGCATTACCCGGTATGTCAGTGCCGATGAGGTGACAAATTGGCGCAACGTCAGGTCAGTACGCTATGCGATTCTGGCTACGTCCAACCAGAACACAGGTGGCCAGGAAAACACCAATACTTACACACTGATTGATGGCGAGACTGCCACGGCTTCTGGGGACCGCCGTATGAGGCAGGTTCAGCGTGACACCGTTTTTTTGCGTAATTTCCGAGGTTAATAGCGATGGAAACTAAAGTGGCAACGTGCATTCACCGAAGGCAGAAACCCCTTGAAAGGCAGTCGGGAGCGGTTCTTGTAGTCAGCCTGGTTATGCTGCTGCTACTGACCATCATCGGCATGAGTGCAGTGGATATGACCACGCTGGATACGCGCATTTCGGCGAACACCCGGGATAAAGCGTTTGCCTTTGATGCTGCGGAGGCGGCGCTCAATACAGCGGGTAATGCCCTTGCACCCGGCAATCCGCTGCCAGATTCCTCAACCCCCGGGTTTTTAACAGCAGCCATGGCCGACAACTGGTGGGATGGTGTCGCCGAAAGCTGGTGGACGACTAACGGCGAGATGATTACTGATTTTGCCGGCCGCTCGAATGCGTCGGCTGGGATTGGTTATGTGATTGAACAACCTGCGGAGATTATTGGTGGCGGAGCAGGCCAGAAAGTGACAAACCTTACAATGGGTCAGCCGCAGCCCGTTACACGTTTCTATCGAACAACTGCTCGTGGCGAAGGGCCTGGCGGAACGGAAGTCCATGTCCAGTCTGTCTACGCACGAAAAGTTTACCTGAACGTTGGGCAATAATAATCAGTGCTGAGTTTGGCACGGAGGAAAAGCAAATGATTTCCAATCGAGGTTTTAATTTCTTTGCTGCACTGTGTCTGACACTGCTCAGCTCAGGATACAGCACCGCCGCACCATTGAATCTGGCCAACCAGCCACTTTTTCTGGGCTCATCGGCGCCGCCTTTGTTGATGCTCACTGTGGGCAAAGACCACAAACTCTATTACGAAGCCTACAACGACGCGTCGGACCTGAACAACGATGGTGTGCTTGACGTGGGCTATACGCCCGACATCGATTATTACGGCTATTTCAATAGCTACGCCTGCTACGACTATAACAGCAGCGATGGCCGATTCGTCCCACAGAGCGTCAAGTCCGAAGCTGATAAAAGCGCCGGGATAAAGACCTGTAATGCCGGTAGCGGTAGCAGCTCAGAATACAGTGGCGACTGGAGTGGCGATTTCCTCAACTATGTCACCATGGCCCGTATTGATGCACTGCGAAAGGTCTTTTACGGTGGTCACCGGGTCGTGGATACGGCAGACCTGACCGTCATTGAGCGCACGCATATTCCTCAGGATGCACACACCTGGGCGAAGGAATACCGTGGTTACGACAAAGAAGGCTATTACATTGATGAGATAACGCCTCTCGACCAGCCACCTATGGGTAGGGGCCATTTGTTTGGCAACGTATCGTATTCAGTGGGCGCTGACCCATTGCTTCGTGTGCTGCCAAACACGATATTCCGGCCCTGGGAATGGGCGTCCATCGAGCGCCCTGTTCTCGATGACAAGTGTGTTCCTGGCATCGGTGCCAGCAAGGTTGATTGTGAGGTTTCGGGAAGTGGTGACAGTTGGAGTGTCGCAGAGCCGGAGTTTTTCGACAATTTGCGTTTGAACTTCTATCGGGATACCGAAGAAAGGGGCGCGCCGGACAATGAAAGTGAGTTTAACTCCATGGTTAGCGACTTCGCGACTGACTCCAACCGGATCGGCAGCGAGAAATCGATTAGTCAAATTGAGGAAAATGATATTGTCGCCGACCATTTCCCGGGTGGTGAGAGTGGTGAATACTTTTTGTCGGTCGTTACCGGAGACCTATCGGTTCCCGCTACCGGTAATTACACTTTCAGCGTTAATGGTGATGATGCAGTCGAATTCATCATCAGAACCCCGGGTGGGACTGAGGTCGATGACCGGGTTACCTGGCATGGCGGGCACAGTGCCGACAGCAGCGACACGGAACTTGAGAAGCACGAGGAGGAGTTCTATCTGGAAGCGGGTGTCGTTTATGACATTGAATTCCGCCACTATGAGGAGATCGATGGTGAATCTTTCGAGCTGTATCGGGGCCAGAGTGTGTCCAGCTCCCAGTTCGCAGAGTATGCGGTCAGAGCTGAAGTATGCAAATCTGCCGGCCTGCTCGAAGACAACTGCAAAACCTACAGTGATGGCACCGACACCAGCTACAAGCCCACTGGACTTTTGCATGATTATGGCGAGAACGAGAGCATCCTCTTTGGCCTTTTGACGGGGTCGTTTGAAAACAATCTCGACGGTGGCGTTCTGCGCAAGGTCGTCAGTTCGTTCCGGGATGAGGTCAATAGTGATGACGGCACGTTTACAGATGTTAACGGCATTGTCTCCACGCTGGATAAGCTGCGGACGGTTAATTTCCGGACATCTGATTATTCCTATGAGTGCGGTCGAACCACTACCCGGCCCATCGTGAACGGTGAATGCGATATGTGGGGCAACCCGATTGCGGAGATGATGTACGAAACCGTGCGTTATTTTTCTGGCAAGGGAGCGCCAACTACAGATTTTGACATTGCTGATAGCGGCAATAATGATGCCGCGCTTGGTCTTCCAAACCCCGACTGGAACGACCCTTACGATGAAACCACTGGTGGCCAGCCGTATTGTGCTGCACCTTACATGATGGTTGTGTCTGATGTGAACGTCAGCTATGACTCGGACAAAGTGCCCGGATCTTCGTTTTCAGCGTTTGCCGGTGATGTGACTGGGCTGGACGTGACGGCACTGTCCAGCACCATTACCGGTGAGGAACCTGACGTGCCAGGCCTTCATTACATCGGCGAGTCTGGTTCCGTCGCAGACAATGCACCAACGGCGAAAATGGTCACAAGCCTGGCAAACATCCGTGGTTTGGCGCCTGAAGAGCCCACTAAACTTGGTAGCTATTATTCGGCGGCGATCGGTTACCACGGCTGGCTGACCGATCTGTTCCCTGACAAAGGATCTGAGAGCAATCCGACAAACATCAATACCTTTGCGGTTGCCCTTGCGTCGCCTTTGCCTCGCATCAACATTTCGTTGTCGGGTGGCGACTCTATTTCATTGGTTCCGTTTGCCAAATCGCCAGGCGGTAGCAGTATCAATAAGGATGAGGGTGAGTTCCAGCCAACCAATACCATTGTCGATTTTTACGTGGAGAGCATTACGCCAAAATCCGGCAGCTTCCTCATTAACTTCGAGGACGTAGAGCAGGGCGCCGACCATGACATGGATGCCATCGCCCGCTATCGGTACGAAGTGAATGACAGTGAGACGGAAGTGACCGTAACGGTTGACTCTCTTTACGCAGCTGGCGGTATTGATCAGCACATGGGATACGTTATCTCTGGTACCTCCAAAGATGGGATCTACCTGGTTGTCCATGACCGGGATGGCGGCGTGCCAACGTACTACCTGGACACGCCAGCGGGTGTGGATCCGGGTGACCCTCGGGGCACCGACAAGCTCACACTCACCAGCACGCGAACCTTTACGCCGAGTGGCGACACCGCAGCAACCCTGCTTAAGGATCCGTTGTACTTTGCTGCGAAATGGGGCGGATTCATCGATAAGAATGACAATGATATCCCCGATCTGACCGACGAGTGGGATACCAAGAACAACATCACTCAGGAAACCGGTCCGGATGGCGTGCCTGACAACTATTTCCAGGTAACCAACGCGTTGGGCCTGAAAGATCAGCTGAGTTCGGCATTCAACACCATTCTGGCGCGTGAAGCCTCCTCCTCAACCGTCACGGTCAATTCGGGTGCGTTGAATACGGATACCCTGCTGTTCCAGGCAGTCTTCAACGCCGAAGACTGGTCAGGCAACGTTTTCGCCTACCCGGTCGAAGGTGGCGGGCTTGGCACCGCGGTCTGGAATTTCAGAGACACTCTGGACGATCAGTTGTCTGCATCTGATGGATTTTTGGACAATCGTGAAGTCGTGACCTACAACCAGGATGAAGGCGCCGGTGTTCCGTTCAGGTGGCCGTCAGACACCAGTTTGCTGGGTTTGCTGGGTTTGCCGGATGATATCGGTCTGGCTCAGGTAAACGCTCTGCGTGGCGGCGTCACCGACGATACAGACGAATACGGTGAAGCTCTGCTTAACTTCATCCGGGGCGACCAGAGTGAAGAGGGTGCCGCGTCTACATGGAACTTCCGCGAGCGGACTACCGTTCTGGGCGATATCGTCAACTCGGACCCGCTGTTCGTGCCGCAGCCAGGCTTCTTCTATCCAGACAACTGGGGCGCTTCGGCTGCTGAAACCAGTGAGCCCTATTCGGATTTCCGTAACAAGTTCAAGGATCGCGACCCCGTTCTCTACTTTGGCGCCAATGATGGGCTTTTCCATGCCATCAACGCATACGCCGACAATAGCGACAGTGAGGCTGGACCTATCCGTACTGATGGTGGGAAAGAGTTGTTGGCCTATGTGCCATCGCTTGTGACGGGCGATCTGAATAAGCTGTCTGATCCAAACTACAACCACCAGTATTATGTGGATGGGCCGTCAACCTATGGTGACGTGTTCTTCGACAGCAAGTGGCACACCACTTTGGTGGGGGCGCTTGGAAAGGGCGGGCAAGGTTTATTCGCGCTGGACATTACCGACCCGAAAGGTACTGAGATTGGTTACCCGAGCTTCAACGAGGCGGATGCCAGTGATCTGGTGCTCTGGGAATTCTCCGATGCGAACGATGCCGATATGGGCTACAGCTACGGCGATCCGGTTATCGTGCGAATGAACAACGGTGAATGGGCTGCTATTTTCGCCAACGGTTATAACAACACCGATAGCGATGGCAGTGTCAGCTCAACCGGCAACGCTGTTCTCTATATTGTAAATATCGAGACAGGCGCGCTGATCCGTAAGCTCGATACCGGAGAAGGCTTGGAAGACGATCCACAGAGCCCGTCGCGCCCGAACGGACTGGCGTCGCCTGCAGTCATCGATGAAGACGGCGACTACATCGCCGACGCCATCTATGCCGGTGATTTGTTCGGTAACCTGTGGAAGTTCGACGTGTCCGGTACCGACAAGACGAGCTGGGGAGTGGCGTTCGGAACCACAGCAGATCCGGAGCCACTGTTTGTAGCGAAGGACAGCGACGGTAACGAGTTACCGATTACGTCCAGGCCTACTGTAGGCTCGCACCCGGATCCTTCTATAGCGCCGGGTGAGGTCATAGTGTATTTCGGTACTGGCAAATATCTGGAATCCGGAGACAATGATCCGAGCGATCAGAACACTCAGGGGTTCTTTGCTATTTGGGACGATGGCACCCAGGTTTCGGGCCGCTCAGATCTGTTGCAACAGTCGATTATTGGCGAAACGACCAGCGGAGATTTTGATTTCCGCTTGACGACGGACAACGAAATCCGCTGGGAAGCAGAAGATCACGATAGTGACCCCTTGACCGCCGATCTCCCGGCCCGCCGTGGCTGGTATATGGATCTGGTCAACACCGAGGGCGGCAGTACTGACAACCAGGGCGAGCGCATCATCTTTGAACCGATCATCCGTAATGACCGGATCATTTTCACAACGCTGATCCCAAGCCTTGACCAGTGCGCCGCCGGCGGATCCGGCTGGCTGATGGAAGTGAGTGCCATCAGTGGCGCCCGGCTGCCGGAGTCTCCGTTCGATGTGAATGACGACGGCGTCTTCAACGATGCAGACCTGGTTGATTTCGACGGTGACTTCTTGCCGACCAGCGGTATTCGCAAAGCTGGTGGCGCTGAAGGTGGGTCTGGTATTCCGACTCCGCCGGCGATACTCGACGAATTGGAATGTCCTGACGGCGTCTGCAGTGAGCGGAAGTTCACCGGTACCTCGAAGGCAACGATAGAATCCATTCGCGAATCATCGGGCCCGTCATCTCAGGGCCGACAAAACTGGCGTGAGGTTAACTGATGAGGCAAAAACAGTTGTTCAGCGGACGAACTGCCGGGTTATTCCCAATAACCCGGCAGGGAGGATTTAGCCTGATTGAGCTTGTGATCGTGGTGGCAATCGTTGGCATCCTTGCGGCGATCGCGATTCCTTCGTACCAGAGCTATGTACAACGGACCAATCGTGCGGATGCTCAGGCCGCGCTGGCCCAAATTGCACAAAGCATGGAGGAGGCCTACGCGAGGAATTATACGTACACTGGTCTTGCAAGCGGTGGTAGCGACACCGGCGCGCCAAGTGCAGCGCTCAGGGGAAGTAACGAGTTGGACTTCTACGACATCACCATCAGCGCTGCGGGAGCGAATACCTACACGCTTTCCGCTGCACCGACGGGCCAGCAGACAGAAGATCGTTGTGGCACCCTAACCGTCGATGACGCAGGCACAAAACTCGGCACAAAAGGGGGGAGTGCAGTAGCCGACTGCTGGTGAGTTCAGCAAGCAATGGGCGTACCGCGGACTCGCTCCTCGGTACCGTCCCCATTGTAATCAAAGGACGTACGGATTCGCCCTGAAAAAGAGACGACTATGGCGAATCGATTCCTGCCAGAGCCTGGATGGCAGAATTCGATGGAACCTGGTGTGCCATTCGAAATCCCGAGGCTATTCCATTGAAAATGCGCTCGACTGCCGGGTCGGTTTCGCTGAGACCACTGGCCCAGGTCAATCTGGATTGACCGCAACAGTTGTTCGCCAGAGTCGTATAAGCCGTTTCCGTTCGGGTCTTCGAAGACGTCGAGTGTCTTGTCCCACTCTGGGCGACATTCACCGGTTGGGTTCAGCGAACAAACCGTCGTTAATTCCCGGCTATCGATAGCGCTTGCTCTGGCAAATCTCAGGGCAGAAAGCACGTTTTGACGAGAAGACTCTTTTGCCTGGCCCTGAACGAAAGCCGTCGTGAAAGGAATGACAATGCTCAGGCTAATGGACAATATTGCGATAACAAAGAGAAGCTCAACAAGGGTAAAACCCTTTTTGATCATTGGGTAGGTCATCATAAATTCCTTTTTTGGCTGACACGATTCATCCTGAATCGCTTTTAATCATACCCGACCTGAAACTATCTGCCTATTCCATGTCCAGCTTTTTTAACTTATACCGCAACGCCCGAAAACTGATCCCCAGCCGCTTGGCCGCCGCGGTCTTGTTCCACCGAGTAGCCTCCAGCGCCTTCTCAATAGCCGTGCGCTCAATGGTTTCCAGGTAACCCTCCAGATCCATTTCACCTTCTGGTACATTCGCCGGCCCGGTGTCGTTTTCCGCAGGCTTCGCATCGCGGGATGATCTGTTTTCCGGCATGATCGGTGCGTTCCCAAGGTGCAGGTCGTCTTCGCCGATCAGTTCCACATCACATAGGG
>Ga0307975_1001770_pt1 | contig 10597 bp, 9 predicted proteins | sample OrgLakmetagen917_FD_201825 | JGI IMG/M metagenome (GOLD analysis project Ga0307975, IMG submission 201825) | Saline water microbial communities from Organic Lake, Antarctica - #917 | ecosystem: Environmental > Aquatic > Non-marine Saline and Alkaline > Saline | place: Antarctica: Organic Lake... | reverse complement strand
ACAGTATCAGATCCAGCCGGTGAGCAGAGAGTCGTCTTAGCAGGTCTTCCAGTGTACCGCTCTGAATACTCAGCTCCAGATCCTCACGCCCAAGTAATGGTTTCAGAAAGCCTTCCTGGAAGTTTCTTGATAACGTCGCAACAGCACCAATCTTGAGGCTTTCACGCTGGGTATGGGTTTCAGAACTGAACCAAGCCGTCAATTCCCCGCCTAAACCGAAAATATCTTCTGCATAGCCAAAGGCAACGCGCCCTGCTTCAGACAGTTTCAGCCGACGGCCCTCGCGGATAAAAAGATCGTGCCCGAGACTGTCTTCCAGCTTTCGTATCTGAGCGGACAGCGCCGACTGTGAAACATGCAATGAATCCGCAGCTCGGGTCAGATGGCCTGTTTTGGCGACAGTCCAGAAGTAGAACAGATGATGATAATTCAGTTTCACGATTTAATGTTCTTTATTAGTGAACAATTAGGTCTTTATAAACTATTTTTTGTATTAATGCATTAACCTCGTCGTTGCCCAGACGCTCAGACGCATAAGAAGGACTAATGAACGCTATGACCACAGCTTTTTCGATACCCGCACCGATGACTGGCTTGCGTTATCAAAGGCAAAGCACAGTAGACAGAGTTTAACAGTGCAAGCTCCCTGTTTGCACAAGCCCGACCATCACAAAGCCGTCAAGTGCGGCGCTGGAATACAACACAGGACGGATCACCGCTATACTCCAGCATCATTTAGCCGAATGGGCGTTTGTCGCAGTTAGTCGGCGATTGTTCTGGCGTCTAACCTGTTCAAGGTATGGTGTTGTTGAATAGCAATAAGGAAGCGTGAGTTTGATTGAAGTTGTCGGATTGTCCCTGGCTTTTGTTTTGGGCTTGCTGGTTAAGCGGTTGGGACTGCCACCGCTGGTCGGTTTCCTGTTGGCCGGGTTTGGATTGAATGCTCTGGGTCCCTATGTAGGTCTGCCCTCTTATACCGGGCCGGTTCTGGAGCATATCGCGCATCTGGGTGTGCTGTTGTTGCTGTTCACCGTCGGTTTGAAACTCAAACTCAAAAATCTGGTTCAGCCTGTTGTGATCGGTGGCGCACTGCTGCATTTTGCCCTTACCGTTGCTGTTTTCGGGGCCGGGCTGATGGTGTTTACCGATCTGCCAGTGGAAACGCTCATTCTGTTGACCGTCGCCCTGAGTTTTTCATCGACCGTACTGGCCGCCAAAGTTCTGGAAGCCAAGCGAGAGCTGGGCGCCTTTCATGGGCGGGTGGCTATTGGCATATTGATCATTCAGGATTTAATTGCATTGTTGGTGCTGAGTGTTGCCGGCGGGCATTCGCCTTCCTGGTGGGCGCTGATCGTTTTTGCCTTGCCGCTGCTCAGGCCTGTTCTGTATTGGTTGCTCGATATGGCTGGCCACGATGAAATGATGGTGCTCCTGGGTATGGTGCTGGCGGTCGCGCTCGGCGGAATGGGTTTTGAAACCCTCGGCCTCAGTTCCGAATTGGGTGCTCTGGCCATGGGGGTCATATTATCCGGCCATAAGCGGTCGCAGGAAATGTCCCATTCGATGTGGGGCCTTAAAGAAATGTTTCTAATCGGTTTTTTTCTGCAGATTGGTATGAATGGTTTGCCCGATGCGCAGGCTTTGATGTTTGCCGTGATCTTCGCTCTGATCCTGCCGCTGAAGGGGCTGTTGTTTTTTGGTCTGCTCATTCTTTTCCGGTTGCGTGCGCGTAATGCGTTTCTCGGTGCGCTTAGTCTGACCTGTTACAGTGAATTCGGATTGATTGTTGCCGCCGGTGTTCTGGAGGAATGGCTGGTTCCGCTGGCTATTACTGTGGCGTTGTCGTTTATCATTGCGGCACCGCTGAACCGCATGGCACACCCGATCTTTGAATGGCTGGAATTGAAATTGATCCGGCTGGAACGCAAGAGTGTGCACCCTGACGAACAACCCGCCTCATTGGGGGGTGCCACCATGCTGGTCATGGGTATGGGTCGCACCGGAACGGCGGCTTACGTTGCATTAGTTGAGCGCGACTATGACGTTGTCGGCTTGGATGCAGACCCGGACAAAGTGGCTCGCCATCAGGCGTTGGACCGTAATGTAGTGTATGCCGATGGTGAAGACATCAGCTTCTGGCACGGGGTTGATCTCTCTGCCATTGAAGCCATTGTGCTCGCCATGCCGGATACCGAGAGCGTGGTGGGTGCTGCAAAGCAAATCCGCAAACTTAATTTTGCCGGACCGGTAGTAGCACACGCGCTCTATGAAGACGCGGCTGTGAAAATGAAAGCTGCAGGGGCCGATGAAACCTTCCTGACCATGACCAGTGCAGGGATGGGGCTAGCCGAGCGTGCATCAGCCCGGCTGCTCGATCGAACAGATCCGCCTTTGGGGAGTATCGTCACTTAGGTATAGTCGACCCCAGAGTCAAGTCAGACTCACTCCTAATTTAAGTGAGTGTTTTTGGCTGTTCACAGCTGCACAGCGGTTCTGATCCCGGGACGGCGGGATGCTGTTATTGCGACCGTTCAAAACTGGATTAGCCATACGCGCTCACAGGGGCTTTATTGATCATATTACAGCGGTGTTGCCATGGCGGTCGGAAACCCCCTTTTTGGGGAAAACGCTGTCAAGAACTGTTGTCAAGGAATTGAACTGAATAGTTGTGAGGTAATGCAGTACTAGGTTGGTAAGCTGATAACGGGTCTGGTATCGAGTCCTGAGGAAGGTTTAAGTCGATCCCAGAAAAACGAAACGTTGAGTGACACTCCTTTTCAACTGGCGAGATATGGATAATTATATTTTCGGCCACCTTTCGGTAGCCGCAGTAGGCATTTGATCCCTTAGTTCAAACCTTATTTAGAGTAATCACGCGCGAAGGCAATCAGGGATGCCTGTAGGTCTTTTTCGGTAATCGCCGCACCAATACTCCGGAACTTCCAGCTGTTGTCATGGCGGTATACGCTGCCCATAATCATGCTCACTTTGCCTGAAAACGTAGGGTCGTTGGCCACATCAAACGTCGCAAATACGCTACTGGTTCCGGCCTTGCCGTTGTGGATACGAATACCGGCAAAAGGAATTTCGCTAAAGTTTTGCATTGAAAAGGAATTCAAAATCAGAGCTAGCGTAGTTACGTTACTAGGCACTTTATTCAAGTTAATTTGGATAACTTCGTTGTCCTCGCCATCGTCGCCTCCGGTGTCGCCCACTCGGTCATCGCCACTATGCAGGATCGATCCACACTTGGATTTTAGCTGTCTAAACCACACCTGATCTACCAAACCGCCTTGGCCATCAAACATACCAACTGAAGCATCCAGGTCGACAGCGACGAGCTTTTTGCCACCGAAAAAACCTTTCTTTTCGATCGCACCCCAGTTAACACCAATTTCGATGTAGTCCAGAGTGCCACCACCTTCTTTCTCAAGACTGATTCGCTGACCTTTTTCGAGATTAATAGACATATATCTTACTCCATATGGGCGTTAATGCCGGTTTTGGCTAGTGGCCAGTACAACTCGCTGGCGGCACGAATGGGCTGGCCTAAAATGCCGCCCAAAAAATCTTTCTTTTTCGAAGATGCAGTTACATTGTCGAAACGAAAGAGCATATTGAATTTCTTGTTGTACGTCTCAGACTCGCCGGCCTGTTAACGCTGCAGAACCCATGATATCTATGGCAGATACTTGCCAGAATATCCAATACACTTCCTCTCGGTCCTGCTTAGAGGATTTGCCAGAGGGGCGACAATCACTTCATCTCCCGTGACGATCGCAAACCCTATAGCGTAGGTGTAAATACTGGGATGTGTGGCGCCAGAACTTTAGTTGAAGTCAAAGTTACAGGTCACCCCTTCGCTGCCGTAAGTCACCTTCAGCAGCAGAGTAAGTGAGGCCAACTAAAACGAATCATTACCCAGGGCATATAGCCACTGAAGCAAGGCGACACGTCGCTTAGCAATGACACGTTCCACAGTAACGACTGCTTTGCCGCTGGCACTCAAAATATTACCCTGATAGCGCTCAAAAATAAGTGCCCGATATTGAACGCTGTTGCTTCCTGTAAATCGGGTACATATTAACGTCTGGCATTAACATGGGCGGTGATAATTAAGGTCGTTGTTGCCGTAGTCACCGTCGCCTACCCGGTTGTCGCAATTCATAATAGTTGAGGCTCCCTCTGGTAAGTTGATGTTGGCTCTTTGGTCTGCTTGGGTCAAGTGAATCATGGTGGTTCTTTAGTCGTCGGGTAATTACGGTATGGGATGTAATGAGGCAGTTCGCTGAGCCCAGTTGGTATGGCAAGTCGTCTCCAACATCTGGCCATTATATTTGAAAACGGCGTCACTGCTGTTGAGCAGGGCATAAGACTGTTGTTGCTGGCTGGTGATTGCTTGAGCGAAGTGCTCTTCAACCAAAGCCAGTTGCGCGGGATGAACGCAGGTCTTGGAGTAAAATCCCCATGCGATGTCCTGTGCCACCTCCCTGGACAACGTCTCTGGTTCACCAATTAAGTCACAGACGGGGGCTGTCAATTCGAATCCGGCGGGGCGAAAAATAGTGATTAGCCGCTCAAGGGTGGAACGTAAGGGGGTGTCATAGATCGTCTGCCCTGGTTGGCGCTTCAGGCCGATGGCACCTAACAGATCATTAGCGCCAATGCGCAGCGCGATGATTGGGTTACACAGGGCCTCCACCGCCCTTAAAGTGGCGATTGCGGTATCTTCCCTGAACAAAGACGGGGTCTCTAGTGTTGGCATGATAGCCAAGGCTGGATGGTGATCAAGCGCCTCACGCCACCCAGGCATTGTGGTATCGTCAAACTTGGGAACTACAAGACCATTAATGCGCGACAAGGCGTCAGTTGACTCAAGCAGCTGGCGCAGCACAAAGGGATTTCGGGGCCTTACGAAGCGTAGAAACGGCACGTCTATCGGTGCAGCCTTTAAGGCATTTATCAAGCGATGTACGGCCCATGCGGCGTCGTGCGGAGCGACTGCGTCCTCCGTGCACAAGATGATTGAACGGGCATTATGACAGCCTAGAGCCAGAATCTGTTCCAGGGACTTGTGAGTGGCGGGCACATACAGGGATGCACCAAGCTCGCTGTAACGAGGATAAGCCATTAATGAGTCTCCGTATGGGTAAGCGCTTTGATCAATGAACATGCATGGAATGGCATGTCAGGGCACACGTCCACGCGGACGCTCTTTTCCGCTGCTAGTAACATTAAGTGCTCGACATCCGGGTGATTAATATCACTCACCATTAACAGGGCAGGTACGCGACGCAACATTACTCGAGTCGCTTCGGCAATGCCTGGCTTAATGTGATTGATGTCGTCGACACTATAATCCTGCTGGATCTTGTCGAGCATCTCTTGCATCAGCAGTCGCTGGCGTGTGAGTACCTCTTTTGACGGCAGATCGGTGCCTGCCGAGGGCTGGCCTAAGTGCTGCGCAATGCGCTCAATGAACGCCTGAGTTTGGTCGTGCTCCGCCAGGTTGCTATAAATGACGCAGCCATGGAAAGCGCCAGCAGGTACCTGGTGGTTAAGTACTGAGCGCGAAACGAGGCCTGATACGGTAGCGTTGAGTATGCCTGACGGTATTGCATAATCATCACATGTGGCGGCGTAATCTGCCGTCCCTCCAATGTCGGAAATAACCGCCAGGCGGGTGGGAATGGTGCTTTTATTTATGGCACGGCGGGCTGTGTTGTAACGCGACATGTCTGAGCGTAATTCACGAGTAATAACGCCTTTTGCCGTCCAGGCGTCGACAAAGACGATACGCCCAGCATCAACGCCTACCTGGTCTAGTAAGTAATCCAGTGCGGCGGTGTCAATCCCACGATCACGGATAATTGATACGCTGTAGTGATGGCACGCTTGATCTTCATGATCTACCAAGGCACGCCGTAGCAGCGCACCAGCGGGAGTGCCAGCTCGAACTAGGCTGACCATGGTAATAGGGGATGCGCTATAACCCAGGTCTGTTACCAGTTGATGGGCTAGTTGTCGTACTTCTCGAGCAAGTCTCGGCGCGTAGCGATCGCAAAGGGTCTCGAATAATGCTAGGTAGCGAGGGCTAGGCGCTTCCTCCCGATGGATCATTTCGCTGTAGTGCGCTTGCCCTGTTTGTATTCGGCGTTCTTTCTCCTCGATAGAAAGGTATTCCGCCTCTATAGGGGTGAGTAGAAACTGGCAGTCAGCCGGCTGGTATGAACCATGTAATGGAGAGATCGTAGCCAAAGCGGTCATTGGCTTAGCTCCTTCAAAGCGTTCCAAGCCTGGCTACGAGTGGGTATTATGGCCATATCGCTTTGGGCCATGAAACTCAGATCAGACAAACTGTCCCCGAGAGCGACGACGGTGTCCTCAGGCTGGCGCATAATCACCTCATCCATTAAAAAGCTGCAAGCCTGTGCTTTACAAGTAAAGGACGGCCGCAAGGCGGCATTCCGAGTGTTTGCATGCAATGTCAGTCCGTGAATATGGGCAATGCTCGACAGTAGCTCGTGCACCTTCACCGGCAGTTCCTCCACTGCCTTGATCGATAGGTATACAGGCACGGATAGGTCTTCTAGTTGACGCAGTGTAAACTGCAGGTGCGGATAGTGTCTTGGCAACGCCTCGACGAGATCCGCATAGGCCAGAGCAATTGCTTGCCGTGCGCCCTCAAGCTGTGACGTCAACCGCGACTGCCACGCGGGCAGCACATCTCCTTGATAGGTGATCAGCGCTCCATGACTCACCACAGCATAACCACCTTGAAAGGTCAGGGACACTCGCTCTAGGGCGTAGCTGGTTCTTCCGGTCACCGGAACGATGAGATCCGCCGAGTCACTGAATAACTTCCATAGCGTGCGTTGCTGATGTGTTTGAAAGGAGAGTGGGGCACCATTTCCATTCACAGCAGCCAACTGCACACGGTCGATTTCATTAGGCAATGACCGCTCGCTCGCGAACAACGTGTCGTCGAGATCTGTTAAAACGATCAGTCTTCCACGGGTCATGCCACTTGCTCCTGCTCTTCGTCTGCACGCTGTCGGTGCGATGCTTCAAGCGCTTGACTTAAGTGAGGCAAACCAATGCCGTCAAAGGCTAGTGGTACATGCTGTAGCGGTGGGTTATAAAGAAAATGGGTTTTACTGCTGTCGCCTGGAGCTGGATGTTCAAGTCGATTGACCACCTCATCGCCGAGTGCAATGGGTGAGCGGGTCGAACTCTGAAACAAGATATCCATCCCGGCAATTTCCAGCGCGAGCGCAGTCTGGAAGGGGATATCAAGGAACTCTCCCATGCCATAAACCACATGTGGTTTGTTGATATTTAGAGGCCGGGAAAGTATTTCTGCGGGGAGTAACTCCTCGCTTTTACCAAACACCATTCCATAAAGACCATTGCGCTCCAGCGGGAGAGGATCAGGCTCTTGGTGGCTTTTCGCCGTCAGTACATCGCAGAAATTAACATCAACATTATCAGGCAAGGTGGCCTGATAGTCCGGAGCGGCTATGAACGTAAAGGTTCCAGCCATCAAGTGGACGAAGTTTACCTCGATGCGCTGAGGCAACAAGGCCAATAACTGCGCTCTTGCCTCATCATCCAGCCAGCTCACCAGCGACACTATATGCAGTCGCCTGATGCTGTAAAGCTCAGGTTGCGCCACTAAGGCATGCGCCAATTGCGCCAGCGTGCGTCCAGTTGATATTTCATCATCGACTAGCACAAGGTCTTTCGTGGTTTGAACGGCCAGAGACACATCATCCTCAAGACGGGCCATGTGCATTGTATCGGCGTGTGAGTGTGCCTCTTGGATACGAAGCCAGGGATCAGATACAAGGAAACGAGTTGTGTGCTGGAACAGACTGTAGTCATGGAGCCTGCCGAGGTGGCGTGCGACCCCGGCACCCAAGCCCACGGCGGTTTCGGCCATGCCGACGACATAAGCGGTGTCCCCTAATAGATCGATTAACTGCGCTAGTTCGGCGTGAACGCTGTTCATCTTCGAAGGACGAACCGGGATGTGCTTTCCAAGCACGCGGGAGACGAACAGATAGCCGCGGCGAGGGTTTAGCCGTGAGGCAAAGGCAATCAATTCGTCGAGGCGGTGACCGTTTTCTTTCATTGTAATCGTTAGACGACCAGCCTGTATGTCTTTAATCACTCTCTGCACGCTCATAGCCGTAATTCCATGAAGGTTATAAGCTCTGGAAAACTCATTAGAAACTACTAAGCGGTTTTCAGAACTGACAAAGCCTACCATTGTAAACTAGGGCTATTTGCCGCTAAGAGGGGGAGATAATCAGATAACAAGCGGGAGCCGCAGCTCCCACTCATATGTCTCCTACGAGGCGCTTAGGCCATACTTAGAGGCCAGATCGCCCAAACCACCGCTAAAACCTTGACCAGTGGCGCGGAATTTCCATTCGTCGTTGTTCCGGTAGAGCTCACAGAAGATCATGGCGTCTTCTACCGAGTAATCTTCTGTGAGATCGTAACGAACGATCTCTTGATTGTTGGTTTCGTTGATGACACGGGCAAAAGCGTTCTCAACCTGACCAAAGTTTTGGCCGCGAGTGGCGGAATCATGAATGGTTACTGTGACGGCAATTTTGTCGACGTCAGCGGGTACCATAGAAAGGTCTACCTTGATGACTTCATCATCGCCATCGCCTTCACCTGTCTTGTTGTCGCCAGTATGTTCAACAGAGCCGTCAGTAGATTTCAGGTTATTATAGAAAATGAAATCCTTATCAGTGCGGCACTTACCGTCTTTATTGATCATGAAGACGCTGGCATCGAGGTCAAAGTCTTCGCCGGTCGTAACGCGGTCATCCCAACCCAAACCTATACGGATTTGCTTGATACCCGGCACTTCTTTGCTTAGTGAAATATTCCCACCCTTGGAAAGCGAAATAGACATGCTTTAACACCTCATCGTCAATTTGTAAGTAAATCGAATTGGTCCAGCAATCTGCTGACCAGGAAACAAGCCCAAGCTCAGGCCATAAATGAACTATCACGAAGACTGCCAAGCCATTGGCAAACCATCACCCTTTGTTGCAAAGAACCACATGTCAACTTTTTTGTACAGCTCAGCAAAATTTATCGCAATTTCGGTTGAGTGAACTTTAGGGACATCTTGGCAAGCGCCAGGATCGCCGTGCTCAGGAAACTGTCGTTTTCGACCTTTATTGCTTTATTCTTTATCGCCGTGAATAGCTCACCTGCTTTGCGACAAGTTCTGGGACAATCGGCGTTGTGCATAATACCTCGGGTGCCTGCGTTTGAATCACGGATCCCAGAGTAGATTACATTAATAAAGACTGGATGCAATAGAACCAAAAGTCTTCTATTAGTAAATCTCTGGCCTAATCGTTTTCGACTCAAAACCACCCATTCCTGAAGCTGCAGACTGATTTCGTCCTGCGTTTTGAGGCTCGGGGTCAACACGCTAGCAGACTGTAGCCCTCTCGTAACAGCCGGGATGTCGCTAATGAGAACGGGGCTATCGAATCATCTAACAACAGCCCAGCAGGCTGTGGTGATTAGTGAGAGCAACGTCTTCAGTTACCGCAAGGCCTACGGAGCTGTTGTAAATCGGAGCCGTAATGTTGCTTTACTAATGTTGCCTTACTACCATAGATTGTCAACCGACTTGTCCAACTAACAGGGTTTAAGCTGCGCATTTATTGAGTTCAATTTCATGTGCGCGGCCAGGGTTTAGGGATACCTCTTTTACTGGGCGCCAGTCTCGGGTATCGCCAGACCAACGTCTTGGATGCTTCGCTTTTGCTGCTTCAAAAACCCGTTCGCGATTCTTCAAGATGGCACTGTCTTCACAACGGTGGCGACTGGCCGGAGTGACGAAGTTGATGCCACTGTGCAGGTGCGTCTCATTGTCTGAGTGCAGAGCCGGCGGAGTATTGGCGCAACCTTCGCGCAACAGCGCCCGCTGAGCCAAGTCTTTAGCATGCTCTCCGGTCTCATCCTCATGGACTTCCCAGGCGACGATTTTGCGGCTGTAGATGTCCACGATCAGGTAGAGGTGCCAGTGCTGGCCTCGCGTCTGGGACGCACTATAACTGATATCCCAGCTCCACAGCTGGTTCGGGCCGTTCGCTGTAAAACACTTGGGCAGTGGATGCGGCGCTGCAGATCGAGCACGGCCTCGGTGCGGCACCTGCTCATGCTTTTCAAGGACCCGGTAGACGCTGAGATCTTCTTCGGATAGCGGGGGAGGTTTCGATGACCACCGCCAGCCTGGCTTCTCCGGACCATTCCTCTGCAGTTTTACTAAGACCTGGCACTGGTTTCCCCTGTTTTCGGCCTTGTTTGAGCCAATTGTACAGGGTCGCATCTGAGATACCTTCCTCTGTTGCCACGGCAACCACAGTTCGGTTCTGCGGCGGTAGGAGCTTTTTGAGGATTGCTGATTTACGTTCTTCTGAATATCGAACCATAGAAATTCTCAAACCACCCACCAGGGATAAATTTAGGCGAAAACGCCAACTGGACAACTACGGTGACATGGTGGGCTAGAGCCAATAGTAAGAACGGCAACAATTAACTAATGCCGCGGCGAGTC
>Ga0307975_1001769_pt1 | contig 10597 bp, 12 predicted proteins | sample OrgLakmetagen917_FD_201825 | JGI IMG/M metagenome (GOLD analysis project Ga0307975, IMG submission 201825) | Saline water microbial communities from Organic Lake, Antarctica - #917 | ecosystem: Environmental > Aquatic > Non-marine Saline and Alkaline > Saline | place: Antarctica: Organic Lake... | reverse complement strand
TTGTCGGTCTCTTGGGCCATGGCGGTCTCCTTTCGGGTGGTGGTTTGGGGGCTGGATCGAGATGGTCGAGCCATGTGCACGCGCCGGCGCGGCGGGGTGTTTTCACCGGCGACATGCGCGCGGAAACCGGCGAAGCCCCGCGCGAGATCGCTGATCTCGTCGGCCAGCCCCGCCGCGACGGCATCGGCACCGCGATAGATCGCGGCCTCGGTCGTGAGGGCGGCGTCCTGGCTCAGGGACCCGGCGCGGCCGGCGACGACCGTCTCGGCGAAGATAAACCGCAGCACGTCGATCTCGCGCTGAATATCGTCGCGGACCGCGTCGGGCAGTGGCGCGTAGGGATTGCCGTCGACCTTATGGGATCCAGCATGGATCAGCGTCACGCGCACGCCGTCCCGGTCGAGCTGGCCGCTGAGATCGGCATGCATCACGACGACCCCGATGCTGCCGACCGCGCCGGTGCGCGGCAGCAGGATGCGGTTTGCCTGAGAGGCCAGCGCGTAGCCGGCCGAGAAAGCGTGTTCCGCCACAAAGGCCCAGACCGGCTTGGCGCGCCGCAGCGCACGGATGCGGTCTGCCAGATCGAAGACCCCGGCCACCTCGCCGCCGAAGCTGTCGATCTCCAGCGCCACGCCCCGGACGGCAGGATCGCCGGCCGCCGCCTCGATCTGCGCGGCGATCCCCTCATAGCTGGTCTGGCCGGAGGACTCGCCGATCCAACCGCCGCGATGGATCAGCACGCCGGAGATTTCGATCACGGCAATGCCGTCGATGACCGGATAGGGCGCGTCACCGTGCTGGCGCAGGCGCTCAGTCAGGTTGCCAGCGATGATGCTGGCACGGGCGGGCAGGGGCGCCGAGCCCTCTGGCACGCCATCCATGCCTGCCAACTCCACCTGCCGCCCCAGAATGCGGGGGCCAAGTCCCGACAGGAATGCCATGGCCTTGGAGGGCTCGACCAGCAGCGGCGTGTTGAAGGCGCGCGCGGCAATGCGGGCGTGAAGCATCAGGGCTGGTCCTCGTCTGGGCGCGGGCGGGTCTCCGCGGTGTCGTCATCGTCGTCGGACGGGGTCCTGTCTCGATCATCCCCGTCAACAGGCACGTCCGCCGCGCCCTGAGCGGGCGATCCCGGGCGGCGGAAGTCGAGGCCCAGTGCGCGTTCGCGGGCGTGTTCGGCGGCGATCTCGCGGTCGACCTGCTCGGCGTCATAGCCGCGCTCGGCGATGGCCTGGGTGCGGGATTTGAGGCCGGCCTCGATCTGGGCGATTTCGGCATTGGCGTCCTTCAGGGGATCGACCCAGTCCCACTTTGTGGGCAGCCAGTCGGCGGTGAGCAGCCGGGACCGATTGGTCTCGTATCGTGGCAGGGCCAGCGCACCCGACAGCACCGCCGCATCCATCCAGCGCGCATAGACCGGCCGGCAAAGCTGATACACCATCACCGAATGCTGCCAGGCCGAGACGCGGCGGCGGAACTCGATCAGCGCCAGGCGCGAGTTCGAGAAGTTGCCCTTCACCATGTCATTGGCCAGATACGGGTATGGGATGCCCAGCGCCGCCGAGATCTGCAGCAGCGTGCGGTACTGGAACGGCTCGTAGGTGGCGCCGCTATCGGCGGGCTGGCCAACGGTGACATCCTCGCCCGGATCCAGCCGCACCACCTGGCCGGGGCTGATCTCGACGCCGCCCGGGTCGTCCTCGTCGCCGGGCGGGGCCAGCGGGTTTTCCGGCGCCGGCGAGGTGACGAACATCGCATACATCGCCGCGACCTTCTTTCGGTCGAGTTCGGCATCGTCATACTGATCGAGCAGGAACAGCTTCACGATGGCCGGGGCCAGTTTCGAGACGCCGCGCAGCTGGCCGCCCTCGACCGGGTCGATCACATGGATCACCTCGGAAGCCGGCACGCGCACGGTCTCGCCCGCAAGTCCCGGATCGGTGCTGTCATGCGGATGCCGGCGCAGGAAGTGATAGGCGACGCGACGCCCGATCCGATCGAACTCGATACCCTGACGGATTGCGTTGCCATTCGCCGCGGTGTCGCTCTGCTCCAGCGGCAGCATCTCGGCCGGCAGCATCTGCAGCTGCAGCGGCACGCTCAGCCCGTCGCCTGTGCGCCGCGGCCGGATCCGGAAGAATACCTCGCCCGCGATGAAGACCTCGCGCGCGGCGCGGCGCTGCAGCCCGTAGAAGTCGGTCAGCGCCTCGGCATCGGCCTCGTCAGTCCAGGCGAGCCACAGACGCTGCAGCTCTTCCTTGCGGGCGGGGTCTGCGATCTTCGAGATCGGCTTGATCCCGTCGCCCGCGGTATTGGCCGCCCAGCTTTCCACCGCGTTCACCGCATAGCCATTGTTGCGCACCAGCCAGCGCGCCCGGGCGGTGATGTCCGGGCCACTGGCTGCGATCAGCGCATTGACATGCGCGCGCGTCGCGCGGAACCCGCGCAGCCGACGGTGGTGCTGGCCCGCGTCGAACCCGCCGATGAAGGCCCCAAGACGTTGCCGCCAGTTCATCGCGGTCATCACAGGTCCTTCGCGGCATACGGGCGGAGGATGCGGCGGCCGGTGCGTTCCAGTGACGCGATCCGCCGCTCGATATCCGCGATGGCCGCCGCCAGTTCCGCGTCCGAGCCATAGGTCACGGTCTTGCCGTCATAGCTGACGCTGCGCGTGCCGCTGTAGCGCGCGGCCAGCAGTGCGCCGTGATGGCGTTTCAGATCGTCGAGGGTCATGCTCATTCCATGTACTTGGGCGTGCTCACCCGCCAGCCGCGTCGCCGCCGCGTCGTCACGCGCCCCGCCTGAGGCTCGGTGGGTGTGTCGGATGCCGCGTCTGGCTCGGGGGCGGCGGTCTCCACCCCGGCCTGTTTCTCGAGGCTCTGCCACATCCGCGCGTCGAACCGGTCCGCGCCGAGGATCCACGCCGCAGCCCTTGCATAGATGCGGGTGTCCAGCGCCTCGTTGCGCTCGCGCATCTTCTGCCATTCCTGCCGGGCATAGCCGCGCTTGTTGCGGATGGTGACCAGCTGCTCGGCGACCAGCTGTTTCAGCCATTCGCTGTCGGCCCAGTCCGGCAGGTGGATCGTGCCGGCCGGGTTGGGTGCCTCCGCCTGAGAAGCGCGCTCCAGCCGCAGATAGCGATAGGTCTCGGCCTTGAAGGTGGCGGTGGCCACGCTCCAGAGCCGCGCGCCGCGCTTCAGCTTGCGGCCGTTCACCGTGGCATCGACGAAGGTCGGCCCGGAGACCGGCGTCGCCCGGTTGAAGCCTTCGAGCCCCTTGACCGGGGCCACCTGCGCCGTGCCCTGCTGGCGCGCCCAGGCATGGACGGCGGCGGACTCGTAGCCGGTATCGATGGCGAACTTGGCCAGCGTCATGACCGCGCCCTTCTCATGCACCCATGTCCGGCCCAGCAGTGCCGTCAACGCCTCCCAGCAGGCGGGATCATCGGGCCCACCCGGGATCACGATGTGATCGACAAGCCAGCTTTCCAGCCCGCGGCCCCAGGCCCAGACATCGACCTCGATCCGGTCCTTTTGCACATCCGCCCCGGCGGTCAGGAACAGCCCCTGTTCCGGGATCTGCGCCGGATAGGTCTCGCGCCGGTCGGCGAGCCGCTGCCAGTCCGGGGCCTCGCCGCTCTCGACCCATGTCTCGCCCAGCAGGGTGTTGCGCGCCGCGCGCAACATCTCGTCGGAGCCTTGTGCGGCCAGCCACTCGCGGGCGATCTGCGCCCAGCTCTTCCAGCCGATCGGCGAATAGAGCGCCGAGAGGTGAAATCCGATGGCGGTCGGGTCGGTTGGCACGGCGGTTGCCCGCCATTCGCCCCGTTCCAGCATCGCCGTCTTGTGATGCTCGGCAATGGGGCGTGCGCAGCCTTCGCAGTGGTAGGCGGCGGTCTCGGGCTGGTCCTTTGCCCAGCGCAGCCGCTCGAACTGCAGCCATTGCATCGCCCCGCAATGCGGGCACGGCACGAAGTACCGCCGCTGGTCGCTGGCCTCGAACTCGCGCTCGATGCGGCTCAGCCCGCGGATCGTCGGCGTCGAGACCATGAACACCTTGCGCCGATGCGCGAAGGTGGTGGTGCGGGCTTCGGCCAGCGTGACCGGGTCGCCTTCCTCGTCGGCGGAGGCCGGATAGGCATCGACCTCGTCGAGAAACACGTAACGCGCGGGCATCGAGCGCAGGCCGGTGGCACTGTTCGCACCTGTGAGCACGAGGATGCCGCCGGGAAACTCCTTCGAGAGCATCGAATTGCCCGCGTCGCGCGACCGCGCCGGTTTGACGCGCTCCTTCAGCGCCGCGCTGTCCTCGATCAGCGGATCGATCCGCCCGCGCGAACTGCGCTTGGCCATCTCGACCGTGGGCAGCACCGCCAGCATCGGCCCCGGCGCATGGTGGATCACGAACCCGATCCAGTTGTTGCCGGCCTCGGTCGCACCCACCTGCGCGGCTTTCATGAACGAGATCCGCTGCGCGGGATGCCCGGGCGACAGCGCATCCATGATGGCGCGCAGATAGGGCGTGCGCACGGTGCGATACCGCCCCGGTTCGGCCGAAGCGCGCGAGGACAGCCAGCGATGCGCATCCGCCCAAGCCGATACGGTGAGATCCGGATCGGGGCGCACGCCGCGGCGCCAGGCGCGCAGGATGTCCTCTGACCCGTCGAACCCGAGATCGAGGTCGGCAGTCAGGTCGTCGCCGTTCAATCCCTCGTCATGATGTCCGTCATTCAAGCGAGACCCTGAGGTCTGCGAGGACGTCGAGCTGCTCTCGGACATGCGCTTCCAGCACCCTCTGCAGGATCGCCGTCTCGATCGTCACGGCCTCTCCCGATGCGGCCTCCATCTCTGCGGCCAGTTGCGCGGCCATCAATGCGGCCACGCGCGTGGGCCAGGTCACCCAGACATCGCGCTCCTGCCGCGCGAGGCGGAACACCAGCGTCTCGGCGCGGGCGCGGTCGACCAGAACGCCCTTCTTGCGCTGGATCGACAGCTGGCGCTCCTGCGCCTGGTAGACCGTCAGCGCGGTGCGCGCCTTCAGGTACGAGGCGCTGTCGCCGGGGCCGGAGACCGCGCCGGCCGTGTCACCACTCCCGACACCACCGGCGGACCGGTTTTGCTGGTCGGGATCGGTCGTCTCCGCGCGCCGCGCATCCGAGGCGGCCGCGTTGATCGAGCCGTCCGGGTAGAGCACCAGCCGCCCCGTCTTGCGCGCTTTCTGCACGGCCCCGCGCGAGAGCCCGGACCGGGCGGCATAGGCACGCTCAGACAGACCTTCCATGACCCCATGCACTCCCTTAGGTCATTGAATATAAACGGTTAAGATCGTCTAATTCAGTTGATTACGCTCCGGATCGGAGCGATTCTCGGATCAGGACAACAAAGCCGGATCGGAGACACGCCCATGACCATCGCCCAACGCTACAACACCGAGGCCGCCCGCTTGCTGCCGCATATGGCAGAGGACCTCGCGGTCGAGCCGACCATCACCACCGCGAACGAGATCGACGAGATCGTCTTCCGCCGCAGCGAATACCTCGGCGGGATGGCCTGCGCGATCTTCGCCATGCTCGAACAGCAGGACGAGGGGAAAGCATGACCGCCATCACCACCATCCGCATCGATCACGACACGCTGCCCGCCCGGTTTGAGAGCAAGAACCCCGACGCCGTCGCCGAAACCATCGAGGCCGCGCTGCGCGACAACGGCATCACCGCCGAGGCGTCGGACGTGATCTCGCGTCTCAAGATCGAACTGCCCACCAGTAAGCTTTCCGCTGCCAGCACCGTGCTGGCCGGGATGAGGCTGATCTGATCCGATCGGATGATCAGAACGCAATCTTATGATCCTGATTTGCCTACACTTTCCGATCCGCCAGAGCGATTCTGATGACACGGAAACGATGCAACTCACCCAACGGAGCCACGCCATGACCAGCCTGAACCCGCAAACCACGCCCCGCCACCAGCTGCGCGCCGAGAAGGCCCGGCGCAACAAGGAGGCCGCACTCGCCGCCTTCGTCGCAAGGAAAGCCGAGATCGACGCGCGGATCGCCCGCCTTCAGGCACTCAGCGACGACCACTTCAACTGCCACCCCGACGAGGTTGGCTGGGCCATGGTCGGCACGCTCGAACACTACAACGGTCTGCTCAAGCGCATCACCGACAGCGCTTTCGGCGAGGGCGAATACGCCCGGTAGCTTGTCCAATCCCCGGAGAAGGGTGCGGCTCGCCGGCTGGCGGGCTTCACCCGGTAGGAGGCCGCGCAATCCCGCGCGACCCCGTCAGCACCGGAGGTCCTCATGCCCAAACTCACCGATACCCAGACCATCATCCTCAGCGCAGGGGCCCAGCGCCCCGAAAACATCGCCATGCCGCTACCCAAGGGGCTGCACGGGGCCGCCGCGAAGAAGTCTGTCGCCGCGATGATCGCGCGCGGCTGGCTCGAAGAGGTCGAGGCGGATCTGCGCCGCGGTGATCCGCTCTGGCGCGAAACCGGCGATGGGCATGGGACCACGCTGGTCGCCACCGAGGCCGGGCTAGAAGCGATCGGGATCGAGCCTGTCGTGGCCAGCACGGTGCCCAATCCACGCAAGACCAGGCCGGATCCCGCGCCGACGCCCCAATCGTCCGATGCCCCGAAACCCGTCGCCGTCCGGGCGGGCACGAAACAGGCTCAGATCATCGCGCTGCTTCAGCGGCCGGAGGGAGCGTCCATCGGCGAGATCGTCGAAGCGACCGGATGGCAGGCTCATAGCATCCGGGGCATGATTTCGGGAGCCTTGAAGAAGAAGCTGGGCCTGCCCGTCACCTCGGTGAAGGAACTGGGTCGAGGGTCGGTGTATCGGATTTGATAACGGCGCACGAAGCCCTCATCGGACAGTGGTCCCGACCGTGTACGTTCCAGATACATTCGACCGCCCGCCTTCAATTCAGCTGTGTCCATAGAGGTCGACCATTGCTCACCGTCAACTCCGGCGCTATCATAGCACATAGTCGAAACATTTTAACGGGGCTGATTATGTCGAATAACGAAAAGAAGAACAGCACATCCAGCCGCTCCGATGGCGACCCCAAAGCTAATACTAGCGGGGATTCCGGGCAACAGCAGCAACCCCGCTTGGTCGGAACGGGCGTCCAGAAGGGAATACAAAGCAACAGCGACAAACGGAGCGAAGGGAACTCCAAAAAATAGAGTCACCTCGCCGCGCAACAACCAGCCGGACTTTTTCTTGTTTTCGTGTTCGTTCTTTGCGAAGGCGTTAAGGGCTTCTTGCGTCTCCGCTTCAAGTAACATCAACCAACGCGCGTCGTCTCCGTCCAGATAATATGCCATGCTCGAGACTTCTGGTGGATCGGGTCGGAGGATTCCTGCATCAGTTCCTCTTGCTTTCAAGGATAGGGCAAGCATCAAGATCGCGAAGAATAAGATGGTGAGCAAGCACGCGAAATATGCGCTCATCTGTTCACCCGTGTCCGGAAGATCACGAAATTTATATCCGCCAATCGCAAGAAAGCTGGGAATCAAAACGGTAATATAATATTTCACCTTCTTTTCAATTTCAGAAAACTCAACGCGATGGAATTCAAGACCATTGCGGTACTCTTCGCGAAGATGACAAAGGCGCTCGGCTTTTTCTTTCAGATCCATAGTCGCTCCGCGAACAATAATTTGGCCATGCCTTCACAGCATAGTCGCCAAGCATTACTCGTTGGTCAAGCGACAGTGCGCTGCACTCAATCCCGAGCAAAAAGCAAGTCCCCGCTGGCGCGTGTAAGTACAGCCAAGTCCGCAAACTCAGCAAGCGCCCGCTACTTCCCAAATAGCTGACATACCCTACCGCGCTCTGATTGCCTCGAACAACCGGCGCAGCGCGTAGCTGCGGCCAAGGGATATGCCAGTGAACACACCGCCCAGCGCCAGATTTTCGCTGAGGCTAGGGCGGAGGCCGAACCAAGGGAACACCACGATCTGCGTCGCGACGGCCATCGCATATCCCACAACGACATTGGTGGCGGCTTCGACAAGCGATATGCCGCGGGACTGGGTCATGCTGCCAACCTCCTGGCCTTCAGCGCGGTGAAGGTCTCACCCGTCTCGGCCAGAACCGCGTCCTCGCCGGTGAAGGATTGCCAACGCTCGATGGCGACATCGACATAGGCCGGGTTCAGCTCGACACCGTAGCAAACGCGCCCCGTGGTCTTGGCCGCGATCAGCGTGGTGCCCGATCCCATGAACGGCTCATAGACCGCCTGGCCGGGCGCCGAGTTGTTCAGGATCGGGCGGCGCATGCACTCCACGGGTTTCTGTGTGCCGTGCACCGTCTCGGCATCCTGATCGCGGCTGGCGATCTGCCACAGCGTCGTTTGCTTGCGATCCCCGGCCCAGTGGCCCTTGCCTCTGGCGCGCACGGCATACCAGCAGGGCTCGTGCTGCCAGTGGTAATCACCGCGGCTCAGCACCAGCCGGTCCTTGGCCCAGATGATCTGCGACCGGATGGCGAAGCCCGACGCGGTCAGGCTGTCAGAGACGGTCGCAGCGTGCAGCGCGCCATGCCAGACATAGGCGACGTCGCCCGGAAACAGCGCCCATGCCTCGCGCCAGTCCGCGCGGTCATCGTTCATCACCTTGCCCGTCCGCTTCGTCTTCGCGGCACTCGCTTGGTTGCGCCACGCAGGATCATATTCCACGCCATAGGGCGGGTCGGTGACCATCAGCAGAGGCTTCACGTCACCCAGCAGGTGCCCGACCACATCGGCGGACGTGCTGTCGCCGCAGATCAGCCGATGCGACCCTAGCTGCCACAGGTCCCCGGCGACAGATACCGGTGTGGCCGGAACCTCCGGGACATTGTCCTCGCCCTCGACCGGGCCATCACCGCCCGGCTCATCGGGATCGCGCAGCAGCGCATCGAGATCATCCTCCGTTATGCCCAGCAGCGACAGGTCGAAATCCTCGGCCAGCAGTCCTGCGATCTCGTCGCGCAGCATTGCCTCGTCCCACTCGCCGAGCTCGGTGAGCTTGTTGTCGGCGATGCGGTAGGCGCGGCGCTCCGCCTCGTCGAGATGACCAAGCCGGATCACCGGCACCTCGGTCAGCCCCAGCATGGTGGCCGCCAGCACCCGGCCATGCCCAGCGATCAGCTCGCCATCGTCGGCCACCATGCACGGCACGGTCCAGCCGAACTTCGCCATGCTGGCAGCGATCTTGGCCACCTGGTCCTCGCCGTGCACCTTTGCATTGCAGGCATAGGGGCGCAGCCGGTCGATCGGCCACGTCTCGATCTCGCTTGGCGCGAAGACAAGGTCCATGGGGTGGGTCTCTGATATGGGGCATGACGGACGGATGCACCGCGCGCCGCCGGGATGGCCGGCGGCAGAGTCGGGATCCGCGATATGGGGAAAAAGAAAACGCCCGCGAGGGGTTCCCTCCGGGCGCAGTTCTTCGATTATTAAGGTATGAGTCAAGGGGGGCAGGTCTGTCAATAGAAAATCTTGCGTGGATTCATGGTCTTCGCCCCAGCGTAACCGGGCATGACGTTTGCTTGTGTACTGAAACCCCACCGTGCTACTTTCAAGTCTTCCAATTGGAAGCCAGCAGATGTTTGAAGGCCAGAGCCCCTTCCTCGAAGAGATCGTCCCGGCACGGCAGGGCTGGGCACATAGGGTTGCCCGTGGCGACACGCTGGTGATCACGGATCTTGAGGGGCAACAGGCCGTGGATTTCCTGTGCTTCGACGCGGATGATCCCGGCGATCGGTATTCGGCGACGAACACCATCAAGGTTCAGGGAAACGTCTATCTCGGCCTCGGTAGCGTGTTGTACGCTGACAGCGGCAAGGCGCTTATGACTGTGGTCGAGGATACGATTGGCCGCCACGACACGATCTATGGCTGTTGCAGCATTCCCAATAACCGGCTGCGGTATGGCGTGGAGACGACGGAATCCTGCTATTCGAACTTCGAAACGGTTCTGGCCCCCTTCGGCCTCGGTCGGGAGGCGATCGTGGCGAACGTGAACTGGTTCATGAGCGTTCCGATCCTCGAAGGTGGCAGCGCCGGCGTGGCCGAAGCCACCTTGCAGCCCGGAAGCAAGGTTGCCCTTCGCGCCGACAACGATGTGCTGGCGGCCCTGTCGAACTGCCCGCAGATGCACAATCCGTGTAACGGCTACAATCCAACGCCGATCCGCGTGCAGGTGTTTCGTCCCTCGGACTGAGCTGCTGCCCGCTGGTGGATACGATCAATTCACCCCGATCCAGGCAGCGGCGCCGTGCGTTTCCGTCCTTGCAAGTGTTGGCAGGTGGCTTCTTGAAGCTGGCTCCCCTGGATTCCGCCGAGGAATCCACCCTGCCAGCCGGGTGGCCCGGTAAGCTGCTGATATTGAGTCAGAATTCCGGGTCGGCTTGCCGGGGTGGATTCCAGCTGGATTCCCCGGTGAGGAATCCAGCCGCTAGCGAAATCGCGCGCTCGTCCCCCCCCGTATACGATCAGGGCCCGGGAGGAACCATGGGAGGGGGAACCGGCGCTTCTTGGCCGTTGACTGCGCACGCGCGACTATACTGGCAGCTTAAATGGATTAGTGTAGCACTGCCACTTGTT
>Ga0307975_1001760_pt1 | contig 10615 bp, 8 predicted proteins | sample OrgLakmetagen917_FD_201825 | JGI IMG/M metagenome (GOLD analysis project Ga0307975, IMG submission 201825) | Saline water microbial communities from Organic Lake, Antarctica - #917 | ecosystem: Environmental > Aquatic > Non-marine Saline and Alkaline > Saline | place: Antarctica: Organic Lake... | reverse complement strand
ATTACCGGGGAGTGCCAGCGTGTAGCAGCCGGCGTTATCAACCCATTCATGCAAATGAACGCAAAGCTGGTGATGGCGCTGTTTATGGCCATCGGTATATTCCTGTACAACCCAGCTGTAGCCATCACCGGCGTTGTGATCTTTTCAGTTGCTTACTGGCTGTTGTTCCGCATTGTACGTAGGCGGCTAACCGCTAATGGCCAAATCATCAGCCGCACCCAGCAAGCAAGATTCAAATTGATGGCCGAAGGCTTTGGCGGCATAAAAGACACACTGCTATTAGGCCGGCAGCCAGATTTCATCAGCCGCTTTGACAAAGCCAGCAGCCAGTTCGCCCACGCCCAAGGTACCAACCAGGTGATGAGCCAAGTGCCACGCTTTGCGATGGAACTGGTGGCGTTTGGTTGCGTAATTTCTTTAATTTTGTATTTGCTGACCAGTCACCAAGGCAACGTGGGTACCATCTTGCCGGTGTTGTCGGTGTACGCACTGGCGGGCTTCAAACTGCTGCCGGCGTTTCAGCAGATTTACAGCAGCCTGTCTGGCATGCGAGGTAATATGTCAGCCTTCGAAGCCATAAAAGGCGACCTGCAAGCCAGCGCAGTCAACGATTCCGCAGAAAAGAAAACGGCGCAACAGGCAAGCCATACGCACCTGGTCCCCAAAATCTCCATTCAGCTCACAAACGTGACTTTCGCCTACCCAGGCAAGAAAAACCCCGCGCTGAAAAATCTGGACATCACCATCTTCGCCAACAGCGTGATTGGCCTGGTGGGCTCCTCCGGCTCTGGCAAATCCACCGCCATTGATTTGGTACTTGGCCTGATGCAGCCCGAACAAGGCCAGTTATTAGTCGATGGCAAGCCCATTACCCAAGACAACCTGCGCGCCTGGCAAAACACCTTGGGCTTTGTACCGCAATCCATCTTTCTGGCGGACAGCAGCATTCGCGAAAACATCGCCTTCGGCCTGCCTGAGCATGAAATAGACGACCAAAAGGTCCGCCGCGCCACGAAAATGGCCCACCTGGAAGAACTGGTTCAGGAACTGCCAAACGGCCTGAGCACCCGAGTAGGGGAGCGTGGCGTGCAGTTGTCTGGCGGCCAACGCCAGCGTATAGGCATCGCCCGCGCCCTGTACCACGACGCCGAAGTACTGATTCTGGACGAAGCCACCAGCGCCCTGGACGGCATCACCGAAAAACTGATCATGGACGCCATCCACGATTTCGCCGGCCAAAAAACCATCATCATGATTGCCCACCGCTTGGCCACAGTAAAACAGTGCGACACCATCTATTTGTTAGGTAACGGCAGCGTCGTGGACTCTGGCACCTACACCGAACTAACGGAAAGAAACCAGATCTTCAAACGCATGGCGCAGCATGCTTAAAGAATTGCGCCTGCAGGCAACCACGCATTGCTAGTTTCATGTAATTGAATGGAAATAAATAATGATTTTCAGTAAATTGCAACGGCAAGAGCCCTATACTACGATGTTGAAGTGCTGATTTTAGATGAAGCTACTAGCGCTTTGGACGGCATTATCGAGAAATTAATCATGAATGCAATACATGATTTTTCGGGAAACAAAACTATCATAATGATTGCTCATCGGTTGGCCACGGTAAGGAAGTGCGACTATATAAACATCCTTCAGGCTGGCAAGCTGATAGCGACAGGTTCTTACGACGAGTTGATAGATAAAACGATCTCTTTAAAGAGATATCACTTAGTTCTTAATAAATTAACAGGTTGATAATGGTAAAGTATATATTTTTCCCTACTGGGAGGCAGATATGGCTAGACTTAGCGAAATCGTTGTATCAGTCAGGTGTCGCCAAACCTGTTATATGGGCAGGTGATCCGAAACTTGACTCTTCGGCGTTAGCCAGCATACCTGAATTGTGCTTGATAGATTTTTTTGATGTGCATACTAAGACAGTAGAGTTTGAGCTAGAGTTTACTGACAAAGAATATAATACCTTTCGCTCGATTAACTCATCTTCTGTTAGGGATAAAACCCTAAAGATGATGGATCGGCATGATCCATATGGAGCTTATAGGTATGTCGATCGAGATGCATTTTTCAGTTTTTTTATAACGTATTCTTTGTTTCTTTTAAAAAAACATACTCCAGACTTCTTGATTATGAGCGAATCTCCTCACGCGCCTTTTCAGTATGTACTTTATGAGGTGGCAAAACTAATGGGAGTCAAATCTTATTCTTTTATATCATGGAGTATAGCTCCACTTGCCGTCCTTAGGGAAGGGGTTAATGGAGCGTATATTAAATTAAAAAATGATATAGATGATGACGTCAAAAAGCTCATAACTGCTCGAGTTGATGATTTCTTAGATCGTTTTGTAGCTGAAGATGGAGATATAGAGCCGGAGTATATAAAAATACAAAAAAGAAAGGATCAAAATACATCAAGTTTGCTGTCCTTTTTAAGATCTGGTTATTCCATTATAAAGGAAATGGCTAAGAGCGTGTTGCGAAAGCCTCGCAGTTTAGAACGAGGTGTGTCAGACAATACTATATTAAAAATATTCGAACCTATCTTAAAACGAATGGCAATAAGTAAAAGGGTATTCGAGCTGGACGCTGCATTAAAGGAAGTTGTAGCTATAAATTTAGTGCCAGATATAAAATATGTATACTTTCCGCTTCAGTACGAACCGGAGCGTACTACAAATCCGGATGGGTTAGAGTATCACGATCAACTGAATGTGATTTTATTGCTTAGATCCTGGCTTCCCAGCAACGTTGCTATCTTGGTAAAAGAGCACTACTCGCAATTCACGACGGCGTTGCAAGGATATAAAGGGCGTAGTCCCGAGTTTTATAGAGTGCTCAATAATATTAAGGGTGTGTCGTTGGTCAGTTCAAATGTTGAATCGAGAGATTTGATAGAGAGTTCTGTTATGACATGCACGATTACTGGTACAGCAGCTTTGGAGTCTGCGTTGTTAGGTGTCCCCGCACTAGCCTTTGGTAATTCTTGGTTTAGAGGTGTACCTGGAGTTTTTAATTATTCCGAAGGGATGGACTATGCCACCTTTATGATTAAGGTGTCGGCATCATCATGGGATGCTTCCACAATACGGTCTTGGCTTATTAACTTAATGGATAACAACAGTGTTTTCATGACGATTAATCCTAGTAACGAAAAATATTTTTCAGAATATTATAAGATTCCAGGACTCAGAGACGTCGAGCTGAATGGTTTAAAAGAAGTTTTTTTGAGTATGCTAACCTTAAGACAAACAGGGAATTTCTAAGTTATGCTTTCAGATTCAACAATCCTCATCACCGGCGGCACCGGCTCTTTCGGCCACAAGTTCATCCCGATGACGCTCGAAAAATACAACCCCAAGAAAATCATCGTATTTTCCCGAGACGAAATGAAGCAGTGGGAAATGGCCAAACTTTTCCAGGGTGACGATCGCCTAAGATTCTTTATCGGCGACGTGCGCGACAAAGAGCGCCTTTACCGCGCATTGGATGGTGTGGATTATGTGGTGCACGCTGCGGCCACAAAAATTGTGCCCACCGCCGAATACAACCCGTTTGAATGTGTAAAAACCAACATTCACGGCGCCATGAACCTGATTGACGCCGCCATTGATAAAGGCGTAAAAGGCGTTGTCGCGCTGTCTACAGACAAAGCCAGCAGCCCAATTAATTTGTACGGCGCCACAAAACTGGCCTCCGACAAATTATTTGTGGCGGGCAACTCCTACAGCGGTGGCCATAAAACCGTATTTTCCGTGGTGCGGTATGGCAACGTAATGGGCTCACGCGGCTCGGTGATTCCGTTTTTCATGTCTATTCGGGATAAAGGCGTACTGCCCATCACAGACCCTCGTATGACGCGCTTTATGATCAGTCTGGAAGAAGGCGTGGAATTGGTATGGCATGCCTTTGATGACATGGTGGGCGGTGAAATCTACGTGAAAAAGATTCCCTCTATGAAAGTGACCGACCTGGCCCGCGTAGTCGCGCCCGATGCCACCCAGGAAAACGTTGGCATTCGCCCCGGCGAAAAGCTTCACGAACAGATGATTGGCGCTGAAGACTCATACTTCACCTACGAGTACCCTGAGCATTATAAAATTTTGCCCAACATCAACGGCTGGGGCCATTGTAAAAACCGTATAAAGGATGGCACGCTCGTCGAAGAAGGGTTTGTGTACGCCAGTGACAATAACGCTGAGTGAATGAGTGACCAACAGCTAAAAACCTGGATTGACCATAACTACAGCACGATTGGAAGCATCTAATTATGATCCCCTATGGCAAGCAGGACATTACCCAAGCCGATATAGATGCGGTAGTAAACGTGCTCAAGTCAGATTTTCTGACCCAGGGCCCCATGGTTCCGAAATTTGAGCAAATCGTAGCCAACCACGTAGGCGCCAAATACGCGATTGCCGTTAACAGCGCCACCTCCGCGTTACACATTGCCTGCATGGCACTGGGATTGGGTGAGGGCGACTGGTTGTGGACCAGTCCGGTGACCTTCGTGGCATCTGCAAACTGCGGCTTGTATTGCGGTGCTAAAGTGGATTTTGTGGATATAGACCCAAAGACCTATGACCTATGCTCAGTTGCGCTGGAAGCCAAACTAAAGCAGGCGAAGATAGACAACCGCTTGCCCAAAGTGGTTGTGCCTGTACACCTGTGTGGCCAACCCTGCGACATGGCCGCCATCAGCAAGTTGGCGCAAGAATACGGCTTTAAAGTCATTGAAGACGCATCCCACGCCATTGGCGGCAAGTACAAAGGCGAGTTCATCGGTAGCGGGCGCTACAGCGACATCACCGTATTCAGCTTTCACCCGGTAAAAATCGTGACCACCGCCGAAGGCGGTATGGCCATGAGCAACAGCGCTGACCTTGCCGAAAAAATGAACCTGCACCGCAGCCACGGCATTACCCGCGAACCGCACCTAATGACCCACGCGCCCGACGGCCCCTGGTACTACCAGCAGATTGCACTGGGTTATAACTACCGGATGACCGAGCTGCAGGCCGCGCTGGGCGTTAGCCAGATGGAACGGTTGGATGCGTATGTGGCACGTCGGCATGAACTGGCGAAACGTTATAATCAGTTGCTGGCTGATCTGCCTTTAACCTTGCCGTGGCAGCACCCAAACAGTTACAGCGGCTTGCATCTTTACGTTATCCGCCTGCAACTGGAAAACACGAGGCTTAGCCACTTAGACGTATTCGAAGCTCTGAGAGAACAGGGTATTGGCGTGAATCTGCATTATATTCCCGTACATATCCAGCCGTATTATCGCGAAATGGGCTTTAGCGAAAACGATTTCCCGCAATCCATGGCCTATTACCGGGAAGCGATCAGCTTGCCGATGTTCCAGGGATTGACGAATGAGCAGCAGGATAAAGTCATTCGAGCTTGTGAACTCGTCTTACTATGAATGCAACTCTATTACTTCAAGCGAGAACTAACTCAACTCGTTTGCCGGGTAAAGTCCTATTACCCATAGGTGGTATGCCACTTGTTGTGCTGGCGGCACGCCGTGCGAGTAACTCAGGTCAACACGTTATCGTTGTTACTTCTGAGGAGTTATCAGATGATGTGCTCTGTGAGGCTTTGGAACGTTGGGGTGTTGATTATTTTCGTGGCGAACTCGAAAATACGTTGAAGCGTTTTGTAGATGCCACTGATAGTCTTGCAGATAGCCATGTGGTGGTTAGGCTTACCGGCGATAATGTTTTTCCTGACGGCGCTTTTATTAATGAGCTGTTAAAAGATTTTGAGGATCGACAACTGCCTTATCTTAGTTGCGGCGGAAAGTATTCCGGGCTACCTTACGGAGTAAGTGCTGAAGTCACGCGAGTGAAATACTTAAGAGAAGCTCATAACCGTACAGAGTCACGCTTTGATCGTGAGCATGTGACTCCTTGGGTTATCGCAAAATATGGTAGCAATTTTGTAGAAAGATATAGAACGATAGGCATGGAACAGTGGCGATGCACAATCGACACTATGGACGATTATCTCTTGATTTCAAGGTTGTTTGTTGGTTGCGAAAATCCAGAAGGGGTGTCACTTGAAGCTCTGCTACAACGACTAAAAGAAGCATCAACCAACGTCGTCACGCCAATACCTGCAAGTCGAATGGTACTAGGTGCTGCTCAATTCGGCCTCCAGTATGGAGTTGCCAACACCACAGGGCGCCCTGAGCAATTTCTTGTAAATAGTATTATTCACACCGCTATTTCAAATGGCGTGCAATATATCGATACAGCCATGGCTTACGGTGATAGCGAACGCGTGGTTGGAAAATCGCTACTCGGTGGTTGGGCGTCAAGAACAAATGTTATTACCAAATTGTCGCCGTTAGAAGATTGTCCAGCCGATGCGCCCCGCGGCATTGTTCAAGTATTTGTCGAGCGTAGTTTTTATCAGTCCTGCTCTGCATTGAATTCAAAAAAAATAGCGGTGCTCATGCTTCATCGAGCTCAGCATTTAACGGCTTGGAGTGGCGGAGTTTGGGACGCAGTTTGCGAGTTAAAACACCAGGGACTAATTGGTGCGCTTGGGGTCTCTGTCCAATCACCTGCAGAAGCTTTAATAGCACTTGAATTTCTGGATGTGTCCTTCATTCAAATGCCTTTTAATATATTGGATCATCGCTGGAATCTCGTAGTCGAGAAAATAATGCAGGTTCGCCAAAGTAGGCCGCTTATTGTCCATATCCGCAGTTCTCTGTTACAAGGGATTTTAACGACGGAGCGAGAGGATCTTTGGGAAAAGGCTCGGTGTTCAAATCCTACTTTCATTATAGATTGGTTGCGAAATAAATCTGAGAAATATTCCAATGGCGATGTGATTGAATTGTGTATTAGGTTTGCACTTTCCCAAAAATGGATTGACGGTGTAGTAATAGGCGTTGATAACTTGGATCAGCTTATATATAACCTAAAAATATCCAGCGCCGGAATTTGGAATGAAGCCAAGTTAGGTGAAATTATTGAAGGTCGTCCCTATATATCAAAAGAAACCCTTAATCCGGCAACTTGGGAACATGAAAATGACTAATTTGCCGCAACAATTCTCACTCAAGCATAAAAATGTATTGATAACTGGTGCAACAGGCTATTTAGGACAGGCGATGGCAATAGGTCTGGCAGAGCTCGGTGCCACAGTAATAATAAATGGCCGTAATCGCGAAAAAGTCGAAGCGTTAGTAGAAGCGCTAAGCGATGCAAACTTTAGTGCGTTCGCAGCCGCTTTTGATATCAACAATGAGGACGCTGTTCGTGATTGGTTCCATCGTCATAACGATTTGCCGATACATGGATTGGTGAACAATGCATACGCAGGTGGTTCAGGCTCGATAGAAACTGCTGTTACAGGCGATTATCAAAATAGTTTTGAAGTATCGATAGTTTCCTCACACCGCATGCTTCACCACTCACTCCCTAACTTACGTTTAGCAGTAAAAGAGTGCGGCCAAGCTTCGATAGTAAATATAGGCTCCATGTACGGTGTCGTCAGTCCAGATCATAGGATTTATGCCGATAAAAGTGTCGCAAACCCTCCCTTTTATGGGGCCGCAAAAGCAGCACTGATACATTGGACTCGCTATGCTGCTTGCGAATTTGGTAGCGAAGGAATCAGGGTAAATGCGATTTCTCCTGGCCCTTTCCCTTCAAAAAAAGTGCAATCATCCAACCCCGATTTTGTAGCTATTTTAGCTGGAAAAGTGCCGCTAGGCAGAGTCGGCAAAGCCGAAGAACTTCAGGGCCCGTTGTCATTTTTGATTTCAGACGCGTCTAGTTTTGTGAATGGTGCCAACCTTATGGTCGATGGAGGATGGACGTGTTGGTAGTCTTCAGGGTCGATGCTTCTATAAAGATGGGTACCGGGCATGTCATGCGTTGCCTGACCCTGGCTGAAGCACTACAGCGCCTTGGGCACAGTTGTGTTTTTATCTGCCGAGAGCATCCTGGGAATCTGGGCGAGTTCATCATCGATAAAGGCTTTGTTGTTCATTTACTATCTACTACGAGCGGCGTCAGTTCCACAGTAGAAAATGACGATACGGCCCATGCCGAATGGTTGGGGGTAAGTTGGCGTATAGACGCAGAACAGACGCTTGCTGCTCTTGGTTCTATGGAAGTAGATTGGTTGGTTGTAGACCACTACGCCCTTGATGCCCGTTGGGAGAAACTGCTGGCGAAAGCCGCATGCCAGATCATGGTGATTGACGATTTGGCGGACCGACATCACGCCTGCGATCTTCTACTAGATCAGAATTTGGGACGTGAGATTGCAGATTATGATCATAAAGTGCCGGAACACTGCACTCGGTTGATCGGCCCAAAGTACGCACTCTTGCGCCCTGAGTTTGCTCGGCTACGCGAGAAAAGCCTGGAACGCCGTAAGACGCCTGAATTGAAGCGCATTCTAATATCCCTCGGGGGCGTTGACGCTAACAACACATCTGGCAAAGTATTAAATGTCCTGTCTGATAGCACGCTACCGGTTGATATAGAACTGGACATCATAATGGGGGCAACCTCACCTCACCTGAAAGAAGTGCAAAAGCAGACTGACCGACTTCCGCGCCAAGCAGCGGTAAATGTTAGTGTTAACGATATGGCTGAACGTATGTATCTTGCTGAGATATCTATCGGTGCAGCAGGTAGCACTTCCTGGGAAAGGTGTTGTCTGGCTTTGCCATCAATCATGGTGATTCTTGCTGAAAACCAACGAGAAATTGGCAATGCGCTGGAACAAAACGGATGCGCTCATCTTATCGCTGAGAATCGAATCGCCGAAGATCTAGTCCCGTTACTGAGCAGTCTGGTGGCATCCAGAGCCGAGCTTGAAAAGCTGGCGAATAACGCGATGATGATCTGCGACGGTAAGGGATGTTCCCGCTTGATTTCAGAAATGATGAGGGATGATTGATCATGAAGATATCCGTTTTGTGCAGTGATCCTGAACATCCGGTGAATATTCATTTGGGAAAATGGATTGAGCAGAATAAAATTCAGCATGATATAGAATTAATACGCACCCGCAGTGAGCTTTCCGGAGGGGATATCCTATTCCTAGTGTCGTGCTCCGAAATCATTAAAGCCGTGCACAGGTCACAGTACCATTACACCTTAGTGTTGCACGCGAGTGATTTACCCAAGGGGAGGGGATGGAGCCCTCATATCTGGGATCTTGTAAACGGTGCAGAGTCTATTACATTGAGCCTGTTGGAAGCTGAAGAAAAGGTAGACAGCGGGCGCCTGTGGCTGAAGCGTCCAATACTAATTGGTAAGACAGAACTTTGGGATGAGATAAATCAGAAGCTGTTTCAGGCAGAAATAGACCTGATGAAAGAGGCTGTTGAAAATTTCGCCCAAATTAAGCCTTACAGTCAGAGCGAGGAGATTCCGCCAACATACCACCCTCGCCGGACACCTGCCGACAGCGATATAGATCCTCATAAAACGATTGCGGAACAGTTTGACCTAATGCGTATGTGCGACCCTGAACGTTATCCTGCTTGGTTTGAATACTTGGGTCAGAAATATAAGATTAGTCTGGAGAAAATTGACCATGAATAAGTTTGAAATTGCCGGTCGTTCTATTGGTAATGATCAAGAGCCATACATTATTGCCGAAATGTCAGCGAATCATAATGGAAATATTGAGACTGCCTTTCGGATAATCGAAGAGGCAAAGAAAGCCGGTGCTGATGCCCTCAAAATCCAAACGTACACGCCGGATACGATTACGCTCAACTCAGACCTCCCGGATTTCCAGATTAAAGGTGGCCTTTGGGATGGAAAAACACTTTATGAGCTCTACCGATGGGCCCATACGCCTTGGGAGTGGCACAAGCCGCTGTTCGAACACGCCAGAAAGATCGGGATTCCTATTTTCAGCTCACCCTTCGATAACACGGCGGTAGACCTGCTTGAAGACCTGAACGCCCCAGCCTATAAGATTGCTTCCTTTGAAGCTGTCGATCTTCCGCTGATTCGCTATGTGGCCAGTACGGGCAAGCCAATGATCATTTCCACCGGTATGGCGGACGCTGAGGAAATCAGTGAAGCCATAGCCGCCGCCAGAGAAGGTGGCTGCAAGGAATTAGCGATACTGCACTGCGTAAGTGGCTACCCGGCCCCGGCGGAAGATTACAACCTGCGTACCATACCCGACATGATGGAGCGATTTGGTTTAGTGACAGGCTTGTCTGATCACACCCTGGACAACACCACGGCCATTGCCAGTGTTGTGTTAGGTGCGTCAATTATCGAGAAACACTTCACTCTGGATCGAAAAGGCGGCGGCCCTGATGATAGTTTCTCTTTAGAGCCCGCTGACCTTGCTGCGCTTTGCAGAGACAGCAAAACAGCTTGGAATGCGCTTGGTAAAATTGATTATGGGCGTAAATCCAGTGAGCAAGACAACGTCAAGTTCCGTCGTTCCCTGTATTTTGTCAAAGACATGAACGCCGGCGATGTTGTTACCCTGGATTCAAGTAATAAGTGCAGCACCGCTCGTATCCAAGCCTCCTGAGTATTCGCCCCAGAAAACTTCTGTCGGTGTGCGATAACCCAGCCGTTTTCGTGGT
>Ga0307975_1001759_pt1 | contig 10615 bp, 10 predicted proteins | sample OrgLakmetagen917_FD_201825 | JGI IMG/M metagenome (GOLD analysis project Ga0307975, IMG submission 201825) | Saline water microbial communities from Organic Lake, Antarctica - #917 | ecosystem: Environmental > Aquatic > Non-marine Saline and Alkaline > Saline | place: Antarctica: Organic Lake... | reverse complement strand
AAAAAATGCTATAGTGCAACGCACAATTTATATTGTACGGAGGGATGGCTGAGTTGGTTGAAGGCGCTGGTCTTGAAAACCAGAAAGGGGGCAACCCCTTCGAGGGTTCGAATCCCTCTCCCTCCGCAAATTGAAACTTCACGCTCTGTGAGCGCTGAGGCACGGCTACGCCGTGAAAAAGAGGAAAGCAAAATAGGGCGACGCTTCGCGACGTAAGTACTGGAAACAGGCACGCCGAAGCGCGCAGATTTGTCACGAACCGTAGGGTTCGTTCCGACTTTTTTGACGAAGGAGGCAATCTCGGAGAAATTGCTGGATGAGGATAAAAAGGCGGCTTGTTGAGTATCTAAAATCCACTTCCGCAAGGGTTCGACCCACTGGTTTCTTCCGCGTGCAAAATCTTTCTTTTTCTCTTTCAAAGCGACTGTTGAGCTCATGGATTTATCTTTTCGTTTCAAGTAGATTTCCTTCGGAATGTCACCATCAAGATATGCTGAAACAAGTTTATTCATGCGCTCCTCCTCTGCTTTGATACTGTCCACAAGATTTTGCACTTCACTCCCTGACGCGGTTACTTCTTCTTGCTCCCAACCTTTCACCTGCTCTAGCATCCAGTTTGTATAGCGTTCAGGGAGTGAAATTGTTTGAAGCTGGGATTTGATTTGCTCTGCTAAATCTTCCTCACGAAGATATGATTGAGAACAACGACCACGTTTTTTTGAGCAGCGATAGTATCGATATTTTGTGCCATGTCTGTTCGTAGTCCATTGTGCACTAATCATCGAACCGCACTCATCACAGCGAAAAATACCAGTGAACGGAAAATCATGTTTGTTTTTCCGTTTGCGTGGTCGTTCTCTATCTTTTAATACCTTCTGAACAGCTTCAAACAATTGCGGAGAAACCAGTGGCTCAAAGTTTCCATCAAACCACTCGTCACCATGTTTTATAAATCCCAAATAAGCCCGATTAACCAAAAGACGTTTGATGGAAACTTTGGCAAGTGGCGTGCCATTACAAGAAACTATTCCCAAGTCCGCCAGAAATTCGCCTAGTGAAATGAACGTGTGCTCTCCTTTGGCATATTCCTCGAATACCCTCTGAACAACCTGTCCTCGAACTGGATGCGGCTCAATATTTCTAATCTTAGGATTGTTCACATAGCCAAAGGGAGCACGATTCAACCATTCACCACGGCGTAATTTCTGGCGGACGCCTCGCTTTATATTTTCGCTTAAGTTGTCTGAGTAATACTTACTCTGTCCGAACGCCACTTGCAACATAAAGAGCCCTTGCGGAGTGGGTTCAAACCAAAATGTCGGAAAGCGTAAAGACACTACCTGCTTCTGGTCTACCGCATAAATGATGCGACCACCGTCGATACTGTTTCGAGCCAACCTGTCTGGATGCCACGCTAAAATCCCTATGCCTTCACTTAGCTCGACCTGTCGCATCATTTCTCTAAATACTTCTCGTCCTGGTGTCTTGGCACTTTTCGACTCTTGAAACTCCGCTAGGATTTCAAGGTTTTCTTTACGCGCAAACTCACGCAGTTCAAACAACTGAGATTCAATAGACATGACCTGTCTATCATCCTCCTCCGTACTCTTACGAGCGTATAGAAAATATTTTGGTTTGAACATATAAATAGCTTTTAGATACGAAACAAGTGACAAATCCGCGCGCTTCGGCGTGCCTGTTTCCAGTACTTACGTCGCGAAGCGTCGCCCTATTTTGCTTTCCTCTTTTTCACGGCGTAGCCGTGCCTCAGCGCTCACAGAGCGTGAAGTTTCAATTTGCGGTGACATTGTGACCTTTGCTCGAACTTATTTCGAGAAAGGACAATCAATCTAACGCGCCGAGCGCGTGGTGGCTTTGTACCTCAACGTACGCATTCGGGTTCGTGGTGATGCCGATAGGCGCACCTCCTTCCGCCTCGTCACCTCGGCGGTACGTCCTCCAGAACCCTTCCTTTGCAGTATTCCTTTTCTTTGGGGCGCGGGAAATATTTTTTTGAATATGGAAAAGGAGGGTTCTGGAGGTTAATAGAAGAATAACCTATTTTGGGTTATCCCACAATGGGTTATACAGTTAAAACATATGCAGAAGTCAATTCACAGCAGAGAATACATAACTGTCGTCAAAAAGCTTCGCGAGGCCCGCGAAGCTGCTGGTCTGACGCAAGCTGAGGCTGCTGAAAATTTAGCTAAGCCGCAATCGTATATATCAAAAATTGAACGAGGCGAACGCCGAATTGATGTTGTTGAACTTTCTAAACTAGCGACTCTATACAGGCAAAAAATGGAGTATTTTCTAAATGATTAATTATGGCAAACTCAAAGAATGTAGTTAAGTACGGAGACGAACGGAGAAAGTGGCAAGAAGCGTTTGTTGAATACATGATGAATATCGTCTCCCACGAGAATTATTCTGGCATGCCTGATGCAATTGATGATGAAGGCCATATCCGTTGGAATGCCCCGTCAAACCGACCTCCTGGAAAATGGCAAGACTTAAGAGATCGCCGTCTGGTTTGGTGGAACGGTAAAGCAAAGGAAGTGAGCATTGAAACCAAAGGGGAATGGATTTCTAAAGTAGCAAAAGCTATTCATCCGTTTAAGGAGAAGCCTTGTCAGACTTGTGGTCGCGTTATGTCTCTTAATTACGTATATCCCACTAAGAACACCTTTAAGAAAATCAACTCCGCCTTGCAAGAGAAAGATCATTTTATATATGGAGATTTTCTAACAATTTATGAAATTATTCCACAATTTGTTAAGAAAGCCGGGAACGCAGCATATGATGTTCTGATTTCCATTTTTTCTGATTTGTCCGCTATAGAAAAAGATGAAGAGACATATATTCGCTATTTTTCTGAGCACATAGTACCCCAATCACCTAGAGGTAAACTCAGTCCCGGAGCTATGTCTAATGCGCCTGACAGACTAGACGGATTCCATACTTACAACCTTTGTTGCCGGAGCAAACAAGACACAGGGAGAAAAACAGACAACCTAAGAACTTACAGCGACGACCGAAGAGCTTTTGAGTTCTGGTGTGAGGGAGACTGGGCAGCGGCTAACAAACTAATGGCACTTGCTGGTGAAGGTGTGTGTTCAGAGTGCGGAGAAACTAGACAAATGACAGCAGACCACATTGGACCAATATCTTTGGGTTTTTCTCATCTACCATGGTTTAAAGCAGTTTGTTCATCATGTAACAGTTCAAAAGGAAATAGACTGTCTTCCTCTGACGTAGCAGCGTTGATTGGAAAAGAAAAACAAGGTGCGCAAGTCGTCTCATTTCAAACAAGACGACTTTGGGATGAATGTAAGAACAAAGTAAAGAATGATGAAGACGCGAACAAGTTAAGTAAACTAATGAGAATCAACCAGCATTACTACTTACTTGTTCTCAAGGAGATATACGACCTTGGTCACCCTGAAATTTTACTTTCACTCCTGAACCCTGAACTTGCTGAAGAAAATATTTCTTTCGAAGACTTAGATTCAGGTAGTCTTACATATAGTAGTATTGTTCGTGAAAAGCGAGCTGATACATATTCACGAAGCAAGGCAGCCAGAATGGTGCGTATTGCATTTGACGCTCTTGATGATTACGGCTCGAAAGAAAAACGAAATATTCATGAAGTTCCAGATGAACTTGAGAGCAAGTTGCATGAAGAGCTATTTAAAGTCATTGGGTCAGTGGTTTCAAATGAAAATAAATCCGATAACAATCAGGGAGCAGAACTCTATACTCATTTAAAGAGCGGTCTAGGTGCAGAAGAAAGTGCTGCACTGATAGAGAAAATTATGAACGGAGGTTTTAATTTTGAGTCTGATTTTCAACCTTTTACTTCAGCCCTGCAAACTTATACTGACGGTATTGGTGATTACTTAGCCAGTAATAAGTTTTAAGTACTCATCGATAGATATATTACCCCGCATCAACTTCTGATAATGATTTTTTGGTTTTGTTTTGTAATCCTTATCAGAGCCATCTTCAGATGCAGAAATCTTCGGTAGATCACTCATCGCCATTTCGCAAGAAATCTGACTTTCTTGTGTTTTTAATTTAGGCTGAATCACTTTTACATCATCGTTATGTCCAACAAGCACCACACGTGTTCTTCTCTGTGGGACTCCGTAAAGCTCCGCTTGCATCTTCCAGATATCAAGATTGTCTGTTGACTTCTTAAGTGTTTTTGAAACTAAATTAAAAACTTTTCCTCCTTCCATATTCATAAGGCCAGCAACATTTTCAAAAACAAACGCGTCTGGCTTTATAGCATCCAAAATTTTCTTATAACTCTTAAACAGATGATTCCTTTCATCTTCCATACTTCTCTTCTTTCCAGCAGTTGAGAATCCCTGACACGGGGGACCACCTATAACAATAATCGGTTTGTTCTTATACTTTGCCTTTGCAATTATTGCACTTTGAACTATTTTTTCAAAAACAACTTTGTCCCGGATATCGCCAGAAACGGTTTCGCCCCCAAGATTTTTTTTATACGTTTCCAGAAATACAGGGTCAATATCATTCGCTATAACAGATTTCCATCCTGCCCAGTGAAAACCAAGTGAAAGCCCTCCTGCACCAGTGAACAAATCAATAACTATTCCAGGTTTTCCAAGACTTTTTGCTATTTGATACCCTAGGATTGGAGGGACAGCATTACCTATTTGCTTGTTTATACTTGTTTTAGAACCACAGAAGACAAAATCATCTGGAAATGACTGTAGACGAGCTGCCTCTCTTTGACTTATTACTCTATTCTGTAAAAAATCATAGTGTAAAAAACAACCATTTCCAGGTCGATTAAAATATGTACTAATCGTATAAGAAGGAAGTTTCGGACGAAGTCTCCCATAGTATGTTGACCGACTTCCTTTACCCTCTCGGAAACCCGTTCGGATTTGTTCAAGTCGCTTGGAGGGTACGGATTCTGGAATATTTTTCCAATTTCCCCCGGGAGGAATATGTTTACACATCTCTATATCTAAGTCACTTAGCTTTGCAGAATAGTGGTTATTTATCATTTCTCCATTTTTTATCATCAAGTAATTCTTCTCTCTCTTCATCAGTTATTTTTGGAAACGTGGTTAACAACGTCTCAAACTCTTTTTTTGTAAACTGGTACTGTTTGGCAACAGTAATTTCAATTCGCGACTCATTTTCTAAAACACCATCCAACCGCTCCTTTACTAATCTTGCAAGCATTTTTTTCGAGCTTGAGTCCAAGTTAGGAATCCTCATTTTACGGACAACTCCAGAAGAAACATGAGAGGTCGCCAAATTAGCGCGCACCTGAAATTCAAACACCAGACTCGACATAATGGCCAAGAGAGAAAGGGATTCTGTATCAGAGATTGAGCTATTCAAGGTCAGTACCCCGAGTGAATTACCAGCAATATACCCCGGAGGGATCAAGGTTGGAATCATTCTTCTCTTCTGTGTTGGACGCGAAACATCTCGCCAAACAATTTTATAATTATCTTTGGAGGCCGGCAGTTTTTGCTTGATCTCTTCATCTACATAAATAAGAGAATCTTCAAAAACAAACCTTTGCACATTCCTACCTTTTATAAATTTATAGTTGCCAGTATTTTTTGTCCACTGCTTGTATCCCGTCTCGTCTAACTCACGACCAATCCAAACACCGATTTGGCTCAGGTCTTCTAGCTTTTCAAAGCTAGAAAACTTTGAAAGCAAATCTAGTTGATCTTCACCAATAGCAGCAGAAATAGGAAACTTATTATCAGTCACCTTCATCAATTCGGAAATATCAGATACATTCACAGCTGACGAGCTTCCATGTGAATAATGTTCGATTACCATTTCGCGCTTATCTACGGCGGGAGAAGCAACAAATGTAACTGAAGGTTGGTCTACCTTTTTAAATAACCGTAGCTCAGCGGGAAAGACATTAAGGTGAGATATGTGATGATTATCAAAAATCCACTTTCTTAGTGTTTCTGAATTTTGATCGGCAAGCAGTGAAGAAGGTGAGACAATTCCTGTAACACCACCCTTTTTAACAAGTCTAAGCGCAAGTTCTGTTCCAGTGCGCGCTAGATTAACACCCCAACCGCCATACATTTTAGAAGGCTTTGATAGCGGAAAATCTAGCTGAAGCCTATCTGAAAAATTCTTGAGAGAATCTACATAGCATTGTCTTGAGTCGTCGTTCACAAAGCCAACTAACTCTTCAGGATCAGGCTTAACCACTTCCCAGGGAGGATTAGTAATAACTATATCGTAACAAGATTCGTGATTATTAAAAAATACTTCAAAAGAATCGGCCACCTTCGGAATAATCCTAAGATTACACTTACATAATTTACTAAAGTCACTTAACTGTTTTCGGGCACTCTCTACTGCAAATTCATCATAGTCCCATAAATGAACTTCCAGATTAATTTCGACATCCTTAAGTTGTTCAACTGTCCATAACAACAAACGTCCGTCACCACAAAAAGGATCAATTATTGAAACAGTGTCTCCTTTCTTGAAGTTGTATACATCAATAATCTGCTTTATCAATGGTAACGCAATTTCTTTAGGAGTATAAAATTTTCCTGCGCTTCTTTCATCAAGATTTTTACCGTTCCATGTGTGAGAAGCTTCTTTTGCCAAATCAAAATGATACACCGGAGCTATTGGTGTTTCATTGAAAAGATTAGGTTGTATGACACTACTAGACTTCATAAGAACTTGTTACTTAAGTATACTTTAAAACGCTAACGACTTTGCCATTAATCATAAATTCATTAGCAGAACTGAGAAAAATTGGTTTGTACTTTGTGTTCTTAGATTCAGAAACAAGTGCGAGACGACCATCAACTTTTTTAAACCTTTTGATATTTGCACACCCATCAATAATTGACAAAACATAATCTCCTTCTGTTGGAGAAGAAATATTTGAATCAACTACAACATAATCTCCATTTTCAATAGAAAGTTTTTTTTCTCCAATTTTTGCTAGATTCATCGAGTCTCCTTCTGCTTCAACAACAAACAATCCCTCTTTATTTTTTTTACCAATTGCGTCTGAAGAAACTGTCAGATACTCGCGGGGGTCTTCAACAGCAAAAATATTTGCGGGACCACAATTTGCAGAACCAATAACTGGCAAAGAAAAATATACTGGCGTTTTGTTAGCAAGAAAACTACCGAAGGTAACATCTTTTGTCTTAAGTGATCTTGAACGCCTTGCGTCTTTATCTAAGTACCCAGCATCTTGGAGTTTCTTTACGTGATAGTGGGCAGTAGAAATGGACTTGAAATCAAATTTCTCTTGTATCTCCTCAAGGGTAGGAGAATAGCCATGTTCAGAGGCAAACAGCTTAATGTAGTCAAACACTTGTTTTTGGCGCTTTTTTATCATAGGGGTTGCAACTTCTAAATCTCTTCTATATAATTCAGTGTATAGTAGATAGCTACTATTATCAAATAACTTTTCCACAGCTGTTATGAACATCAAAGGATACGAATTCAAGGGACCGTTCAACCCTGCAACAAACTTTAAAAACATTGGGGCTGTTTATGTCGTAACTGATGTAAACAACTCCCCTGTCGATGTAGGTCAAACTAATGATCTTAAATCGCGCATTCCCTCACACGAACGTCAAGAATGCTGGAAGCGTAACGCACAAGGAGGCATTTCTATCTACGCTCGTGTGGATACATCAGAACAAAACCGGCTTCAAATCGAGAATATTATTCGCAATAGCTTCAAGTTTACTTGCGGCGTTTTCTAAAACTTAAAATAGTATGGCATTACCAACTTCATATCTTACTTCAACAAAAAACTTAGAGGCATACTTTAATGCGATCTTGAGTGCTGAGGCACCTGACAGATTTACAAACAAGTTTCTTGAAAATCTGGGTTTTACTAGCTCATACGACAGACTTTTTATAGGTATATTAAAGGCGTTGGGATTTCTTGAGGAATCAGGAGCCCCAACGCAGAGATATTTTAACTACTTGGACCAAAGTCAGTCAGGAATGGTGCTTGCGGAGGCAATCAGAGAAGCGTACTCAGACCTCTTCAATATAAAAAAAGACGCTCACAACTTGCCTGCTGACGAGGTGAAGAATAAATTTAAGACCTTGTTTCAAGGAAAAAATCCGACAAGGTGTTGGGACTTATGGCAACAACATTTACTAAACTGTGCGAATTTGCGGACTGGGAATCAAAAACAAAACCAGAAGAAGCTTTAAAGAAAGAGGAGCTAAAACCCAAAGTTAAAGAACAGGAAAAGCAAAGTGTAGAAAGGCCATTAAACAAAGACGGCCTCGGTCTTCATTACAACATCCAAATTCATTTACCTGAGTCTCGGGATCAAGCTGTCTACGATGCAATCTTTGTCAGTCTTAAAAATCATCTTTTGTAAGTTATGTCGGAAAAAACAGAGACTATATACTCATTTGTTTTTAAGGGACTTTTGACCGAAGAAGCTCTGGATAAAAATGGTCGACATATTCCTGGAAAATTTTCCGAAGAGACAGAGCGACTGGTTGCAGAGCGCTTATCCTTAAATTTAATTGACGATGATCATGTTGTTCCAGCAAGAAAAATGTCTGTAGTTTTTACAGCAATAACAGCATTCGAAAATTCAGTCAGAGAATTAATTACAAAAGTGTTATCAGACGAAAAAGGAGAAACTTGGTGGGACACTTCAGTTTCTGAAAATATTCGTAAGCGAGCTGAATCACGTAAAAGCCAAGAGGACAAGATTCGTTGGCATACTTCAAGGGGCCAATCGTTAATTTATTACACCGAGCTAGGAGATCTTGTTTCTATTCTCCAAAACAATTGGGAACTTTTTGAAGACTATTTGCATTCATTTGAATGGGCAAAAAATATTATTGTTACGCTTGAAAAATCAAGAAATGTAATTATGCACGGCGGGCAGCTTGATATGACCGATATCGAAAGAATAGGCACCTCAATCCGAGATTGGGTAAGACAAATTGGTAGTTAGGGAGCGGGAGCGAAGCTCCCTTTTGTGTGCGCACGGGCGGGAACACTCGCGCGTTAGCGCGAGGGTGTGGGGCAAGCACAAAGGTAGAAGCCTCAGGCCATTTCCGCTAGGAGCGACTAGGGCTAAAGACGAACGCCGCCCCGAACGAAGCAACTCAAACATAGTAGCGGAAGCGACACTACTTTATCGGAGATGAAAACGAGGAGAGGGGTTGTGCGAAGGCGGACTCCGTAGGTCTGTTAAAGCGTGAGGTGAACTTTAGTTTGTCGTCTTTATCGGAGCGGCACTGAAGATGTGCTCTAAGCAATACGAGGAGGAGCCTGAAGCTGGGGAGAGGACCACTTCCTCTCCCCAAACAAGTGTGGAGCCCGAGCTCCTGCCCCGCAGGGCAGGAGTGCGAGGAATAGCGACACTCCTAGCCATCTAGGCGTTCGTAGCCCTAGCGGAAATGGCCTGAGGCGGATGCCGATGGTGGCTCCTTTAGCACTAGGCGCGAACTTACAAAATGAGATCTGAGTTCGCCCCAAGCACCTCCTACTTCTACCTCAGTAGAAGTGCGACCGAAAGAACCCTCCTTTTCCATATTCAAAAAAATATTTCCCGCGCCCCAAAGAAAAGGAATACTGCAAAGGAAGGGTTCTGGAGGACGTACCGCCGAGGTGACGAGGCGGAAGGAGGTGCGCCTATCGGCATCACCACGAACCCGAATGCGTACGTTGAGGTACAAAGCCACCACGCGCTCGGCGCGTTAGATTGATTGTCCTTTCTCGAAATAAGTTCGAGCAAAGGTCACAATGTCACCGCGAGCTAGAAAAGAAACACGCAAGTGTTTCTTTTCGTTTGCAAGCGCGAGGGAGAGGGATTCGAAAGAAGCTTCTGGCGAAGCCGGACAAAAGTCATTTGTCCGCACAGAAGCGGCGGGGTCGCGTAACACAACAGTTTTGCTGCGCAGCTGCAAAACTGTTGATGTGCAGGTGACCGAATCCCTCTCTCCGCAAAGAAAACCAGCACGAGACACACTGTCTCGTGCTGGTTTTGTTATAATTAACTTATGGAATCAATTGAAGAAATAAAAAACCTAGCTACAAAAGTGCCATTTCTTAATAAACCTGAGATATCATATCTATCTGAGGGTTTTGGAAACTATAATTATTTTATTCGAGAAGGAAACGCCAGGTACGTTTTAAGAATTAAAAAGAGCGTAGAAGCACAATTTCAAGATTCTCTCGAAAGGGAGTATATTTTTTTAAAGCATTTCAAAGCTAAAGGAATAGATTTTTGTCCAGAAGTTTATTTTTATGACGATAAAAATAATTTTTTGATTGAAAGCTTTTTGGAAGGTGAGGAAGTAGAACAAAAAGATTTCTCTAGTAAGCAGATTGATTTATTTGCAAAGCAACTTCATGAAATATATAGACTAGACGTTACTACTTTTGCTTCATTCTGCCTTGAGAATAAGTGTAAAGAGTTTGGTTATGTTAGCCCATTGGTATCATTGGACACATACGGCTTCAAACACTTTGAGCAAGCAAAACAAGATGGTTTGAATGAATCCATCAGCACTTGGATAGATACTAAACTGAAGGATAATTTACATTACTTAGAAACAGTTACGAAACAGA
>Ga0307975_1001756_pt1 | contig 10620 bp, 1 predicted proteins | sample OrgLakmetagen917_FD_201825 | JGI IMG/M metagenome (GOLD analysis project Ga0307975, IMG submission 201825) | Saline water microbial communities from Organic Lake, Antarctica - #917 | ecosystem: Environmental > Aquatic > Non-marine Saline and Alkaline > Saline | place: Antarctica: Organic Lake... | reverse complement strand
ATAGTGCTGACGTTAAAAAGAAAATAAAAGAAGAAGAGCAAATTTTTGAAAAGCGATTAAAAGCGCTTTCTATTTTAAAAGCTGAAGCCAGTCAAAATCAAAGAAATCTTATTCTAGGTAAAAAAGCCAACCCTTTAGAGGTTGACTTAGTACTTGATGAATTTGGAAATGAAATGGTCATTGGTGGTTTGTCTACTCAAGACTACAACAAATACACTAACGATAATGTATCTAAATCACAAAAAGCTGCGGATGCTGCTAAAGGTGTTGTTGGTGGAATTAAAAGTGCTGGCAAAGCTGCTCAACAAGAAGCCGAGAACCGTGGATTTAAAATGCCATCTATGTCTAACTTATCTAAGCAAGGCAAAGAAATGGTTAATAAGGTTATGGATCAGTTTAAATCAGCTAAAGAGCCAGACAATCAAGAAACAGAAGAAAACGCTGCAAAGTCAAAAGAAAAGGCATCAGATAGTACAGATGCAAATAATCAAGAACAAGAAAATGCTCAAACTGAATCTACTAAAACTGAAACTGAAGCTCAGCAAGAAGCTCAGCAAGCTGCAGAAAAAGTTGAGATTGATCCTAATGAAGTTGTAAGCGATGAGATTTATAAAGCTTTTCAAGAAGATGGTGAGCTTGATTTAAAAACTATTCAGGACATTGCTACTGCTATTAGAAAGAAAGGAAAGCTTTCTCCACGTCAGGATGAAATGAGAGATAAGAATAAAGAGACTGTAATGCGAGAAATCACAAAACAGATACTTAACACTTCTACTCAAGCAAATGAAGGCGACACTATTTCTTCTCAACAACCAGGTACTAAAAAAACAGAATCCAAAAATCCAGAAAACAAAGAAGATTCTGAAGTAGATAAAGAAGTTGATGAAGAAGTTGAAGATGAAGATTTGACTGATGCTGAAAAAGCTTTTGTTAAGACAGTAGCCAAAGGAAAACAAATAGGTAAAACTATTGGTGACGTTGGTAAAAGAAAACTGGCCAGAGCAAAAGAGCTTTATCGTTTAAAGAAAAAAAATACTGAAAACGCTGAAGAAGCAGTTGGGTCGGATCGTAAAGCCGGAACAACTAAAGAAAAAACTATTCCATTAAAAAATAGATTACAGTCTATTTTTATGAATGATGTAGTTAATAAAATCCGTAACCGTAAAAATCCAGACGTTGAGAACCTATCTCAAAACGAAATGGATAATTACCTCAACACTATGAGTGCTTACAATGAGTTTGGTCCTACGGAACTAGACAAAATGATTGTAGTCAATCATCAGCTTAAACGAATGTTCCCTAATGCCGAAACTCCTAAAGAAGCATTCATTGTCCGTAATATGTTTCAAACTCTTGGAAGAGATGCGCTGGGACATGCTATGGCTGGAACAATTTTTATTGATAGCAAAGCATGGAATCAAGATAGAATATTTATGCACGAGATGTCTCACATTTATTTTCAGCTTGCTAAAAACGAGCCAGAGACAAAAGAAATGCTTCGAAATGCTATCAAAGACAAACAGCTTTTAGATAGAGTTAAAAAGATGTACGATCATCTTACTTATTATTCTATTGACATACCTGGTGGAAAGCCAAAAAGATTTACTAAACAAAACATTTTTGCTGAATACAAACGTTATGGTGTTAAACCAGAAAATCTTGAAGCTCAGCTTGAATTTGAAATTAAAGAAGGAACTCTTAACACGGTTCCTTTAAGTCAGCAAGGACTTATACTAGAAGAATTATTTGTAGCTAGACTTGAAGGTCCATTATCTGATAACTTCGATAAAATATTTCAGCCTAAAAATGAACCTAGACGTCAAAAAGATGTAAAAAAATGGTGGGGATTAATTCGCAAAAAAGGGGAAATTATAGAAGAAGATGATGGTGTCAATTTCATGTTGCGAAAATTAAGTGAAGACGGTATTCCAAGTGGTAATCTAAAAGATTACATACTTGATACGTTTAAAGCAGTTACTGTAGGTGTTGATGTAAGCGCTGAAGGCATGGATGCTTTAGCTATGGATTTAACTCAAGCAGAAAAAGCAGAGCTTGAAAGCATTAGATCTCGTAAAGTTGCAGTAGCTGATTTTGAAATTAAAAATGCTGGTAATATCAGAGAACAAGATATTATCACTGATTTAGAAGAAGATCTTGAAGATGATGGTACTTCGTTCTATGATAAAGATTTTGAAAGTAAAGCTAAAGGCGCTACTCGAGTGATCAAACGTTTTGGCCAAGTTTACAACAAAGCTATGCGTAAACGATTCCTTGCTAAAAATAAAGACAAGAAAGCTGACTACAAAAAAGTACCATTGTTTGATAGAGATATGTTTGAATCTACATTGTATTCTCTAGCTGTAGAAAACAAAACCGCAAATGAGTTTATAAGACAAATAGAAAATTCTGAATTGAGAGAAGTTAGAGCTTTTGATTCTTATATGAAAAGCATTCATGGAGACAATAAATTGAATTTTTACAATTCAATGCATTTTGTTTTTTCAAACGCAAAACATATATCTGGTTTTAATAATACTATTGACAACAACGGTAAGTATAGCTTTAACAATTCAATGTCTCAACTTGAAGTTCACAAGTCTAATTTAGTTTTAAAAAGACTTAAAGATGAATTTGATAAGCACATATCACCAAATTCAAATTCACCTATTTACAATAAGTTTCAAGAATCTGTTTACAATATCTACAATGGTTCTCAAGACAAACAAGATCTTTTTAATGTGATTGAAGCTCTTGTTCCGGCTTATGGACAGTTTAATCTTCAAAAGATATTAGATCAAGGTCATGTTACTTATAAAGGCCAGACAATGCCAATAGAAACATTAGTCTATGGCTTTATTAAAAAAAGAATGATGTTTCAAAAAAATGTCACGCGTGGTGATTACAAAAAAGCTCAAGAAGCTTACGCTAAACAACTGGCTAGAATACCTGGTATAGAAAACAATTCTTTTTTTGCTTATGAAGGTGTCAATATCCCTATTAAAATATTAAAAACTAGCTCTGCTGCTAATTTCAATCAATTTAAAGCTCTTCCTTTGCCGGGGGATCCGGCCAAAGGAATTTACATCTATAACGCTAGACCGCTTGTAGAATCGTTTATTAGCACAAACAGAAAATTCAGTCCATTGAGCTCTATAATGAACGCTCAAAAAAATATGACTCCAGTACGTATTACCAACAATCATTTGACAAAAGAAGTTGACAATATGATTGAGTTTCTTACTCCAGATGCTGACGGTGATATTCCTACTGAAGAACAGTTTTTTGATCGCTTTTCTCATTTAGCTGAAAAGAATAAAAAAAGAGCTGGTAAAAATTACGTTCCAAATTTATTCCTTCAAAACATATATGAGAATATGCAAAAAGGAATATTGCCTACTATCTCACAATACCACGGTATTGAAAACGTATCTGATAGAAAAGGTAATTTGTACGCTGGCTCTAGTGCGCTTGAGCAAGGCATTGAAGATTTTATGACTTTTGTTACAAGTTCTAGAAATCCTAATGGCAGTAAAAACAATTCCTATTTAGGTAGCGTGGGAACGTTCTCAGATTCTCCACGAAAGTTTTTTATGAACATGCCTAGAATTAAGTTTGAAGACGTTTTCTCTTATGATGATGATAATAAACTTAAGTTTCATTCTAAAAGCAAAGGGCACATTATGACAAGCGCTCAGCATTTATATGATGAGTTGTTTTGGGATGGCCCAATTGCAGGAAGTAGAACTAAGTTTCAAAACAAGCTTAAAGATGCAGTTCGTAATGAAATTCGTTTTATAAATAAAAACGGAGAAGAGCTTGCTAAAATAGACAAGCTAAAACCTTATTTCAAAAAAGACAATCGATTAACTCCAGAAGGAATCGAAATGGTTTCTGAATATGTGATCAACAATATCGTGAATGGTCAAAATGTTACTGAAGTATTTTTACCTGGTATAAAAGGGAGCGATATTGTCAAAAGAATGAAGATGAACTCTTCTCCTATATTTTCTGCTAAAAATCCAAACTTTAAAATTGAACCTTTATTTTTTGCTGATGAAATAGTCAACGGAAGTATAGCGGGAACCGATTCAGGAATGTATATACTTGAAGAAGATGCCGCTAAATTACAAAAGCTAGGTAAAGGGGTCTTTGATATGAATAATGGATTTAAACTGCTTAATGCAAGCATTGAAAAAAACAATCCAAAATTCAAAGGCAAAGCAGCTTATTTGAAAGGTTACACTACTATTATAAAAGAAGGGCACCCAATGTACAAGTCAATGAAAATTAGAAAAGACAAGTACAATGCTTACCACAAGGAAAAGTTTGGTGTAGATCCTTCTTTAGATTTATATGATGGATCATTTAATCATATGGTTATTGCAATTCCTCAATCTTCAGACAAAACAAACTTTAGTCCTGAAAAGTTTATTGAGAAAGGAGAGCATACTGAAAAAGGAGAAAAAATGACTCCAAATTATTTAAGAGATAATCCGGAGCACGTTAATCAAACTCAAGATGATCTCTATTATAAAGACGGAGAATTTGTTGGTATAGAAACTTATAATTTTGGACCACAGCAAGTAATGGACAAACAAGTAAGCAAGTCCAATACTCCTGTACAAATGATTAATTCTATAATTGTAAACGCAGGAATCAATGGCCAGCTTAAACTGGCCAATGAGATTCAACAACATATTTCTAACCAAAAACAAGCAAACCTCAACAGAGTTTTAGAAGGTATTGAAGATCATACTGCTCAAGGCTATAGAGAGCTTGTTATGCGTGAAATGAATAGAGAAGAAATGAATCAAGCACAAAGGATAATGCTTGAAGACAATGGCTCTTTAGGTACTCCTTATGTAAATGAAATTGTCACGAATCAGCTAGGTCAAACTATTCGAAGAAACGGTAACAAGCTATTTACACCAGGAACACTTGCCCATCAAAAACCAGACATTGGTATTGAAATAGCAGGTGGTAAAGAAAACCAAAGACTAAAAGGCTATCAAACTAACGGAGATGGCTCTTTAGCTCCTGCAGAGATGTATTTACCTAAACACATGGAAGGTAGCATCAATCAAAGGGAAATGGTTACTATGGACAGTTCAGCAGGTAAAACTGCAATAGAAAACTACACTAAAGGTTTATCTAAAGCAGAAAAAGCTGAACAAACTCCTACGCAAGATATGAACGCTTTAAAGTTTGCAGCTATTGAGCTAGCAATGAAACGTCATTCTGAAGCAATCATTAAAGATTCTGTAGAGAACGAAACAACTCAAACTAAAGCTGCTGAAAAGTACATAGGCACAGAAACAGATAAGTTTGGTTATCCTATTGGATATCATGTCAAAGGTGACAAAGTAATTGCTTCTCGTGTTCCCGGACACGGTCCAGCTTCTACTGGTGTTTTTGAAGTAGTAGGGTTTGATAGTTCAGAGGGTAACCAAGTAATGGTTTCATCCGAATTTAATGACATCATTGGTTCGGACAATGATGGTGATGCTTTGTTTATTCAAATGAAAGGCAAAAAGAATTATGACGAGTGGAACCAAGCTTTTGATAAGATTACTCAATACTGGTTATCTCCAAATATGAAAGAGCAAATTACTGCTCAAATGGAATTTGAAACACAGTCTGATGCAATTGTTGAAGAAATTAATCAGCAGTTTCCTAGTACTAAAGAGTACATAATGCCATTCTCTCCAGAGCAACGCAGAATTGATTACAGCAACACTATGGTTTCTAAAAGAAACGTAGGGCCTGTTTTCAATACTCACAAAATGACAAACATGCTAGCTGCTTATGAAATAGGTTTTGACAGACCTATTACAATTAGAAAGACAAATTACAAAGCTTTTAAAGATTATGCTAAAGGCAATGAATCACGTAATCAGCAGTCAGCTATTTTGGCTAACATTATTTTAGATAATGCTAAGCATGGTTATGCAGATGCTATGGGTATAGATGAGCACAACATTAATCAAGCTGTTTTAATGGTTAATATAGGTGTTCCCTTAATGGACGTAGCTAAGATTTTAAATTCTCCAGCTGCTAAAATGTGGAGTGATTTAAACAGAAACAACAACAGTATGTTTCATAGCGGACGCAAACGATCTAAAATTGTTGAACAGATTTATAAAAACCTTAGAATTAATCCAGAGAAGAATAAACCTATGGTTATAAATCCAGATAAAGCTCATGAAAAAAATCAGCAACAAGCAATAATTGAAACATTCAATTATTTAGACAATATGAATTCTGAAGTTCAAACTTTAGGTAAAATTATGAGTGGCCACAATACCATTCACGTTAATCCTTTAGTATTGGAACAACAGCTTGAAAAATTTTCTGAAGTTGTAAATGCTAAAAAAGAAAATCAAATTTTAGCAATCAATGAAGATTTTAAAAACAACGCTGAGCTTAAAAACTATAGACTTGTAGCAGAAAAAACATTGGAGCACATGAAGCGTGTTAATCCAGTTTACAGAACTGCAACAAATAAAGTACTTAAAGCTCTTAAGACTAAAATAGGAGATATTGGTACTAATGAAATAGAAAACATCTCTAGAGATTTTCAAAAATTTCAAACTTCCAGATTGCTAGCTCACAACAACGTTTCAAAAGAGTACGCTAAAGACTTAATGAATCCAAATAGTGATACATCATTGTTTAACAAACTCAATAAGTTTTTGAGACCAATTAGAAACAACATAGATATTGATAAGAACAATATCTTAAACAGTGTTTCTGCTATCAGAAACAGTTTGTTGTTTACTAAAGCAATGAATGTAGTTGGTAAAGGAAATGATGTTTACATATCTGCTAATTCTTCTTTTGTCAATGAAAGTTTTAATGAACAAGAAAGACAAAGAGCTCAGCAAGAGTTTGAAGACCTACCAACTGAAATTCAAGATGATTTAATTCTTTATGATTTAATCAACCACGGTTGGAAAGGACCTCAATCTTTAGCTCCGTTTTTTGGAAAGGACACTAACATGTTGATAAATATGGCTTCTAATGAAGCTTTAAGAAATAATGATGAGAGAATATCTCCAGCGGTTCTTGAAGAGTTAGAACAAACGATTGCCTTAAAGCAATCGTTAAACGCTAGCAATTCTTTTTCTAAAATTTATTTACCAGAAAAATCTAGTGCTAATTCTAAACAAGATGTGTTTAAAGAAATGTTTAAGCAAAAGAAAGACGGAGATTTTGAATATAATACTTTGATCAATTCTCTTTCTTTAGAAGGCGGTAAATACATTAATGTCTGGGATAAAAAAGGAAATTCAGCATTATATGAAGTAGCGGACATGGTCGAATTTTTACCAGAAATATTAAGTGAAAGAACATCTAATGCTAGAAAGATTAGACTTCATGAAATGGTAAAAGAAAATACAGCTATGATACCAAACAATTTGACTTATGACAAGTCAAAACGACGTTACACGCCAAACATAGATTTAGCTTTGATTACAGATAAAAATGTAGGAGATCCTAATAAGACTCGAGAGAATTATGATGAAAGAGAATATTCAGATGAGCTTACTGAAGCAACTATAAGCTTTGAAGAAGCCAGCGCAAAGATGCGTGAAGCTCTAATCAATAAACAAGCTGAGGTTCAAGGTATGGATGCTGTGGAAGAGTTTGATATTCCTATGTTCGAAAAGGAGGAAGTGTTAACGGAAAATGAATATAATAGGGCTATGGAATATAACCCTCTTACTCACAGCTCTGTTAAGGAGAAAAACTATAAAGAATACCTTGAAGAAAAAAAAGAAGCTAATAAATTAGCTACTACTTTAATACCTCAGCTTGAAAATGCAAGTCAGGAAGAGCTTCTGGATATGTACGCTAAGTATGGGGAAAATAATGTTTACGCATACTCTATTGTAATGACTCCAATTATTAAAAAGCTTGCTGGTCATTTAGCCAGTGATCAGGCACAGCTTTGGGAAGATAATGAAGTTGAAGGTTTAGGTTTTGATGGCAAAGATGTTTCAAAAATGCAAGCTTACATGATGAGTGGATCTACAATTCCATCTAATCATCCTGCATCTCAAGCTTTGGCTAAAAAGCTTGAGGCTGAATACAAAAATTTTACTTCAGAAAAGTCTAAGTACATGTCTAGAATGAATCAAATAACCGATGCTTTATATAAAGAAAAGCTTGGTTATGGTTCTAAGCGTAGTGTAATGAGTACTTTGAAAAGGATTAGAGATATGATATTTACTGGACAGTCAGAAATATATCAAAAACTCTATGGAAATTTAGTTACTCGTCAAGAAATAACTGATAAAACTGGCAAAGTAACTTATGATTTTAGATTAAGACCTAAAGAAGAAATTGAAAAAGAATTTAAAGCCGGAGTGATCAGTAAAGCTGAAAAAGATTTTTATGATAATTTCAAGGCTACAACTAAAGAGTTGATGCCTGCTAAAGTAGATCATAAGAAAAAGCACGACTACATACCTCATACGTCAATGAGTAGATTAGAAGCTTTTTCTGCTAGAGGTTTACTTGGACTTATGGTCCAAAGTAGAAATGAAGATGAAGCTTTAGCTGATGTAAAACTAAAGTACAAGGCACCTGGGGAAGAATCAGCTAAGCTTATGAACTTCAGACAAATTGAAGATACCTTCAAAAGAGACTCTATCAGTGTTCATAAAAGAAACGATATCAAAAGAATTAAAGAGTATCGTCAATTAAAGAAAAAAGCAAAAGAACTGCTAAAAACTGGCAAAAATGAAGATGGAAGTAAAATAATTTACGGAACAGTAGGTACTGAAACTGCATTAGGTTTTGGAGCTATAAATAGATTTGCTAATAACAGATCTATAAAAGCCACAGAATTGCCTTCAATGGATTTAAATAAAGCTTTAGGAGATTATATCCATTCAACTCTTTTCGTCAACGGTAACAAAAATTTCAAAGGAATGGAGAAGCTTCAGGGCTATATTGATGGAGTAATTGCTTTTAATCGGGAAAATAATTTGGAAAATATGAACGTGCATGTTCAAAAAGTATGGAAAGATTATTTTACTAAAGGTAAGAGACAAACTTCAGTTTTAGGTAAAACTGGAGATAAAGTGATCAATGGTTTGACCAGATTTAATTTGTTCTATTCTTTAGGGTATTCAGCTAATAAAAACACAGGTGGTTTATATGCCATTGGTAATATCCTAGTTGGTAAATACCACAACATTAAAGATAATGGTGGTAAAGCTTGGATAAATGGAGAGCTGAAATACTGGGGATTAGATAAAGGTTTAGAAGGTGGTATCGAAGGTATTCTAGCTAGAAAGCGTAGAATAAACGGTATTATGAAAAGTCTAAACTTTATGGAGATCAATGTTTACGACGAGGTAAACCTTGAAAAGAAAAGTGGTCTTGATGCTATATTTTCTGATCTGGCTTTAGCGCCAATAAGATATTCAGAAAAATGGATTCAGCAAGTCCACATGATTGGTAAGCTTACTGATGAAGAATTAAATAGGTTTGATGAAGCAGGAAAGTACAAAGGAGAAGGTAACCCAATAAGCAATGAAAGGTTAGCTGAATTAGAAGATCAAGTAAAAGCTTCACATGGCCGAGGATATCAACCTACTGATCAAAGAGCTATGCAAATGTATTCTTGGGGTAATATGATGCTTCAGTTTAGCAAATTCTTACCTACAATGGTGCATGATAGATTCTCAAAAGAAGATATTAATATTTATGGTAAAGAGCATATTGGTAGCTTGCGAGCTGTAGGGAAAATGGTGAGGTACGTTTATAATCGTCCTGAAGGGTTCGTAGAGTATAGAAAGAACCTCTCACCTGAGCAGAGAGCTCGTTTGGATAGTGGGTTAAAAGGAATGGCCATTAGTGCAGTTGCTGGAATGGCTGGCATGGCATTGCAGAGCGACACAGCCAATGATCTGTTCTGGGATTCAAATTACTATTTTAATTTTAACAAATTAGAAAACAAAGCAATTCCACCTGCTATTCAAACTACTACCAATTTAATGAGTAGTGTTTTCTAAAAAATACTATATTTGAATTGTCAATTCATATTCATTATTCTTAAGTTTTGTTTTAAAAAAACCCCCGCTACATAAAAGCGGGGTTTTTTAACTTAATGTGTATTTTTTGTAATCTTTATGTTTTTTATTAATTAAGTCGCACAGTAGTTAACACCGTGTATAGCAAATAGCCTATTAAGGTTTGGTTATTAATTCAATCTTTGTGCTTCGGCTACTTGCCATACACAATCCGTTGTAAACAATAGACTACTTTTGTGTAATCGTTATTGCTTCTTTATCAATACCATTTCCCCAACCATTCATTGCGCCTATTATTTTAGGTTCGTTATTAGTTATTTCTAACCCTGCAAGCACATCGCCACCAAAATTAATTTCCCATTCTTTAACCGTCAACTGTTCACAACAATGTGTATAATTAATGGCTTTATCCCAGCATTCTTCAAACCATCCGTGCCATTCTTCTTTAGTCATTTTACCAAGCATATCGCTCATTGGTAGGTCATTTACTATTTTGTCAATTATCTGCTTTTTGTTCATCGCTTATTTATTTAATTCTGTTAATATTTACGCCACTAATCATACACTCGTCCGTTAG
>Ga0307975_1001754_pt1 | contig 10627 bp, 7 predicted proteins | sample OrgLakmetagen917_FD_201825 | JGI IMG/M metagenome (GOLD analysis project Ga0307975, IMG submission 201825) | Saline water microbial communities from Organic Lake, Antarctica - #917 | ecosystem: Environmental > Aquatic > Non-marine Saline and Alkaline > Saline | place: Antarctica: Organic Lake... | reverse complement strand
GGTAAGATAAATTATGCCCAGCTTAAACAGGCAGATAAGGGTTCCTATATTTTTAATTCAAAAACTATAAACGGAGCTGCTTATTTTGACGCAGAAGGAAACCTTATGGTTGAATATATGGACCGAGACTTGAATGAAATTCAAAATGTAACGTTCAAGAAAATCGACTAGTAGTCATATTTGCCCGTCCATTTTTGTTTTAAAAACTGTCTTAATTGATCTTCTCTTTTGTTTTTGCCGGGTTTAAACAAAACTTTATCGGTTAAGTTTTCGGGCATAAATTCAGCTTGAACAAAATTGTTTTCATAGTTGTGGGCATATTTGTATTCATTCCCATAGCCTAGGTCTTTCATTAATTTGGTGGGGGCGTTTCTTATGGAAAGTGGTACAGAAAGGTCTCCAGTTTGTTTTACGAGGGCTTGTGCATCGTTTATGGCTTGGTAAGAGGCGTTGCTTTTTGGTGAAGTCGCTAAGTAAATCACACATTGACTTAAGATTATCCTAGCTTCTGGAAAACCAATTGTATTCACAGCTTGGAAGGTGTTATTAGCCATAATAAGAGCAGTAGGATTCGCATTTCCTATGTCTTCGCTTGATAAAATAATAAGTCTTCTAGCAATAAACTTGACGTCTTCACCTCCTTCTATCATTCTCGCTAGCCAGTATACGGCTGCATTGGGATCGCTCCCCCTTATCGATTTTATAAAAGCCGATATGATATCATAATGTTGCTCCCCAGCTTTATCGTATCTAGCCGTTTTCTGTTGAATTTTTTCTTCAACGAGATCATTCGTAATAACGATATTCTCATCATCTACAGAATTAACGACCAGCTCAAACATATTCAAAAGCTTTCTGGCATCACCTCCGCTTAACCGAAGTAGAGAAGTCGTTTCTTTTAAAGTGATATTTTTTTTGGAAAGATAGTCGTCTTCAGATTTGGCCCTATTTAAAAGCAGAATTAAGTCCTCCTTAGAAAATTCGTTAAGGACATAAACTTGGCAGCGGGAAAGTAGTGCTGGAATGACTTCAAAACTTGGATTTTCTGTAGTTGCTCCTATAAGGGTAATCCAGCCTTTTTCCACAGCCCCCAAAAGTGAATCTTGTTGAGATTTGCTAAATCTGTGGATCTCATCTATAAATAAAATAGGATTCTTTTGTTCAAATAAACCCTGATCTTGTTTGGCCTTCTGGATGACTTCTCTTACATCCTTTACGCCACTGCTTATAGCAGAGAGAGTAAAAAAGCTTCTCTTGGTTTCTTTGGAAATCAAGTTTGCCAAGGTGGTTTTACCAATGCCTGGCGGTCCCCAAAGGATAATCGACGGTATTAAATCTCGTTTAATCATTTGAGAGATAGTCCCTTTTTCGCCAATAAGGTGAGTTTGGCTTAGGTAATCGGAGAGTTGTTTTGGTCGTAATCTTTCGGCTAAGGGTGCTTTCATAATTCAAAATTAAGGATTTCTTTTCAGCCTGTTTTATTTAAATGATTTCTTAACAGACCTCTATTTAATAGTCGCTTTTTAATACTTTTGAACTATGAAGAGTACAAATTCCATAGACCAACATCATAAATCTTCCTTAGCTCCCGCCATTTTATGGCCGCTTCTCATTGTATTCTCTGTATGGATAGTCTATTGGATTGAAATTAGGTTCAGATTTAACTTTACATCCTTTGGGGTATACCCAAGACAAGTGAGAGGTTTATTCGGAATTTTGGCATCACCATTTATTCATAGTGGGATAGATCATCTTTACAAAAATTCAATTCCACTTTTAGTTCTATTAGCTAGTTTATTTTACTTCTACAAAGATATTGCCTGGAAAGCTTTGTTTTTTGGCTTGCTAAGCTCAGGATTGTTAACTTGGATTATTGCAAGGCCTTCATTTCATATAGGAGCTAGTGGTATAGTTTACTTTTTAGCTTCTTTTTTGTTTTTTAAAGGCATAGTCTCCAGAAATTACAGGCTTGTCGCCTTAGCCCTTATCGTGGTCTTTTTATACGGGAGTTTAGTTTGGGGGACTATGCCTGGCGAACCTGGAATTTCTTGGGAAGGGCATTTGTCCGGATTTATTTCAGGATTCTTTTTGAGTTTCTTTTTGAAATCTACCCATTTTCAAAACTTACCTTCTTTAAATAAGCCGAAAAAGAAATCGAATTCAGAAGATGAATTTATGAAACAATTTGATGAAAATGGAAATTTCAGGCCTTTAGATCCAGATCATGAAGATCCAAGTTTCTCACAATCTACAACCGCAGATGAAGTTGAAATTAAATATAAGGCTGAGGATAAAGATTAGTTTACTTGGCAGCGGTAGTGTTTTGTTGCCTTAGGCATTCATATAGAACTACTCCACAGGCTACAGAAACGTTTAAAGATTCAATACTGCCTAACATAGGAAGTTTTCCCTTTTGATCAACCAATTTTAATATGCTTGGCTGGATACCTTCTCCTTCACCACCCATAAGTAGGGCTAGTGGCTTATCGAGTTCCAATTCATAAATGGACGTATTTGTTTTTTCTGTCACCGCAACGATTTCAACTCCAGATGATTTTAAATAGAATAAAGCATCCTTAAGATGATCTACTTTGCATATAGAAATATTGAAAGCTGCTCCAGCAGAGGTTTTTATAGTTTCGTTGTTCACTTGAGCACTTCCGCTCTTGGGTAGAATGACAGCATCTACACCAGTACATTCTGCTGTTCTTAGAATAGCTCCTAAGTTTCTTACATCTGTAATACCATCTAAAAGCAAGAACAAAGGTTTTTCCTTAGTTTCCAAAACCTTCTCAATAGTTGTTTCAAAATCACTGTAGCCTATTTTTGAAGCATGAGCAATCGCCCCCTGGTGGTTAAATTGTTCGTATTTTTTAAACTTTTGTATGGGAACGTAGGATACTTTTATGGTGTTCTGTTCCGCCAGACCTTCAATTTCCTTAAGTTTAGGATTGTCAGAATCTCGTAATAAGATGATTTTTTCGATGTCTTTGTCTTGCCTTAAGGCTTCAACAATACTATGTATTCCAAAAATGATGTTAGATTCTTCCATAATTCTAAAGTTAAAAGGGATCAACAAAATTATGTCAATCCCTTTAGTAAACCTATAAAATACTCACTTATTCTTTAATGATTCTACTTTGGATAGAGTGTTGACCATCAGTTAAGTTCACAATATATACACCGTTTGAAAGAGAGCTTACATCTACACTCAAAGTATTGGGATTGTTGAAATCACTTACCCTTAAGATTTCTCTACCCGTTATGTCATAAATTGAAACGCTTATATCATTACTAAATCCGAAATCTTTAGATGAAATATTCAGGTTATCTTTAACTGGATTAGGCCAAAAGCTTATAGATTGAGGATTGAAGTCTGTCAAATTTAATGTAGTAGCGGAAATTCCTGTAGCGACTATACTATAATCTTGATTTTCTTCTAGATTACCCTTGTGAGATATTTCAATTGTATAATTTTCACCAGCTATTGGATCATCTATGAGTATTTGCTCAACATTATCCACACTGTTGTCACCTTTAATTGCGGGTGCAGAAACATCGTTAAGATCGAGTTTCCAAGGAAAGAAAGATTGAGCAGTATTATATATTCTCAAATCTAAATCATTTATCAATGCAGGTACGGAATTGTTAAGTTCTCCGTTTATAGCTTCTCCAGCTGGATCGTTCCAAACAACCATCACTTTAACAGGTTCTCCACCTTTTGCTGTAATTTGAAATACTTTTGTCTGCCCAGTTATTAAAGTTTCTTCCTCTAAAATAGATTTAGAACTAATTTTTTGTAAAATAACATTTGCAGCTCTTTTTGCATTTAAAAGACCCCACCCAAAAATTGCGTCTGGACCCTCATTGCCACCATCACTTGCAGTGTTTAATGCAAGTGCTTTCAGACTACTTGAAAGCATATACTCATTATATTCCTTATAATATAGTTCTTGTAATAACAATAAAGTGCCTGAAACATTTGGTGCTGACATTGAAGTTCCAGTAGCTTCACTGTAAGTATTATTATTAACATTATTAGACGTTGATAATATTTTTGTTCCTAGGCCTGTTATATCTGGCTTTATCCTTCCATCATCTGACGGCCCCTGACTACTACTACTGTTTATGGTCATTAATCCAAAAACAACTTCACCATTAGAATTTATACTTGCACTCGAAGCATTAGCTACTACAAGATTGTTTTTCGAATTTTTTTCACCCGTAAGTTTATCATATCCAATAGCAAATCCTCCAGAATTTGTTTCCTCTCCACTATTACCAGCAGAAAAAACAGAAAGATAATAAGGACAGTTATTGGCAATAACATCCCAATTTCTTGCAGAAGTATCGTAGGAACCCATCAACCATGTAGATACAGGACCATCTAAACCTATAACAGGTACACCGTATGAATGATTAGAAATTAGTAATCCATTAGCAGCTTCGATCGCTGCTTCACTGTTATCTCCTAAATGATCATAACTTTTCAAGATTGCCTTTGAGGCCATACCTCTTGCTTCAGGATTAATACCAGCTGAAATTATAGTACCAGAAACATGGGTAGAATGATATGTAATATCATTACCGCTGTCTGAGAGTATAACTCTGCTCGAACCATTATTTTGAAATTCTACATGTGATATTAATGTTTTTCCTCCAACTTCCCATAAAGCAATTGTCATATCTTCCCCTTCCAAATCAAGATTTAAATTGCCGCCAGGTTGTAAAAAATTAGTCCTTGTTCCTTTTGCTGATTTCTCACTATCGGTCTCAATATATATTGCTTTTCCATCTATAACATTGTCTAAGACTGAAATTTTAAATCCGCTTTTAATTGTTCTTTTGTAACTTTTGTTTTCCTTTAAAAACTCAGTAACTGTAGCTTCTTTTTTGATTTCATAATTTACTATTTCTCTGATACTCTGTTTGATATCTTTTTGATTATATTTTCTAGTGATCTTATCAATGCCGCCTTTGTTTTGCGCTGACAATGAATTTACAGATACAAACAAGAAAAAGAAGAGTAATATTCTCATGAAATTTTTTTATAAATTTAACTAAATTCTCTTAATTAAGTAAATCTTTTTTTAATTTTTATTAAAAAAAAAGGGTGAAGAAATTTCTTCACCCTTAAATTTAAATTGTGACTTGCAATTAAGGATTAACAGTAAATGCAGTACTCTCAAAACTGCCGTTTTCTAATTCTCCCTCACCTTGGGCATGCACAATAATAGAGCATGTTACACTGTAGTTTCCAGTTAAGGTTACACCTCCACCTGTTCCAACTTGTCCATCACCGAACGAATCGTATAAAGTGAAAATATAATCACCGTCAGGTAACGTAAAAGTTTGACTAAATTCCTGTGGTTGAGTTGAGTTAAAACCAAAAGGAAAAAATTCTGGGACCACTTCATTCCCCTCAGCATCAGTAATTTCAAATGAAGTTTCCGCTCCATATACATCAGATGTAATTTCTACTAAAACATCATTACATATAATTGCTCTAAAAAATGTGATTTGTAGAATATCATTATAAGATGCAATATCACTAGAACTATCAATATTTATTTCCACATCTTTAGTTTCACCATCTACGCCCAAAATATCATCGTAGTTAACCTTAAATGTAAATATACCTTCATAACTGTCTGCAGGGAATACTATATTCCCAATACTGTATTCCGAATCAGCTGCGGTTGTATTATCACCATTTACACTAACGTTGAAAGTCTTTTCACTATCAAACGCTTTTGTGCTTATGACAGGCACCTCAATTGATGTTCCTTCTTCAGGTACAGAAAAGTTAAGACTTGTTTCATCAAATTGTAGAGCAGTTTGACCATTGATTGAGTCGTATACTACGTTTTCATGTTCAGAGCATGCTACTAAAAACGATGCAAAGATTATAAATACTATTTTAAATTTCATCTTTTTCATTTTATCTTATTATTAAATTAATAACCAGGGTTTTGCTGTGCTCTTAATCCAGGATTACCGTTAAACTCTATTAAAGGTAAAGGGAGAGTTAGTTTAAAACTAGTATTTTCTAATACACAAACTCCAAATCTCAAACAGTCTTGATCATCCCTAACAATATTCTGATTTGCTCTCTGTCCTAACCGTTTAACGTCTTTCCATCTATGTCCTTCAAACGCTAATTCTACTCTTCTTTCGTTTAAGATAGCTGCAAAAGCTTCTTGTTGTGAACTGAATGATGGTAGAGGCTGTGGATCCTCAAACCTTGCATCTCTTAACATTTTTAGCATAGAAGCTACAGAATTTGAACCACCATTTAAACTATTATTGTCAGCATATCCTTCTGCTATTATTAAAGCCATCTCGCTAGATCTGAAAACCTTTAAATCGTTCATTAAATTTTGATTTTCCGATCCAGGATATTTTGCAATGACTATAATGTCATCTTCAATATAATTATCAGCATTTTGATAATCAGGTGAAACAGTAGAAGATGGGGCTAGGAATGTTTCATATCTTATGTCTTCTGGGTCAAAGAGATTAAATAAATTTCTTCCAAATTCATAAAAAGGACCACCGCCAGCAGTTGCATTTGTAAAAGCAAATACACCTCCAGCCCAACCAGCTTGACCATCAAAAGGATCATTTAAAGTTCTTTCTAATTTAAAAATTATTTCTTCATTAGATTCATCTGTCCATATTAATGGGTAATCTTCTCTATCAGCTAATGGATAATCACTTAAAAGTTCTTGTGCTAAATTAATAGCAGTAGGATAATCCCTCCTATAAGCAGCGATTCTTGCTCTTAGCGCCTTTATAAAATCGTTAGATACAGTTGTTCTTGTAGGGCTAGACTCATCTACTATTAACTGTTCTGCTAAAATTAAGTCATCTTCTATTGATTGAAATACTTCTCCATTTGTGCTTCTTAAGGGCTGGTCTGTAACTTCTGGAACTTCTGTTACTAGAATTACTCCTAAAGCATTATCATCTGTATAATCTGTCGAATAGTAAGATAATAATTGAAAATGAGAGTATGCACGTAACGCATAAGCTTGCCCTAAGGTATTATCAAACCTTTCTTGCTCTGACTCATCATTTATTAATATTCCATCAGAAGCCTCTATCACTCTATTCACAGCATTTAACTGACTGTATCCTTGAGAAAAAAATGCAAAAGCAGGTCCCGAAGCTGCAGTCAAATTGAAAATAAATGCAGTGCTAAAGCCTTGACCGCCAGAGCCTTGGCCTTCAGCTATCTCATCGGTATATTCTGCATTGAAACTTATTTCTGAAGTTAAATCATAAGTTGTATAAACTCCATTAACGCCTAATTCAAGATCATCTACAGTTGTAAAGGTCTTGTCTGGTGTTAATCTACCAACTTGTTCTATATCTATTGCATCTTCACAGCCTAACAAAAAGACCGCTACTAGCAAATAAAAACTGTTTTTTAAAAATTTTAATTTCATATCTTTTTTTTTTAAATACCTAATTCTATACCGATTGATATAATTCTTGGAGTTGGATACTGTAAACCATTATTTCTTGAAGCTGCGTCAAAACCTCTAAATTCACTTAGTGTAAATAAGTTTTCTGCATTCACGAACAATCTAAAATTGCTAACTCCTATTTTATCTAACACATCTTTCGAAAAATTGTATCCAACAGATGCAAACCTTAGTCTTATATAATCCATAGGGACTAAAAATCTATCGCTTCCAAAAACTCCATCGTTTGTTGCAGTTAAACTTGGGATATCAGTGACTCTATTGGTTGGAGTCCAAGCTCTGAATAAATCATTTGACAATCTAAAATCTCCGATAACATCTGGACTAGTAAATCTTGAATAATCACCATCGAATTGGTCTCTTCCAACTTCCCAGTTAAATTGTGTTTGTAAAAAGAATCCTTTATAATCTAGATTAATTCCAAAGCTACCTTGAGCATCTGGTTGAAGGTTTTTATCCAACCAAACTCTATCTGATTCTGGGTTTGGATCCTCTGTTAAATCTCCGTTCGCGTCTAAGAATAACAAATTCCCATTAGCAGGATTTACACCAGCATACCGTAATTCGAAATATTCACCTAGCTTACCACCGTTTCTTCCTATACCAATAATCTCTCCATCATCGCTTGGGATATCACTTAAGGTAATTTTATTATAATTTCCGACAACATTTAAAGATAATCTAAAATCTTCATTGTTTATTAAATCGTAATCTAATTGCAAATCAACACCTTCATTTGTTAGGCTACCAGTATTTGCATTAATGCTAAACTGACCATTAACACCTGAAATTGGTGTAGATTGAAATAAGTCTTCTGTTTTTTTACTGTAAAAGTCTATTGCACCCCTTAACCTAGATTTGAATAAAGCGAAATCAACACCTATATTGGACTGTATCACTGTTTCCCATGTTAGAGAACTGTTTCCGATTTGCGCTAGTCTTATTGCATCTTGATTGCCATAACCAGAATTCACAGAAAAAAAGCTAAACGGAAGATCTGCTCCACTCCAATAACTGTTGCCCGTAATTCTTTGGTTACCAGAAGAACCATATGATCCTCTCAATTTCAAATCATCTACAAATGAAACTTCATCCATAAATGCTTCGTTGGATATATTCCATCGCCCAGAAACTGAGCCAAAAGTACCCCAACGATTTGTTGTCGCAAATCTATAAGATGCATCTCGTCTTATAAGTGCGCTAAAACCAAATCTCGTATCGTAATCATAATTAAACGTTCCGAAATAAGAAAATAATCCAGCATCAAGTTTCTCGGCACTTACAGTATCTACCCTAGCATCATCGTCTGGAGTATCCCCTAAAAATCCAGAACCATCACCAGGCGCATATGTCCTAGGATCCAATCCATTTGCAGTAAAACCAAATTGTCTAAAATGCGCTTTAAAATACTCAGTATAAGCCCCGGTGCTTATAGTATGTTTGCCAAATACTTCATTCCAATTTAAAGACAATGTACTATTAATTGAAAGTTCTCTTGTGCTAAATTGTGTAGCAAATCCGTCAACAGCAGGATTAAATCTTAATTGGTTCCTAGAAATTGGATCTTGCGCATTTAAAAATGTTTCACTCTGATAATCAATTCCTCCTGTATATCCTAACGTTAAAGACTTACCTAGATCGTAACTACTTGTTATACCTGCTATCATTTTCAACTCCTCATCTAGACGATCTGAAGTTCTCAATTTATCTATGATATAATAAGGTGCATAATCCAAAATAAAGTCTTCTGCTAATACTGCACCACCTGGATAACCATCTGGTGTCAAATATGGTAGTGAAGAAAAGGCTCCAAACAGAGGGTTTTGGTTCACGCCATTAGTACCGATAGATGTTAGAGAGTTATCTTTTGAATAGTTTAATGAGACCGAAGTAGAATATTTAAATTTACCATTATCTGACCTTCCATCTGTATTATTCCTTAAGTTGAATCTTTGTAATTTACTATCCTGTAAAACACCTTCTTGTTCAAAATAACCAAGTGATGTAAATTGGGATCCTTTATCTGATCCGCTGGATAAATTCAAAGTATGATTTTGAGTGACCCCAGTCCTAAAAAAGAAATTTAACCAATCAAAGTTAGCCTCTTGAGCAATTTCTGCATCGGTTAAAGGAATACCATCGTTTCCCGGAAAAAGGCTGTTACCTTCACCACCACCTCGTCCTGTAGGTACACCTCTAAAATTAGAAAATTGACGCTCAAGTCTTAAGGCATCTTGTCCAGTTCCTAAATCATAGTTATTACCTTGAAGAGTTGCAAAATTTGTGATTCCAGTATATTGAATTTTCAATGGTGTATTAAAGCCACCTCTTCTAGTTGTGATTAATATAACACCATTTGCACCTCTACTTCCATAAATAGCCGTTGCACCCGCATCTTTCAGAACGTCTATCGATGCAATTTCGTTCGCGTTAATACTTCTAAAATTATCTTCGTTTATAGGTATGCCGTCTAGTAGAAATAGTGGTTCAGTATTACCATTAATCGAAGAAACACCTCTTAAATTAACAAGTGAATTAGCGCCAGGTTGTCCAGAGTTTGTAGAAATATCAAGCCCAGGAACTTGTCCAGCTAGTGTTTGTATTAAACTAGCATTTGGTCTATTTTCAATAGTTTTTGAGGTTATCTTAGTAGAAGCAATGCTAGATTTTTCTTTCGAAAAAGTATTATATCCTGTAATAACAACTTCATCTAGCTCTCCAGCGTCTATTGATAGTGAAACGTTTATTTCAGACTTTTCACCTACTTCTATGTTTTGAGTTTTAAACCCAACATACTTAAATATCAGTGTCTGGTTTGAACTAGCTCTAACAGTGTAGTTTCCATCAAAATCAGTTTGAGTGCCTGTTCCTTGTCCCTTAATTAATACGTTTACACCCGGCAGAGGGAGCCCATCAGGGTCTGTTACCGTTCCAGTAACAGTTTCTGTTTGCGCAAATGTTATCTGCACAAGTAACACTAAAAATAGTGTTAGAATTCCATTTAACTTTTTTCTCATTTTTTTGTTTATTTGAATTAGCCTACGCCAAAAGTCAAAAAATAAAGTTAATCCCACAACTTATATTAGTATTATTTTAATATAAATCATGTTAAAACTTAATTTCTACATAATATTCAC
>Ga0307975_1001740_pt1 | contig 10686 bp, 13 predicted proteins | sample OrgLakmetagen917_FD_201825 | JGI IMG/M metagenome (GOLD analysis project Ga0307975, IMG submission 201825) | Saline water microbial communities from Organic Lake, Antarctica - #917 | ecosystem: Environmental > Aquatic > Non-marine Saline and Alkaline > Saline | place: Antarctica: Organic Lake... | reverse complement strand
TGCCGGGCGACAACCTGACCTTCGAGGTCGAGCTGATCGCGCCGATCGCCATGGAAGACGGCCTGCGCTTCGCCATCCGCGAAGGCGGCCGCACCGTCGGCGCCGGCGTCGTGTCGAAGATCCTCGTTTAAAGACCACTCAGGCCCCGGGCATGTCCCGGGGCAGGGTTCGACGAGGGGGGCCGGGTCAACCGGCCGTCCTCCTATCAACTCCAATGCCGTGAAAGGCCCATCAGATGCAAAGCCAGAACATTCGCATTCGGCTGAAGGCGTTTGACTACCGCGTGCTGGATTCCAGCACGCAGGAGATTGTCAATACCGCCAGACGGACCGGTGCCCGGGTGCGCGGACCGATCCCGCTGCCCAACAAGATCGAGAAATATACCGTTCTCCGCAGCCCGCACGTGAACAAGAAATCCCGCGACCAGTTCGAGATCCGCACGCATAAGCGGCTGCTCGACATCGTCGATCCCACGCCGCAGACGGTGGACGCGCTGATGAAGCTCGACCTCGCCGCCGGCGTGGACGTTCAGATCTCTGTTTAAGGAGGGCCACGACATGTTGCGCTCTGGTGTGATCGCGAAAAAGGTCGGCATGACCCGGCTTTTCCTCGAAGACGGACGGCAGGTGCCGGTGACCGTTCTTCAACTCGACAAGCTTCAGGTGGTGGCACAGCGCACCGCCGACAAGGATGGCTATTCGGCCGTTCAGCTCGGCGCGGGCACCGCCAAGGCCAAGCGGACCACGCAGGCCATGCGCGGCCATTTCGCCGTGGCGAAGGTGGAGCCCAAGCGCAAGGTCGCGGAATTCCGCGTGGCGCCCGAGAACCTCATCAAGGTGGGTGAGGAAATCACCGCCGACCATTACTTCGAGGGGCAGTTCGTGGATGTCTGCGGCACCTCGATCGGCAAGGGCTTTGCCGGTGCGATGAAACGGCACAACTTCCGGGGTCTGGAAATGACCCACGGCGTGTCGATCAGCCACCGCAGCCACGGCTCGACCGGTCAGTGTCAGGACCCCGGCAAGGTCTTCAAGGGCAAGAAGATGGCAGGCCACATGGGGGCCGCGAAGGTTACCACACAGAACCTGCAGGTCGTGCGGACCGATGCGGGTCGCGGCCTGATCATGATCAAGGGCGCCGTGCCCGGCTCCAAGGGCGGTTGGGTCACGATTAAGGATGCGGTGAAAAAGCCGTTCCCCGAGAACGCGATCATGCCCGCCGCGCTGAAATCCGCCGCCGAGGAAGCCTCGAAAGCCGCCGCTCAGGCCGCCGCCGAGGAAGAGGCCGAGGCCAAGCGTCTTGCCGAAGAGCAGGCCGCCGCCGAGGAAGCCGCGCTGAAAGAGGCCGAGGCCGATATCGACGCCGAGAAGAAGGACGATGAGTGACATGAAACTCGACGTGATCAAACTGGACGGCGGCACCGCCGGTGCGGTCGATCTGGGCGAAGACATCTTCGGGCTGGAGCCGCGCGCGGATATCCTGCACCGTGTCGTCCGTTGGCAGCGCAACAAGGCGCAGGCGGGCACGCACAAGGTCAAGACCCGGTCCGAGGTGAGCTACTCGACCAAGAAGATCTATCGCCAGAAGGGCACCGGTGGCGCCCGCCACGGCGCACGCTCGGCCCCGATCTTTCGCAAGGGCGGGATCTACAAGGGACCGACGCCGCGCAGCCACGCGCATGAGCTGCCCAAGAAGGTGCGCCAGCTCGGTCTCAAGCACGCGCTGTCGGCCAAGGCCAAGGCCGGTGAGCTTGTGGTGATCGAGGATACGGCGAGCGACGGCAAGACCAAGACCCTGGCCCGTCAGGTCCGCGATCTTGGCTGGAAGCGTGCGCTGATCATTGATGGCAGCGAAGTGAATGCCGATTTCGCCAAGGCGGCCCGCAACATCGAGGGTCTCGATGTGCTGCCGTCGATCGGCGCGAATGTCTATGACATCCTCAAGCGCGACACGCTGGTGTTGACGAAGGCGGGTGTCGAAGCACTGGAGGCCCGACTCAAATGAGCACGTCCGAAACCAACGCCAAACCCGAACATTACGACGCGATCCGCAAGCCGGTCATCACCGAGAAGGCCACCATGGCCTCGGAGCATGGCGGTGTGGTCTTCGAGGTCGCCATCGATGCCAACAAGCCGCAGATCAAGGAGGCCGTCGAGGCGCTCTTCGGGGTCAAGGTAAAGGCGGTGAACACCACCATCACCAAGGGCAAGCACAAGCGCTTCCGGGGCCGGCCCGGGCGTCGCAACGACGTCAAGAAGGCCTATGTGACGCTGGCCGAGGGCAACACGATCGACGTGACCACCGGTCTCTGATCCCGCCTCGCCCCTGACATGCTGTATAAAGCCCCTGCCGAAAGGTGGGGGCTTTTTCATGTGTCGGGGTTGTCGCGGGGACAGGCGCTTTTCCGGGCGCTGCACGGGTCTGCCCGGATGAAACGCGATGCCGCGCCGCCGAAATCCTTTCGTGGGTGCAGCGAAAACAGGCAGCAGGGCAGGCAATCGCCCAAAATGACGCCGCATGCCCGGGCTTTCAGCATGACGCGGTGCCTTTTAATTGTGCGCCGCGCGACAGGCATGTTGGCTGGCGTTACCGCATCGGACGGCTCACGGGTCCCTCCGCGCATCAGCGTGAAGACGGGATTTTCTCTTTGGCCCGCCGCCACACCCGATGCGGAGAAAAAATGGCTGAACGCCTTTCGCTGCCGCTGCGGCAGTCCTGACATGGGAGATATGAGACTGATGAAAACCAGAATCCTTGCGGCCGGCCTTGCCGCGTCCGCGTTTATCGCACCGCCGGCCTTGGCGCAGGACTGCCCCGTGAAGGTGGGCGTGCTGCATTCGCTGTCGGGCACGATGGCCATTTCCGAAACCACGCTCAAGGACACCGTGCTGATGCTGGTCGAGCAGCAGAACCAAGCGGGCGGGCTTCTGGGCTGCGATATCGAGGCGGTGGTCGTCGATCCTGCCTCCGACTGGCCGCTTTTTGCCGAGAAGGCCCGCGAATTGCTGACCGTCAACGAGGTTGACGTGATCTTCGGGTCGTGGACCAGTGTGAGCCGCAAGTCGGCGCTGCCTGTGCTCGAGGAGTTGAACGGGCTGATGTTCTATCCCGTGCAGTACGAGGGCGAGGAATCGTCGAAAAACGTGTTCTACACAGGTGCCGCGCCAAACCAGCAGGCGATCCCCGCGGTCGATTACTTCCTCGAGGAGCTGGGCGTCGAGAGCTTCGCGCTTCTGGGCACCGACTACGTTTATCCGCGCACCACCAATAACATCCTCGATTCCTACCTGAAATCCAACGGCGTCGCGGACGAGGACATCTTCGTCAATTACACGCCCTTCGGACATTCCGACTGGGCCACGATCGTGTCGGATGTCGTGGCGCTCGGCGCGTCGGGCAAGCAGGTGGGCGTGATCTCGACGATCAACGGCGATGCCAATGTCGGCTTCTACAAGGAACTGGCCGCACAGGGCATCGACGCGGCGGATATCCCCGTGGTCGCGTTCTCCGTCGGCGAGGAGGAGCTTTCGGGCCTCGACACATCGCCGCTGGTCGGGCATCTCGCGGCGTGGAATTACTTCATGTCCGCCGACACGCCTGAAAACGAGGCCTTCATCGAGAACTGGCACGCCTATATCGGCAACACCGACCGTGTCACCAACGACCCGATGGAGGCGCATTACATCGGCTTCAACATGTGGGTGAACGCGGTCACCGAGGCGGGCACCACAGATGTCGACGCTGTGCGCGAGGCGATGTGGGGGCAGGAGGTGCCCAATCTCACCGGCGGCACAGCGGTGATGAACGCCAATCACCACCTGTCCAAGCCCGTGCTGATCGGCGAGATCCGCGATGACGGCCAGTTCGCGATCATCAGCCAGACCGAGGAAGTGCCCGGCGACGCCTGGACCGATCACCTGCCCGACAGCGCTGTGCTCAAGAGCGACTGGAAGGATCTCGGCTGCGGCATGTACAACACCGAAACCGAAACCTGCGTGCAGATGACCTCGAATTACTGACGGTGATGCGGGCCGTGCGGCGCTTGCGCCGTGCGGCCCGCTCTTTGCAACAGGACCGGATTCAACATGCGTGCCTTGGTTCTTCCCGCCCGTGTCGCGGCGTTTCTCCTGGTCGTGGCCTGCGCCTTCGTTGCGCGTCCCGACCACGCTGTCGCGCAGGGCGATCTGCAACCGCTGCTGCAACAGCATCAGGACAATCTTGCCAACCCGTCGCGCAGTACCATCGGCCCGGTTATCGCCGCGCTTCTGGAGAGCGGGCATCCGCGGATCTCCGATTTTCTGCGCAAGTGGGAGGCACGCGAGGTTGTCCTGCGCCCCGAGGACGGGTTGTTCTACTATGCCGAAGCTGCGGGCGGTGATCTGCGCCTGATCGATATCGACAGTGGCGCGGCCGTGGCGGTGGTCGGCAGCCGCGACGTCGACCAGATCCGACCCAATGCCGGCGTGCGCCGCGAGCTTGCCGCGGCCCTTGTCCCGGTCGAGCTGACCGCCCCCGATCCCGCCCGCCGCGCGGCGGCGCTCGACGCGATTGCGCGCAGCGCCGATCCCAGCCAGATCGCGCCACTGGCTGACAGCATCGACAGCGAGACCGACCCCGCGCTCAAGATCCGCAAGGAAAGGCTTCTGGCGCTGCTCAAGGCGCAGTTCGGCGCGACCAAATCCGAGCGCCTCGCCGCCATCGCCGACCTTGGCGGCGACATCAGCATCGAGGCGCGCGGCGTGCTCAACCAGTTGACCGGAACGCGTGACCGCGTGGCCGAAACGCTGCCCGAGGACGGCAACATCGCGCGCGTGCTCGATGTCGGGTCGGATATCTCCGAGGCGCAGGCGCATGACCGGCTGGTGGCCGACGGGCGCGCGCCGCCGCGCCAGACGGCCAAGGATCTGCGCGACGTGCTGGCCAATCACATCGTCGATGGCCGGGTGGGCGGTGTGCCCGTGCACCGGCTCGACACGCTTGCCGCGCGCGCCACCGCCTACGAGGCGCTCGAGGCGGCGGGCACAGTGCCGCCGCGCGCTGACCCGGGCGAGGTCACCCGCGCCGTGGCCACGCATGTGTTTTTCACCGAGTATCTGCAGCCCGATCCCGACATCACCGAGGCCGCCGAGGCGGCGCTCGATGCCACCGCGCGGGCGCTCGGCCTCTACCAGACCGCCGATCTGGTGCTCGACGGGCTGTCGCTCGCCTCGATCTTCTTTCTGGCGGCCATCGGCCTTGCCATCACCTTCGGCGTCATGGGGGTGATCAACATGGCGCATGGCGAATTCATCATGATGGGGGCCTATACCGGCTATGTCGTGCAGCTTTTCGTGCCCGACTACACCGTCAGCCTGATCGTCGCGCTGCCCATGGCCTTCGCCGTCACCTTCGGCGCGGGCGTGGCGATGGAGCGTCTGGTGATCCGCCATCTCTACACCCGGCCGCTTGAGACCCTGCTGGCCACGTTCGGCATCTCCATCATGCTGCAGCAACTGGCCAAGAACATCTTCGGCACGCAGGCCCGCCCGCTGACCGCGCCCGACTGGCTGGGCGGTGCCATCACCCTCAACGATATCGTCGGCATTTCCACGATCCGCGTGGGTATCTTCGTGCTGGCGCTGATCTTTCTGGCGCTGCTGCTCTACATCCTCAAGCGCACGCGGCTTGGGCTGGAGGTGCGCGCGGTCACGCAGAACCCCGGCATGGCCGCCTCCATGGGGATCGACCCGGACCGGATCAACATGCTGACCTTCGGGCTCGGCTCCGGCATCGCCGGCATCGCGGGCGTGGCCATTGGGCTTTACGCGCAGGTCACCTCCGAGATGGGCGCGAACTACATCGTGCAAAGCTTCATGACGGTGGTCGTGGGCGGTGTCGGAAATGTCTGGGGTACGCTGGCGGGGGCGTCGCTGATCGGCTTCCTGCAAAAGGGGATCGAATGGTTCAACCCCTCCAACACCCTGGCGGCGCAGACATGGATGGTGCTTTTCGTCATTCTCTTCATTCAGTTCCGGCCCAAGGGCATCGTCGCCCTCAAGGGCCGCGCGGCGGGGGATTGAGCCATGCGGAACCGGGTCCTGTTTTCTTCTTGCCATAAATACTCTGGGGGAGCGCGAGGGGGTGTAACCCCCTCGCCCCCGGCGACGCGCAGCGCGCGGCGCAATCCGCGTGTGTCCGGCGCAAGGGGGGGATGAGAATGCAACGCTCTTTCCTTGCCGAGAACCCTTCGGTTTTCTGGGTCATCGGCATCTTGGGTCTCTTCACCCTCGGGGTCACCATTCTGGCCGAGGGGGTCGGCCTCGCGCTTTTGTCGACATCGATGGTCAAGATCCTCGGCATGACACTGTGCCTGTGCCTGATCGCGGTGGCGATGGATGTGGTCTGGGGCTATTGCGGGATCCTCAGCCTCGGGCATTTCGCCTTCTTCGGGCTGGGGGGCTACGCGATCGGCATGTGGCTGATGTACGCGCGCACCCAAGGCATCGTGACCGATTCGCTCGCGAACGCCGCCATCCCGCCCACGCAAGGCGAGATCGAGGATGCCATCGCGGGCCAGATCTTCGGCGTGGTCGGCAGCAACGAATTGCCGCTGATCTGGGGCTTCGCGCACAGCCTGACGCTGCAGCTGATGCTCGTCGTGCTGGTGCCGGGGCTTCTGGCGCTGGTCTTCGGCTGGCTGGCGTTCCGCAGCCGCGTGACCGGGGTGTACCTGTCGATCCTGACGCAGGCGATGACGCTGGCGCTGTCGCTTTACCTCTTCCAGAACGACACCGGGCTGCGCGGCAACAATGGCCTTTCCGGCCTGCAGAACATCCCCGGCCTGCTGCACCTGCCGCAATCCACCATCGCTCTGTGGTTCTTCTGGGCGTCGGCGCTGGCCCTGGGCTTGGGTTACGTGTTCTTCGCGTGGCTGGTTTCCGACAAGTTCGGCTCGGTGATCCGCGCCATTCGCGACAACGAGGCGCGGGTGCGGTTCCTCGGCTACCATGTCGAAAGCTACAAGCTCATGGTGTTCACCCTGACCGCCGTGGTCTCGGGCCTCGCCGGGGCGCTCTATTATCCGCAGGCGGGCATCATCAACCCCGCCGAGGTGGCACCGATCGCGTCCATATACCTTGCCGTCTGGGTGGCCATCGGCGGCCGCGGGCGGCTTTACGGGGCGATCATCGGTGCGGCACTGGTCAGCCTCGCCTCGAGCTGGTTCACCGGCGGCGGCGCGCCCGATATCGAGCTGGGATTTTACACGATCAACTGGACCGACTGGTGGCTGGTGCTGCTCGGTGGCGGCTTCGTCGCCGTCACGCTGTTCTTCCCGCGCGGCATCGGCGGGCTGTTCGATTACCTTGTGAGAAAGCCATGACCACGCTGCTCGAAGTGTCCGGCGTCTCCGTCAGCTTTGATGGGTTTCGTGCGATCAACAACCTATCGATCGCCATCGCCGAGCCGGAACTGCGCGCGGTGATCGGTCCCAACGGGGCCGGCAAGACCACATTTATGGATATCGTCACCGGCAAGACGACGCCCGACGAGGGGCGGGTGATCTGGGGCGAGCAGTCACGCTCGCTGATCGGGATGAGCGAAAGCGCGATCGCCCGCGCCGGCATCGGGCGCAAGTTCCAGAAACCCACCGTGTTCGAGCATCAGACCGTGCAGGAAAACCTCGCCATGGCGCTCAAGAACAGGCGCGGGCCGCTGGATGTGCTGTTCGACCGCCGGTCGGGCCGTGCGCCTGCGCGCATTGCCGAACTGGCCGAGGAAATCGGTCTGGCCGAGGATCTGCCGCGACAGGCGGGCGAGCTCAGCCATGGGCAGAAGCAATGGCTGGAGATCGGGATGCTGCTGGCGCAGGATCCGCGCCTGCTGTTGGTGGACGAGCCCGCGGCGGGCATGACCCCCGCCGAGCGTGAGCATACCACGGACCTTCTCAAACGTGCGGCGCGCACCCGCGCCGTGGTTGTGATCGAGCATGACATGGAGTTCGTCCGCCGGCTGGAGTGCAAGGTGACCGTGCTGCACGAGGGCGCGGTCCTCGCCGAGGGCAGCATCGATCACGTGACGCAGAACCGCGAGGTGATCGATGTCTATCTGGGGAGATGAGCGATGCTGAGTGTCGAGGACCTGACCCTGCATTACGGTGCCTCGCAGATCCTGCACGGGGTCAGCCTGACCGCGCGACCGGGGGCGGTGACGGCGGTGATGGGCACCAACGGCGTGGGCAAGACCAGCCTGCTGAAGGCCATCGCGGGCCGCCACCCCTATACAAACGGGCGGATCACGCTGGACGGGCAGGTGCTGGACCATCTCGGTGCGGCGCAGGCGGCGCAGACCGGCATCGCTTATGTGCCGCAGGGGCGCGAGGTGTTTCCGCTGCTCACGGTGACCGAGAACCTGCAGACCGGCTTTGCGTGCCTGCCGAAATCCGATCACGTCATCCCGGATCGCGTCTACGATCTGTTTCCGGTGCTGGCGCAGATGCGGGAACGCCGGGTTGGCGACCTGTCGGGCGGGCAGCAACAACAGCTTGCCATCGCCCGCGCGCTGATCGCGCGTCCGCGCGTGCTGCTGCTCGACGAGCCGACCGAAGGCATCCAGCCCAACATCATCACGCAGATCGGCGAGGTGATCGGCCTTCTGCGCGACGAGGGCGAGATCGCCATCGTGCTGGTCGAGCAGTTCTTCGATTTCGCCTATGATCTGGCCGACGATCTGGTGGTGCTCAATCGTGGCGAGGTGCGCCTGTCGGAGCCCGCCGCGATGGTCGAGCGTGAGCGGCTCTTGCGCGAAGTGTCCATTTGATGGGCGGAATGCCTGAAATATGTGCAAGCGCGCCCATGTCGCGCGACCTGTGCTGCGCCTTGTCCACGCATGTCTGGCGGTCGGGCGCGATGGCGTTAGCATTTCGGTGACCCTGAGACGAGCCCCGCCATGACCGCTTGCCCCGCCCCGACCCTGACGCATGAACGCAGTGACGGTGCCGCGCATGTCACGCTTCTGCCGGGGCCGGATGGCGGGCGGCTCGACCGGTTGCATCAGAAGGGATCGGCCAAGGCGTTTCTGCATCCCGGCGCGTCAGGGCCGGAGATCGTCCTGCTGAACACGTCCGGCGGGCTGACCGGGGGCGACAGACTGTCCTACCGGCTGGACCTCGGGGCCGGATGCCGGGCCACCGGCACCACCCAGACCGCCGAACGCGCCTATCGCAGCACGGGGACGGCGGCGCAGGTCACGGTGCATCACCGGGTTGGTGCGGGCGCGCATCTCGACTGGCTGCCGCAGGAGACGATCCTCTTCGATCAAAGCCATCTCGCGCGCGAGACGACGATCGATCTGGCCGAAGGCGCGTCGTGCCTGATACTCGAATCCATCGTGCTGGGCCGGGCCGCCATGGGCGAGACGGTCCGCCGCGTCACGCTGCGCGACACACGCCGCATCACCCGCAAGGGACGCCCGGTTCTGGTCGAGCCGCTGCATCTGACCACCGAGGCGCTGACCGCCGGCCCGGCTGTTCTGGGCGGTGCGCGCGCGTTCGCGACGCTGGCGCTTGTGGCGCAAGGCGCGGATGATGCCGCGCCCCGCGCGCGGCAAGAGCTGAATGAACCGGGCGTCACCGGGGCCGCATCGGGCTTTGACGGCAAGCTGGTGATCCGGCTGATAGCCGGTGATGGCTGGCCGCTGCGGCGGCAGGTCGCGCGGCTGGTGCAGGCCCTGCGCCCGGGCCCGCTGCCCCGCGTCTGGCAATTCTAGGAGATCCGCGATGAACCTGAACCCCCGCGAAAAGGACAAGCTGCTGATCTCGGTCGCCGCCATGGTGGCGCGCGGGCGGCTGGGGCGCGGCGTCAAGCTCAACCACCCCGAGGCGGTGGCGCTGATCACCGATTTCGTGGTGGAGGGCGCGCGCGACGGCCGCAGCGTGGCCGACCTGATGGAGGCCGGCGCGCATGTCATCACCGCAGATCAATGCATGGACGGCATCCCGCAGATGGTCCGGTCCGTGAAGGTCGAGGCGACTTTTCCAGATGGCACCAAGCTTGTCACCGTCCATGATCCCATCCGCTGAAAGGACCCAACCAATGCGATACGTTCTGCCCGTTCTGTTGCTGCCCGCCCCCGCCCTCGCGCATGCAGGCCCGCATCTTCACCCCCATGGCATCGATGCGATGTGGCTTGTGGTCGTCGGGGTGCTGGCGCTCGCCGGCGGCTATTTCATCGGCCGTGGCCGCAAATGATCCCCGGAGAGCTTTTCCCAGTTGATGGCGAGATCACCCTCAACGCCGGCGCCGAGGTGACCGTGCTGGAGGTCGCCAATACCGGCGACAGGCCGGTGCAGGTGGGTAGTCACTATCACTTTGCCGAGGCCAATGCCGGGCTGTCCTTCGACCGGGCTGCGGCACGCGGCCAACGCCTCGACATCCCCGCCGGCACCGCCGTCCGCTTCGAGCCGGGCCAGACCCGCGAGGTGCGGCTGATTCCATACGGGGGCGCACGGCGGGTTTATGGCTTCAACCAGCAGGTGATGGGGGATTTGTGATGTGCGGGTTTGATCCAATGTGCCTTTTGCCCGGAATCGAGGCGCGAAGCGCCGCCGGGCAGCGCCCGACCGCCCTGTCGCACCAAAGGTGCGCCAATCGTGAGTGGCACGCCTCTGGCGTGATGGCGGGCGCTTTTTTGATATCTGCACATAGAACT
>Ga0307975_1001734_pt1 | contig 10736 bp, 12 predicted proteins | sample OrgLakmetagen917_FD_201825 | JGI IMG/M metagenome (GOLD analysis project Ga0307975, IMG submission 201825) | Saline water microbial communities from Organic Lake, Antarctica - #917 | ecosystem: Environmental > Aquatic > Non-marine Saline and Alkaline > Saline | place: Antarctica: Organic Lake... | reverse complement strand
CTCGATGGTGAAACTTGTATAGATACTGGCAGAAACAAATTGCTCATCCAAGGCGTCACCAATGGGCTCTTGAACTAGACCCCAATCGTTGCGAATGAGACGTGATTCATAGGCAGGCTGATACACAGTTTGTCGAGACAGGTCAAAACTGGAGTAATTTTCTTGAATGAAGTCAATTACACTTTCTTGAATAAGAAAACGCCTGACGTCAGTCGGTTTTCCCTCTTCCAAGAATTGAGTATAAGTCTGGGCAGTTTCAAGTGCGGCAAGTGAGAGGATGCTTTCTAGATTACTCCCAGCGTTTGAATCCTCCAGCACAGCTTGTAACACTTCAACGTTTTCAGCGGAGAGCCCTGTCGCCGCCGAGAAAGCGCTCCACGACACGACACCAGACCGCGAAGCCGCAATAATCAAATCAATCGCTTCAGTTTGGTTTGAAGTGGCTAATTCCGACAAGTCAGAGACTAAGGTTTCAATTTTTCTCGCAGACCCAACCACGTTCACGAGCGCGTCGCCCAACTGAGCTGCATCAACCGCAAAATTCATCACTTTTAGCGGGTCAGAAAGAACTGCGGTATCATACCCAGTTGACGTCCGCCGTTCGTATATAGTGTCAATAGCTGACTTGATAAAGTCAGGGTCTGTGAGCATTTCCTCCGTCAGCAGGCCACCGGGTAATATATCATAAATGAAAGCGTTGGCTGCAAGTGCCGCAGACTTGGCGACAAAAGCATCAGTAGCGATAGTATTGGCAGAGCCAATTTCTTCCAATGCTACTTCAAAGTAGCCAAGCGCAGACCCAATCAGTCCCGCACTTACTGTCGACGGTGAGACTAAGGCAGGTAGACAACTAATGGCTACGTAAAGATATCTGTTTTTATTAGTCATTAAAACTCCGACCGCTCTTGGGCCACCTCTTACCAAAAATATCCCGATTTAACGACAAAAGGTTTTGCCCGTTCACCGCCCTTAAGCTGCTTAGTAATCGACCAATGTCTTGCTGTCACTTATGTTTTTCGCCATCGACTGAACCGAACGGTGATCTTGATGCACAGTGTGTCTTTATAGCAATCACTAGTTAAGTGAATCGTAGAAATCCAAACAAACCACGTTTTGGCCCCTGCCCTGTCCGTTGATCGGTCAACTGGCGGCGCTCTTCGCCTTCACGATCAAGGCGTTCGCGAAGGTCTGCTACAGTTTCAGCCATGTTTTCAGACAGGGTATTTGCTGCTTTAAGTTCGGCGCGTAAACGTTCAAAAACCCTCGTTTTTGGAACGTGCGCAAACTACCCCATTTTTAGCTGCCACAAACCCCGTTCAAAACCTGAGCAGTTGTTGAAGGTTTTTGCTCGCTCAAAAGCATCAAGGTGCCCGCCACATCCCTCACTTGAATAACCCATCATGATGGGTTATTGTTCTGCATGGTCACGATCTACCGGGCGCATGGGCTGCGCATCATCATCTTCACTGACGACCATGAACCAGCCCATGTGCATGTGTTCGGGGATGGTCATGCCAAGATCAACCTGATCGGGCCTGACGGTGCGCCAGCCCTTGTTCGGGCTGAAAACATGAAGGCCAACGATCTGCGGCGCGCCATGCAGTTGGTCCGCGACCAGCAGGACCAGTTTCTTGCCAAGTGGAGGGAATTCCATGGCTGATCTGACAGACACCGAAATCGACACCGCTCTGGAACGGGGCAAGATTGCGCACCTTGTTGAGCCGCGCGCGATAGCCGTGCGTTATGATCGCAAGAGCGCGCGCATCATCGTCGAGCTGAACAACGGCTGTACCTTCGCCTTTCCGCCCCACCTCGCACAGGGGCTGGAAACCGCCACGCATGATGAGCTTGCAACGGTGGAAATCCTCGGCGCGGGGTATGGGCTGCATTGGGAAGCCCTCGATGCGGACTTCAGGGTGAGTGGCTTGCTGGCGGGAGTGTTTGGCACGAAAGCCTACATGGCTCGCCGCGCTGGACAGGCCACATCGCCCGCCAAAGCTGCCGCCGCCCGCGCCAATGGTGCCAAGGGTGGGCGTCCGAAGAAGCAGGCGTAACAATGCCGATGACGTGGCTCGCGGCCTATGCGCAGCATGGCTCGTGCAGCTACGGCGGAATTTCCCCAGGACGCCTGCGGGAAATCCTGTTGGGCGATGCGCCCGCGCCAGATGAACGGGCCAGCGTCGGACAGGCGTTGCTTGAGACGGACGCAGTGGCGCTCAACTGCGCACCTGCGCAAGAGCTGGCCGACGAGCTGGGGCTGACGCTGGCCCGGCTGGAAGCACGGTGTGCAGAGCTGACCGGGCGCAGGCTGGGGTCGGCATCGCACACCGAACTGGCGCGGCAGGCAGCGGATTCAGGCAACGGCACGATCGCAAACCCCTGATCGACATCGCCAGCCACAAGGCAGGGGAGGAAGGGGTTTGCAGCCACCGGCGGTGGCTTGGCAAGGCGCGGCCCGAAGGGTTGCAAGCCGCGCAGATCGACCAGATCGGAGAAGCTCCCGGCAGGGCGAAAGAAGGGGATTTTGGGTGGTGCGCAGCAGCGGGACCCAAAGTCTCCTTATGAGCCAAAGAGACTTTTCAGTCACTTCGTGCTGTGCTACGGCTACCACATGGCCAAGCTCGTCTACAACATCGAACCCGCTTCACCGTCCATGATCAGCTCACTGGACCGTCACTGCCTGACCCGTGTGCCTGATGGGTCATCCAACATTGTCCCAGCCCGGTCGAAGCTAAATCGGATACTTGAGGGCGATGAGCGCGGACTGATGCAGTCGCTCAGGAACCTCTATGATCGGGGCGTTCAGAAGCCGACCGAGGGGCGGCATCAAGCCCCGCAACCCGCCAGCTGGACGCAATAGTCGGTGAGATCGTCAAGACAATCCAACCGCCAGAAAAGCGCACGGATGATTTGCCAATAGGTTCACAAGCCAAATTTATAGAAGCGGTGAAGTGCGCGGCTGTCCTCGGCTTCCCGGTCAACACACTTCTCACGGTTCGCTGGTCGTCGCTCTACTATCACGACAACGCCAATCCCCTCTTTGCACAGTCTTCGGTCGAGCGAATTGCCTACCTGGTCGAATTGCTAAGAAAATGGGTGGGGGCACGGTGTCGAGGCGGCTTCCCATATCTTTGGGTGCGCGAGACAACCTCAGAGCTGGGCGAACACTGGCACCTCGCCTTTCATCTACCACATGGGAAGCGAAAGGCCGTCGCGTCTTATCTCTCCGACCTTCTTGGCGAACCCTTAGACCACACACCCCGGACAACGGCGCAGGGCCGGACTGAAGGTGAGTTTGCCTGTAGCGTTTGGCAGTCTTGGCATCTGGCGAAGGACACGCACCCGGAACGATCCGGCTACTACCTCGCCGCCTATCTCGGAAAGGGCGAACCGTCTGAACGTATGTTTCGTGGCAAGCTGGTCCCCAACACCCACAAGCTGGTCAGGGGGCAGTCATACGGTGGCCGCGAAAGGTCTGGGCGATACGATGCGCCGCAAGGTCAGATCAGAGGCACGACTGCGCTCAAGAAACGGTTCGACTTTGCCCGCCCGCTCAAACAGGCCATGAAGGCGCGCCAGAACGCCGACCTGAGGGGTATGAGGGCTTAGACCATGTTGGGGGTGCCTAAAGTGAAAGGATCGCTCAGCGGCGCTCTCCGCGCCTCTCAGGGGTATTCTCAAGAATCCCTCTTTCTAAGCAAAAGCAGCCGGGAACCGATACCGGCCAAGTTTCCAAATGATTTCGGCAAAATCTGAGGCAGGGTATGGGCGGTAGTGGAAGCGGGCGACGATGGCATTACGGGTCCAAGGACACGACAGAAAGCTATCGGTCGATTGATGTGCGATGGCTGAAGCGTGAAGGCATGCTGTCACCTGGGGCAGACCGGCGCATCACCTGGTCACGGAATGGCGAGGCTGTCGCTTCGGTCAACATCAGGGCAGAGCTGGGGCGCGTGATCCTGACCTATCGGCACAGAAGCGGCGGCAATGAATGGAAGGACGAAAGCTACCCCGTCCACCTGACGACAACGCCTTGTCACATGGGCGGCGAACGGCACTGGTTTCTCTGCCCTGCCCGTGGGTGCGGCCAGCGTGTTGCGGTGATCTATGGCGGGGGCATCTTTGCTTGCCGCACGTGCTACCAACTCGCCTATCCTTCGCAGCGTGAAGACGCTGGGGATCGGGCAGCACGGCGGGCGCATCGCATCCGTGACCGCATGGGCTGGCCTGGGGGCGTCCTGGAAGGGTCAGGCTGGGGCAAGCCAAAGGGCATGCACTGGCGCACCTATGAACGCCTCTGCGACGAGCACGACACGTTCGAACATGCGGTGAACCTGTCCTTCATCGACCGCTTCGGCCCGATGCTGAAAAAAGGGGGTTTTTGATGGGTGTGAAGATGGCAAGAAATAGGAACGTTAACTTCACACCCCGAACCGCCTTCTTTCCCCTGCTTTGCAATGGGTTAAAATAGAAACGATGTGAAGTTACGGCGGCTTACCCGGCGGCGCGGTTGAGCACTTCTTCGGCCCATTGGTTCAGGCTCTTGCCCGACAGCTCGGCGGCCAAAGCGGCCTTGCGGTGAACATCGGGGCTGACCCGGAACATGACCTGCCCCGAATAGGCTTTCTGCGGTTCCTTGCCGATCTTGGCGCAAGTCTCGATGTAATCTTCGACAGCCTCATGGAAGGCTTCGCGCAGCCCTTCCACGGTATCGGCATGAAAGCCCACCCCGTCGCGGATACCTGCAATCCGGCCCGTAAAAATCCCGTCTTCGTCGTCATAATCAATGCGGGCAGCATAGCCCTTGTAGGTCATGGTGTTGCTCATGGTCTTACCCCGATCCGTTCCAAAAAGTCGCGGGCATCGCGCACCTGGTAACGCTTGGCTTCCTTGGCGGGATGTGGGCGGTGAAACGTCCCTACCTCGCCATCCTTCTCGAACCGCACCCGTGATCCGCGCCCTTCGATCAGGCGCGCCCCTGCGGCCAGCAGCAGGCTTTCGACTGCCGCCCATTCGATGGTGCCAGACACCGGATCGGTGAAGACGGCGGCAAGGGTTTTCCGGTGCTTGCTGTTCATTATGCCAAGATAATATCTGCTAGCAAGAAATGCAAGCATGTTGCGCAGGCGGTTGTGAGGCTCGGGGCGGCTAAAGCTGCGGCACTGCATGACCCGGGGGGAGGCAAGAAGTTCGAGGCCCCTAATTTCAGGACCGGCGGCTATCGTGCGCAGTTTTTGCTAACACAGGATTTCGTTTCACGCGCGCGCAAAGGATTTGGCGGATAAGGACCGCCACCTTTGCCAGCTAGACCACGCTTTCCAGCAGTGCAATTTCGTCGGGGGTCAGGTCGAACAGGGCGTAGACGATGCTGTCGATCTGGGCTTCGGCCTGGGCAATCTCGGCTGACAGGTAGGCGATTTTGGCGCGGTCGCGGGTGATCCAGTCTTCCCAGGCGGAACGCTCGGCCAAGGGAATATCCGTCTTGAATACCTTCTTCACCTCGGCGCGAAAGGCGGTGAAGTCGGGCAGGGTCCACCATTCCTGAAGACGGGTTGTCAGCTTGGGGTCATGCTCTGGTGGGCAGAGATCAGGAATCCGGCGCGTCAGGGCGGTTTGCAGGGTCAGGCGTTCCTGTGCCGCCTTGCTGGCCTGTTCGCTTGCACCGGCCAGCTCTGCCCGTGTGCTGTCGTTCCAAGTCGGGATTGGTAGCTTTTCGACATACTGCACCCGCAGCTCATGAAAACCGCCCCGAACAGGCGGACTCATGGACGACAGCATGAACCAAAGCACCCGGCTATTCAAAAGCCCCAGCAGCGCCTTGTCGTCAGACGGGATCAGATAGGATTTGTCGTTCGAGAACGCCCCCAGTGGTTCGAACAAGAAGTTCCGCATATCGTTGAAGTGCGGATAGCTGATCTTCGGCGCGGCAAAGTGGGGGGCATACGCTTCCTGCGCCTGTTGCAGTTCGAACCATTCCTGTTTCGTTGCGCGGGCTTCCAGAGCGGCCTTGAAGGGCAACAGCCAGCCCCGGATGGCTGGATAGTCGTCAATCTCGATCCGGTTCTTGGGGATGTAGATCAGCCACAGGCTGCGCGGTTCGGCCCGCCAGCGCTTCAGGTCCTTGCCTTCGAGGAAGGGTTTCAACAGATCGGCAGACTTTGGGTCCTGGGCACAAAGGTATTCCTTGGTGGCGTTGTCGATCACAAAGGCTCCGTTTAGCCCGGTAACAATTCCCCGGCATGGCGCGCCGTAAACGGTCTTAAGGGTCTTCTTGCCTTTTTTAATCTTGTCACGCAGGGCGCGCAGTGCTGGGTTTTCCAGTTCCCACGATCCGGCCCCCAGTGCCGTTTGCGGATAGGGGCCGGCAGCGGCTTCCCAGGTGGCGAGGAAGTTGTTTTCTGGCAGGGCATCCACCTTCCAGAAGCGCAGCTCATGCCCCTTCGGCGCGGCACCGCGTTTCATGGTGAGGACTGCCGGATAGGTGGTCACGCCCTCGAAGACTTGCAGGTCGCCAAAATCGACCACGCTTTCGATGGTGGCCTCTTTCAGGAGATATTCGCGCAGGGGTTTGCCCGAGCCGGTCTTGAAGAAGGTGTTCGAGGAAATGAAGCCCAAGCGCCCGCCCGGTTTCAGCAGGCGCAGGCCACGTTCGAAGAAGTAGCAGTAAAGATCGGCCCGGTCGGAAACCACCTCATACCGCTTTTCCAGATAGGGCTTCATCGACTTCAGAAATTCCATGCGCACATAGGGTGGGTTACCCAGAACCACGTCAAACCCGCCTTCGGCAAAGACGGTCGGAAAGGCAGTTTCCCAGGCGAAAGCGTGATCGAGATAGGCGAAGTTGCTGTCTTCGATCAGGCTGTCACCCACTCGCAGGTTGCCCGATAGGCTGTCCAGCACCTTGCCGCGACGGGCGGTCTTGATCCACAGCGACAGCTTGGCGATTTCGATGCTTTCCGAGTTCACATCCACCCCGAACAGGTTGTTCGTCAGGATTTCGCTGTCTGGCACATAGTCCAGCAAGTCGCCGTAGTACTTATCTTTGGCACCAGTTCTTTGATCTTATTGTTAACGCGGATTAGCTCGGCCTTCAGGAAGTCGAAGGCCATGATAAGGAACACACCTGATCCGCAGGCGGGATCGACAATGCGCAAAGTCCTCAACCGGTCGCGGTAGGCTTGCCACGCGTCCAGCTCGGCCGATTTCTTGCGCCACGGGATGGCGGCATAGTCGGACAGATCGGCCCCGGCCTTGGCATGGGCGCGCAAGATTTCAGTAAAGGCTTCTTCGAGGTGCGCGCCCAAAGTTTCGGCCACGATAAAGCGGGCGATGTAGTCGGGGGTATAGACCACCCCGTCCCGCTTGCGCCGCCCGCTGGTGCCACTGGCCTTTTCGTCTTCGGTTTCCTCACCCCGCGCCTGTGCCTGAAGGCGTTCAACGTCTGCGATGGATTGCTCGAAGATATGGCCCAGAACGGTGACAGACACTTCTGACGCGAAGTCATAATCGCCCAAGGTTTTGAACCCCTCGCAGACGTCATCGGGCAGGGTCAGAGCATTGATCGTGTCGTCCTGGCGGAACAGGCCCCCGTTGTAGCGGGGAATTTTCAGCGGCTGACTGCCTTGGTCGATGGCGTTAAACAAACCCCGGAAATTGTCCCAGACCGGGCGGGGGTTGTAGGGGTCACGGGTGACAAAGGCTTGCGACAGGGTGTTGTCGGGGAGAAGGCCGGTATCTTCGGCAAAGGCAATGAACAGCACCCGGTGTAAAACGCGGAGCAATACTGGGCCACAGAAGCGGCTGCGTTTTGCAGTTGTAGCGGAGTAAAAGTCCGCCAGTTTGTGCCCTTCGTTTATGCGGAGAGCGGGAGATGTATTCTGTGGATATTTATAGTCGTGTGCGCCGTGCCTGTTTGAAGGACGGCATGTCAGCGCGGGAGGCCGCGCGTTACTTCAACAAAGATCGTAAGACGATTGCAAAGATGCTGCGCCATGAGCTGCCGCCCGGATATCAGCGTTCAGAACCGCCACGTCGGCCAACGCTTGATGATTATGTTGGTGTCATCGACGAGATACTGCGCTCCGACAAAGCCTTGATCAAAAAACAGCGTCACACGTCGAAGCGCATTTTTGAACGACTGCGTGACGAGCATGGGTATGCTGGCAGCCTCACGACGGTGACGTATTACGTGCGTGAGCAAAAGCGGCGCACCAAAGAGGTGTTTGTGCCGTTGTCGCATCGACCGGGTCACGCACAGGTTGATTTTGGTGAGACGCTGGGCGTGATTGGCGGCGTGGAATGCAAGATCCATTTCTACGTGATGAGCTTGCCTCATTCTGATGCTGTGTTTGTGAAGGGTTATCCTGCGGAGACGACGGAAGCATTCTGTGATGGCCATGTCTCGGCCTTTGCTTTCTTCGGCGGCATCCCTCAATCCATCCTCTACGACAACACCAAGATCGCCGTTGCGCGGATACTCGGGGATAAAACGCGCATCCGCACACGTCGGTTTACGGAACTACAGTCGCATTACTTGTTTGATGACAAGTTTGGCAGACCCGCGCGGGGGAATGACAAAGGCAACGTTGAGGGCATGGTTGGATACACCCGCCGCAACTTCATGGTGCCCGCGCCGCGTTATGACAGTTTTGATGACTTGAATGCACATCTCGAACAGAGGTGCTTAGAGCGTCAGGGCGACAAATTACGCGGCCACAACCAAACCATTGGCGATCGTCTGATGTCGGACTTAGAAGCCCTAATGGGATTGCCCGTCGCGGAATATGAAGCCTGCGACCACGTCAGCACGCGGGCCACGTCGACCTCGATGGTGCGCTATCGCAGCAATGATTACTCGGTGCCGGTGGCTTATGCCCACCATGATGTTCACGTGCGTGGGTTTGTGCATGAGGTCATCATTGGATGTGGCAACGAGATTATTGCACGGCATAAACGATCCTACGCATCAGCGGATATGATCTTTGATCCATTGCACTTTTTGCCCCTGCTTGAACAAAAGGTGGGGGCTTTGGATCAGGCCGCCCCTTTGCAGGGTTGGGACCTTCCGGATGTCTTCGCCACGCTGCACCGGCTGCTTGAGGCCAGAATGGGCAAGCCAGGAAAGCGAGAATACGTCCAGGTTCTGCGCCTTTTGGAGACGTTCGAGATGAGCGTTGTGCAAGGCGCAATCCAGCAGGCCATTGACATGGGTGCCATTGGCTACGACGCCGTAAAACACCTTGTGCTGTGTCGGGTTGAGAAGCGGCCGCCGCGTTTGGATTTGGACTTCTATCCCTACTTGCCCAAGGCCAATGTAGGCACAACACGCCCATCCAGTTACATGAGCCTGATGGGGAGGACTGCGGCATGACCGAAGCCCCTCAGATCCTTTTGCGGCACCATCTTAAACAACTACGGCTGCCAACGTTCCAAGGCGAGTATGCCAAACAGGCGCAGCTTTGTGCTGCTGAGAACAAAGACCATATCCAGTATCTGGCCCGCCTGTGTGAGATGGAGTTGATCGACCGCGAACGGCGGATGATTGAACGGCGGATCAAAGCGGCGAAGTTCCCCAGCACCAAAAGCTTGGACAGCTTTGACTTCAAGATCATGCCCAGCTTGAACAAGCCGCTGACGATGGATCTGGCACGATGCGATTACGTTGATCGCAGGGAGAACATCATCGCCCTTGGCCCCTCAGGCACGGGCAAGACACACGTTGCCTTGGGACTTGGGTTGGCGGCGTGCCAAAGAGGGCTGAAAGTCCGCTTCACGACGGCAGCGGCATTGGTGCACGATCTGATTGAGGCCCAGGATGAGCGCAGATTGCAACGCCTTCAAAAGCAACTGACCAGCCAAAACCTGTTGATCATTGACGAACTGGGCTTTGTGCCCCTCAGCAAATCAGGCGCGGAATTGCTCTTTGAAGTCATATCCCAATGCTACGAACGCGGGTCCATCATCATTACCTCGAACCTGCCCTTCGATGAGTGGACCGAAGTCTTTGGCTCCGAGCGGCTGACAGGCGCGTTGCTGGATCGCTTGACCCATCACGTCCACATTCTCGAGATGAACGGCGAAAGCTACAGGCTCAAACACAGTCGTAACAAACAGAAGTAATCAAAGCCCAATCAAGACCAGAATAATGTTGGCCTAACGGCCACCGTGCGCTTTGGCACGCTTCAGCTTTGTGACGAGCACGCACGCCAAAGCGCAACATAACATCACACGCAGTGGCCCCTTTTTACACCGCGATCTGGTCCCTTTTTACTCTGCGATTGACAACCCGGTCGAGGATCTTCTGTGCGACGGCGATAGAGTCCAGCGGGGCGATAGTCGGATCAGCCGCCTGAACAGCCCCGATCAGCTTCAGGCGCAGCGCCTTGTAGTCCTGGTAGAGGCTGTCGGTAATGTCGCGGTCTTCGGCGCGGCTTTGCTTCAGCAGATCGAGGGTGCGGCCCGACAGCAGGCTGTCGGCTGACAGAAGCAGCATGAACCGGGCGTATTCGTCGGGATCGGTCAGTCGTTCGAGCCGGAAGGTTTCATAGGCCGTGGTGCCTTCACCAAAGCCATAGAGGCGCAGCTCGATCATGTTCGAGACAAGCACCCATTTCACGCCCCGCGCGTTCATGGCGTATTCCCACGCCTGTTGAACGGGGGTCTTGTTCCGCCCCGGCATGATGGCATCTAGGTCTTTGGTTTTCGCACCCTTCAACTCGAACGGGGCGAGGATTTCC
>Ga0307975_1001729_pt1 | contig 10746 bp, 9 predicted proteins | sample OrgLakmetagen917_FD_201825 | JGI IMG/M metagenome (GOLD analysis project Ga0307975, IMG submission 201825) | Saline water microbial communities from Organic Lake, Antarctica - #917 | ecosystem: Environmental > Aquatic > Non-marine Saline and Alkaline > Saline | place: Antarctica: Organic Lake... | reverse complement strand
CGGAGATTAGTTCCAAAAAAATTTTTATGTAACATTTGACATTAATTCTAAATTGATTAAGATGGTAAAAACGTTGGAGAGTTTTATGAGGCAAAGCTCATTTCTTGCTTGGATTTTCCGGATGCCGCTTATCAAGCGATGGGGATTGATGCATTGCGTCAAGCCGGAGAATATCTCGGAGCACAGCCATCAAGTTGCTGTGATCGCCCACCTACTATGCGTAATCAGAAATGAACGCTATGGCGGAGATCTGAACCCAGATAAAGCGGCAACATTAGCGATCTTTCATGAAGTATCTGAGACGAAACTTCAAGACTTGAATCACGTCGTCAAATATCACAACCCTGAGTTTACGGCGCAGTACAAAAAGTTAGAGCGTTTGGCAGAGCGGGAATGTATTGATTCTCTACCCCTTGATCTACAAAAACATTATGAGCCAGTCGTCATCCAAGAAAGTGTGGACCCTGAGTACAAGCCCTTGCTCAAGGCCGCAGACATCATCTCGGCTTACTTAAAAGTTCTTGACGAACAAAAGTTCGGAAATTTTGAGTTCGACGGTGTGCGCAAAAGCTTGGAGGCCCAGATCGATTCGATCAAGGTGAAATGTCCTGAGGTTCAAGACGTTTTGGACGTGTTTGTTGAAAGCTGCTTTCTTTCCGTTGATGACTTGTCTCAGTGAGTGGTCTTGTGAATTATTTTGAATTTTCTCTCAAGGCACGTGAACTCGTTACAAACAAGAACGAACGACGCTATTTAGATGAATTCCTATCTTTTTGCCGTGTCCGTTTTGGAGATCAATTCTGCACGGATGAGGTGGGCTTGTTTGAGTTTTCTGAATTCGTTCAAGCTGTAGAAAGCACAAAGCCTGAACCAGCTGCGTACGCTCTAACGACTACTATACGGCGATTCTGTCGAACCTTGGAGTCAGGTGAAGTCAAGTTTAAAACCTCACCTGTCAATTGGAAGTGTCCGCCCAAGCCAGATATTGACCATTTTGACCCACTTTCGCGACAAGAATATCAGAAATTATGTTCCTACCTTAGTCAAACAATCAGAGAAATAAATGAGCGGTTGCGTCTAATTGAACAAGCGGAAACTCATCAGTCTCGCGTTGAACAATGCGGTGAGGCTTTCACTTCAGGAGAACTACGTTTCTTCAAATACCAGGTGACGTTGCTAGACGCTTTAGCAGCGTTCATAAAGTATCTCCCTGATTATCCCATTGACGCAGAGTCCGAAGCTCTCGAAGCGGAAGGGAGATACTTTCTGAATAACAAAAAGGTCGACTATCGTGGTCTTGAGAATGAAGTGCAGGTGCTACGGAAGCGCTTTGCAGTTCAGCGATTAAAAGCTGTTTTGCCAGTGCTGTCTGATTTTCCAGAGTATGGTATGCAAGATGTGCTCGATATTCTCCTGCCGAACGAAGAGGAAGCTCAAGCTATCCGCAAAGCCATCTGTCTCGAAACTGGATGGTCACCCGACTTGGTTGCCCACATAAATCCCAAGGATTATTTATTTTCGGAAATTGACCCTGATAGCGATACGGTTTTCCTTAAGACGATCAAGATCAAAGGTACGCAACGCGGCGCAAGCTATCAGGAAGCCAAGTCGATCTTTTTCCCGGTCAGCAAGTCGAAGCCAGATGGTGCGTACAAGCTGATCAAGCTTTGGTTGCGTCGAACCGAGGTGCTCAGGAATACCAAGACCTATGCTGAACTTGTTGATCGGCTTGGCTTCGAGCCTTTTTTCGTGGTTGCTGCACACAATAATCGGAATCGGGCTCATGGCAGCCTTCGAGTCATTCACCCTGAGTCCAAAGTTGGCCGATCCAATACGACGATTAATCCAATCTACATGGAAAAGTTGGGATTCGTGTTTGACGAGCGGCGATTGAGACCAACCCATCTTTATTTTCGATCGAAGGATCAAGATATTCCTTTTGCTCTGATGGTCACACTATTTGGGCATTCCAACTCTGCGATCACGGATGAGTTTTATCAGTCCGGCTCAAACTTTGAGCAAGATCGGAAAGATCGACTGTCACAAGTACTTTCAGAAATTGAAGAATCGATTTCGGATGGCACTTTTGCAGGTGAACTCATTCCCCTGAAGGAAAAGAAAGCCATTGAGGATAAGGTTTACACCGTATTCGCCGATCACACCAACGAAAATCCGATTGCCATTTGTTCGGACCCCTACAATCCATCATGGCCTGGATACAATAAGAGAATTCGCCCTGGTCGGGCCTGTAAAGCGTTTTCGAAATGTCTGATTTGCGCCAAATCTCAAGTGTTTAGTGACAATCTGCCTTTCGTTGTGGATAGGTATCTATACCTCGAAAAAAAGAGACGTTCGCTGCGTGAGGATCAGTTCTCGATGCATCTAGATGAGTACAACGCGGCAAAGAATATTGTGGATTCTTGGCCATACCAGGAAGAAGTAGATGAGGCGAAAGAGCGCACGTTCTTGGAGGGACATCTTCTTCCGCCAGTACTTATGGGAGAGGCATCTTGACTATCAAGAATCTCGCTGAGTTAGCTTGCATTGATGACTTGGAGATCACTTCGGGCGTAACTTTCAAAGAAGACAAATGGCGCGTGGATTATGCGCCGGGTGAACACGTTTCTTTTATTTTCAACGATGTCCTGGATTGCACTGATGCTCAGATTTCTGAGTTTCCAGACCTCAAGCAGTTTTTAAAGATTTTGGTTTTCTATTCCTTCCCAGGATCTGTTGTGAATAACTTTCGTAGCTGGGAAAGCGCTCATGCCAGTTACTGGGCTATTCGTAATTTCTTTCGGGAATTTTTCTTTGCTAAATTTCTAATAACAAAGAATTTAATACGCAACGTAGACTCGGAACAGATAAGAGATTTCCTAGATCGATGTGCTGATTCAGCCGATCATTCTCCGAAATTTGCCGGTTTGCTTACGCATTTGCCCCGCGTCCTAAATATGTGGGTACTGGCATCGCAAACTGGCGCTATGCCGGACTGGTGTCGTGCCAATTTCACGCTTTCGGAAGTCGTATCAAAGCACGTTGAAGAAAAGCGGAAACTTTTGAATGAAGAGCGCGAAGAACACACTTGGGTGCCGCTCAGCGCGCATCAAGTTAAAGCTTCTTTTGACGTTGCTCATGACTACATCTACCGTTTTTCACAATCGATCTGTGAAGCCTCATATCTCGTTGAGACTCGGCCGAGAATGGCAGACGGTAAGAAGCGTTCCCCGGTGCGTGAGGATGGAAAAACCAAGGAGCTTTTTCAGCGCCTTCTCAAGTTTAAAGCACCAACATTTCCTGGCACTACCAACCGTATTTTCGAGTTTAAACCCAAGACTCAAAGAGTAAGGAGCCACGGATATAAGTGTGGCTACCAGGACCGAACAACAATCGACGTCGGTAGTGTTCGTCCGGAAGTCATCAATCTCAAACGAGCGTGCATTTTTGTCATCGGCTTGCTGACCGGCCTTCGTCGTGGCGAAATCGCCTTCCTTAAAGTTGGTGCACTGTTTGTTCGAGATGGTCGGGAATACTTGAAAATTACTCGCTTCAAAACAGCATCAGACCCGAAGCGCGGCAAAGCAGACGAGATCCCAGTTCCCGCTGTTGTTGCAGATGCGGTTCGAGTGCTCGAAGAATTGTTCAAGGTACAGAGGGAAGAACTACAGAGCGATTTTCTACTTGTGTCGGACATCGTCACTGAGAATGGATACAAAAAAATTAAAAAGGCTACGATCAGCAAAGATATCCGCAAATTTATCACTGAGTCTTCAGGTGAAGCGGGGCACGCACACCAATTACGAAAAACGATCGCGTGGCTTTTGATTTCGAAGGGCGAAGAAAACGTTGATTTGATTCGTCAGTTGTTTGGTCACAAATCTTACGGAATGACTCTGAGATACATCCTGCGGAACGAACTCTTATCCGGTTCCGTTATGGAACTTCTGGAAGAGAACTACACAGAAGACTTGCGGGAAGCGCTTGAAAAAATCACATCGGGTGAGGCTGTCGGCGAACTAGCGGACACACTGCGTAAAAGGTCTGTGCAGCATTACCCTGGGCAGATTTTAGCTTCTGATGTCGAGGCGTTCGTGAACACAGCTTTGGAGAACGGTGTTCCATTATTCATTAGCCGGATTCCAATTGGCGGATTTTGTATCAGTTGCAGTGATTTATCCACAAAAAAACCGCCATGCATCGCAGGAACTGGTGACGAGAAGCCAAACCCTGAATTTTGTGACTATTTGAACTGCCCTCACGTTCTGCATACTTCAGAGTCCGCTGAAAACGTTGAGCGACAAATAGCGTTTTACGAGAAAAAGCTCAGATATATTCCTGAGGAGAGTGATGAGCGGGTCCAGCATTATTACGAATCTTTAGTCGATCGGAATAAAGCACTTATCAGTAGGCTTAAAACTGGCTCGGACTGGTCGTTGATCCCCGTGAAAGAGGTGGACAGTGCCAACGATCAGCCTTAAACAGTTTAAGCAGGCCGTTGAGGAATTGGTCGACGCCAATAGTCTCAATGTTTCAAATCTTGCGAAGAATCTCGGTGTATCTCGGGCCTGGCTCTATGAGAATTTTCCTGACGTGCGTGATCTCTCACGGCGGACGCACAGTGACGACGATGTCATTGCTGAAATCGAGCGGATGCGCGCGGAGAGGCCCAATGATCGCCTTACTGTAGAAGAAGTATCTCAATGCCTGGGGATCACTCGACAGACGTTTAGTCGGAGATTCAGCCATCTTTACGACTATTTAGCTCCCGGATCAGAAATTTTCGCTCCGTCGTCAACTGAGAAAAATCTTCTTGATCAGGTTATAGATCTTGAGAAAAAAATTGAAAAACTTACTGATGAAAAAGAGTCGGAATTTAGGAGAAAGGAAAAAGAAATTTTCTCTACACTAATGCGTAATGACGCTGAAGAGTTTGAAAGCATTAAGGCATCTTCTTCGATCAAGCGATTACAGGATCAGGCGGAGGATCAGGCTCAGTTAGCTCGCCAGAAAACCAAAGAAGTTGCGAACCTTCGGCTTGAAATCGCCAGGCTCAAAGCGAGCGAAGCTCAGGGTGGCTGCGAAATCTTGAATCATATTAGACCGGATTATTTCTCGATTTCAGTAGCCGAAGACGCACCACTCAAGGACATCATTAGGCTGTTTAATGAGTCTGAGAAGCGCAGCCTTTCCGCAGCTGAAGAAATCATCGTGGATCTGCGTCCGGATCACGTAATATTCTTTCAACCCTACCTCGCGTGCGACCGATCATCAATCCCAACCCTCCCAACGAACGGAAGGGTAATTCTCGTGGAATCAAACGTATTCAGAGCTGAAATTCGTAATCAGTTCATCAAGAACATTAGCGGTGTCTCCGTAATAGCAATTTATGCACAAACCACGTTGGCGAAAACAAAAATGTTTGCTCGGGGAGCGAAAAGCCCCTTCAACGCGAACTTTATTGAAAAACTACACGAAAACATCATGCCCCCCATTTTGGATGACGGATTCAGTGCGGTTATGAGCTTCGATCCCGAGAGATTTCTGAAATGAGTAAGAGCGGTCAACAGATAGCGAAGGAAACGGTTACAGCATTTGATCTCTGGGTAAAAGGAATGACAGATGAGGACTTTGCCGCAATCAACCACCGTGGAAAAATAAAGCGGTCAGAAATAACCAAAGCTATTGGCTGTGGTAGGGCCGCCTTAAGGCAAAATGAGAAACTAGCGGAAGGTATTGAGGCACTTGAAAAGAGACTTCGGGAATCCGGCATTCTTGCTCGTCAATCTGCTGATACCGATGACCGTGTGACTAAACCATTCAATCAATCTGGAACGAAACAACGCGAGCAGAAAGACCATCTTGCTCTCCTCGAACAGGAGAATCAGCAATTGAAGGCTAAAGTGCATTGGCTCGAAAAAGAGCTGGCACGCTTTCAAGAACTTTCCGATGCCCTCTACGAACTCGGAACTCTTACCCGATGAACGAGCCGATTAATGCACAAGTTCGCATCACCTCGGTCGGCTTTGAGAGTCGCTATAAGGCTGCGATGATGGCTGTGCTTGTTAGTGATAAAGGCGTCCGTACAGATGCACGGAAGATAGTATGTATTTCGGCAAACAAATCGCTAATACCGGTGGACGTGGAGGTCGGACAAATCTGGATGGTCAGAGGCTATTCAAGCACTGTTCCGGTCCACAAAAATGATTACCTTCTCAATGAAATCAGAATTTCAGCTTCGGATATGGAACTTATCCTTCCATCCACTGGCGAGGCGTTCGTGCAGTTTGTTGCTACCCAAAAAAACTTTCGGGGCATTGGGGAAGTCAAGGCTCGACAGCTTTGGAATCGGTGGGGTGCAAACTTGATTCCTAAGATTAAGTCGGGCTGCAAAGAAGATTTTAGATCAGTCTTATCCGAAGATTCGATTACGGCTCTTTTCGATGGGTTTGCTAAGTACACAGCACTTGAGCATCTCGGCTTTTTTGCTAAACACGGTATTCCACAGAACGTTATTCAGAGAATTTTCAAAAAACACCAGTCCGACATCAAGCAACGTATCGAGCAAGACCCCTATCGCTTGCTGTCTTTCGGACTTACATGGCCAACAGTTGATACGATTGCTCAGACCAAGTTGGGCATTTCGAGGGACGCACCTGTGCGTCTCTCCGCCGCTGTGGAAGCCTGTTTGCTTGAAGAAACTCAAAAACGAGGTGATACCGTTTTATCTCAGGCTGTTCTGAAAAAGTCTCTCAAGGGAAAACTTGAAGACAATGCTTTGGTGAACCAGGCACTCGTTAAACAGCATGAATCTGGAGCCTTCATAGTCTCCGCCTCCGGGTACCATCCTACCGGGATGTTGATCATGGAAAGTGTGATCGCAAAACGTTTGACTTCTGGCAACTCAGTGGCAATTTTCGGGGACATCCTGTCGACAAATGCTTTCAAAAGTGCGGTTGATGCGCTTGGCTTTCTGCCAACTGATAAACAATGTACGGCAGTGGAAAATACATATAAAAATCAGGCATCTGTGATCATTGGCGGTGCTGGGACAGGTAAAACAACCGTTTTGCGCTTGGTCGTCCAAGTGCTTAGATCCATGGGAATAACTGTTCATTGTGTTGCGCTTTCTGGACGGGCTGCGAAGCGTATGTCGGAAGCAACCGGGATGAAATCTCTGACCATCGCAAAGTTTCTACGAAACCAGGCTCTTCGGGGCGATGACAAACTGCTTATCATTGATGAAGCCAGTATGTTGGACACTCAAACAATGTACCGCATCGTCACTCATACCAACCCAGAAGTAAGAATTTTGTTAGTGGGAGACGCAGATCAACTTCCGCCAATTAGTGCAGGTCATGTTCTCAGGGATGTCGTGAACAGCAAAGTGATTGCGACCACAGAGTTGGATGTTGTTAAGCGGCAAAAAAATGAAAGTGGAATCCCAGGCTACAGTCGGGCTATCCGCGCGGGCACTGTCCCCGAAAAGCTGTCTACAGAGCAGGTCTTTTTCCATGAAGTAGGCCCGGAACATATTGATGCCAAGTGCATCGGTTTGATCAGCGAAGATCCCCGAAACACGATGATTGTCGGAGCAACCTACCGATCAGCACATGGTGGTATTGATTCGCTAAATGAACTGGCCCAAAAGACGCTCAATTCTGATGCTAAACGATGGGAGTTTTTTGTTGATGGCGGATATCGACACTTGGATATTTTTGAGGGCGATCCGGTCATTTTCACGGCGAATGATTACAATGCCGACGTTCAGAATGGGACTCTTGGTCGACTTGTCTCTATCAATCAAGAGATAGATAGTTTTGGGAAAATAGAGACAGACGAACACAACGTCATATCAGTCACACGGTCACTTCTTGAATCGTTAAGAGCGGCTTGGGCAATTAGCTTACATAAAGCTCAGGGGTCTCAATTCAAGCGGGTTGTAGTGCCCCTCTCGGGTTCCCGATTGATTGATCGAAACTGGCTCTACACAGCTGTAACAAGGGCTGAACTCGAAGTTCATATAGTAGGTTCCATCGATGTTTTCCGGAAGGCTATTGTTAGAGAAAGCAGTTCCAGCAAGCGACAGACGTATCTAACAGAGCTGTTGAAGTCAGCAGGAAAGCTGGCATCTCTGGGGAAACGAGATGAAGTGACACCATGAACGTGAGTAAGCATGAGGTATCCTACCGATATCGAACCTTCGAGTTCAGGCACCACGTTATCTTTTTGCAAGATGGTCGTGAAAAAATATTGCTCTCACCGTTTAATCTGTTTCTTAAAGATCGCGCCTCATCAAGACGTCTAGTCGGTATGCAGGTAACATTTGCAGATTTCTCAATTTTATACTCGCAAGATACGAAGAAGATCGCGAAAGGTTCTGGCGAAACGCATCAGAAGAGGATTTACGTGAATGGCAAAAAGAACAGGTTAAAGAACGGGATAGGGCAAAAAAAACAAGGCCAAGTGATAAAACCATTTCTGAAAATGCATCTCTGATCCATGACATGTACGGCTGGTTGAAGAAAAATAATTTTCCAATATCGATGCATTTGAACACCAAGGACTGGAAGTACAACTTTAAAGACGAAAGCTTACTACGTCACATTCGCAGTCAGATTAGCGGGAAAAGCGTGGATCACTCGGGTATTTCTGCGGGCCTTCACCGGGCTCAAGATCGAAATAAAAACGACTTTACGATCATGTCGAACCATGACTGCGAGCGGTTAATGCAAGCTTATAAAGATCCGGTTTACGCTGCCTGTTTCTTTTTAGCACTCTCAACTGGAATGCGTGAAGAAGGTATTTGTAAAGTGCCTTATTTGGGAACTGGGAGAAATTTTCATATTCGCCCGTATCCCGAAATCTTGAGTGAAATAGGGGACAAGAAAACATTTCAATTCACTGTCATGGAAAAAGGAAAATCCCGAACTCTCGACGTAAATATGAAAGCTTGGGAAGCAGTCTGCAAAATTTACCTGCCACATTATTTTGAGCGTAGGAAGTTACTCAAGCAGAAGCATCCGGATATCGATGCGGATAGCGTATTTTTTATTAATCGAGTTGGCCATCCTGTGACGCCGCAACGAATTTCACGGATGACGTATCTCGCGAAAAAAGATCTAAGGGATTTTCCATGGACGTTTCATAGTTCCCGTTCCTGGTACGCAACCCAGTATATGGTTAACCACTTATCGAAAGATCAGCTAAAAATGGGTTTCTACAACGCAGCGGTAGAGGACGGTTTGCGTCGGCAAATTGGCCATTCGGATATAAAAACGACTTACAAACACTATTTAAAGCTTGCAAGCATCGCAATAGCGCTGCGTGACGAAGATATAGGTCAGACGACTTGGTATGATCTGGAGGTTGTTGCGGACCGAGCAATAGCTTCTTTTGCGAACCTCCCCTAAAGTCAACGAAACTTAAACAGACCGTCGGTTATCGTTGTCAACGGCCTTTATGTGCGGCAATTCTCCAGGAAAGACTGGAGCCATTCGATCTCATCGGGGGAGGGCTTAAGGTCATACTGCTTCACAATGCGGACAAATCGCGCAACGTATCCGCATCGGCCAGATGGCGGGAGCCACTCGGTAGGGGGCTGAGCGCCTTTGCTTCTGTTCAAACGAAGCTCAACGGGCCAGAGGTTGACCCTATCGTTAGCAAACCTTTCTCTTTTTGACTGGTGCCATCCCGCAGCCCCACGATCCCAAGCCCACTTTAACGGGACGACATGATCAATATCTATTCTGCTGCTGTTCTGAATTACGTCACCAGTGAAAGGACTGACCCAACGACCTGAAATTACCCGACATGATTCATCGGTAGCAAAACGCACAGTTGTGCTGGAGGTTGCTATCAAAGCTTCGGCTCGGCTGTTTTGGCAATCGCCATCGCGATCACTCCAACCGTGGCCAAACGCGGACCGCTCATAGGTATCAGGTCCGCCATGGAGCGATCGAGCCGAGTATTCTTCGGACAATCTCTTAGGCAACCGGCCACCACTACTCAAACATGCCTGAACGGAATCGAAGGCTCGAAAATTCTGGGTACGCTCGTAATATGAGCTGGCAGGTGGGTGACAGATACCAGATGAAGTCTTTTTAGCCGTGTCAGCAGCGACTGACTCGAAAACAACCAACAGAAACAACAGAGCCCATAAACAATTCACAGAGCGTCCCAATCACTCCTCCTTTGGAATAAAAAACGGATTGAAGCTCTTTTCGTGTGAGAAAAAGCCTAGTCAGTTTACAGACATATCTTCTTAAACGAGCCTTCTGAAACACTGATACTGTTGTGGAGTCATTTGATCAGGACTCAACGCCGGCAAGGATGCCAGGCGAACGCGACACCTGCCTAGTGGTGTGACGCTGGGGAGAGACCCGGCTTCGGTTTAAGTCTCATTTCCCTTTACCGGGGCTATAGATTACTAACAGCAAGTTCGGAGGCCTGAGCTTGAAAGCGCAGACTCTACCGTTTAGCCATTACCGCTTTAGAACTTGGGCAGGGATTCTACAATCCTCACTGTTTCCACACTAACTCTCGTCACCTTACCGATCAGGTTCACAATATACCGAGGATCATCAGACCACTCGTTGGGGTCATTTACGATACGCGAATCCTTATCTTTAGTGACCTGATATCGTTCCAAAATCCACTCCAAAGCCGATTTTCCATTCACGGTATACTCATGGGCCTCATCTGGGATGCCATCTATAGCGCGACAATTAACTTGGCCGGTCCAGCGAC
>Ga0307975_1001711_pt1 | contig 10828 bp, 10 predicted proteins | sample OrgLakmetagen917_FD_201825 | JGI IMG/M metagenome (GOLD analysis project Ga0307975, IMG submission 201825) | Saline water microbial communities from Organic Lake, Antarctica - #917 | ecosystem: Environmental > Aquatic > Non-marine Saline and Alkaline > Saline | place: Antarctica: Organic Lake... | reverse complement strand
TCTATGCTGAGATCACAGCCGTGAATAACACTTTCAGGAGAATTTGCTATGAGCAAACTGATACTCAGGCCTGGCTGGACGAAATAGCTGGCATTTTGCAGGATGAAGTGGCCTATGTGCCGCTGTATACCCAGCCATTGATCTGGGCGGTAAAAGAAAGCATCGATCTGATTCAGCGGCCTGATGATTTCTTTACGCTGCGCTGGGTGACTGTAAACTAGGCTACCTCACATATGCTGCTGTTCATTGGCCAGAGACTGCTTCAATCACTTTTTGTGATGATTGCCGTCGCCTTTCTGGCCTTCGCTTTATTCCGTTTTGTCGGCGACCCGGTCAGTCAAATGGTGGGAGTAGAAACCACTTTGGCGGACCAGGCACGCCTGAGAGAAGAGCTGGGTCTGAACGACCCTTTTGTAGTGCAGTTCTGGGACTTTAGCCGCAACCTGATTACCGGCGATTTCGGCTATTCTTATCGAACTCGCCAACCTGTTGATCAAATGCTTTTAGCGCGCATTCCGGCCACTGTTGAACTGGGCATTGTGGCGTTGTTTATCTCGTTGCTGATCGGTATTCCTACAGGCATCTATACAGCTCTTAGGCCAAAAGGCGCAATCTCCCAGAGTGTGCTGGTTTTGACGCTGGTCGGGGTGTCCATTCCAACTTTCGTCATTGGTATTCTGCTAATCTTTCTGTTTGGGGTCTATCTGGGCTGGCTACCAACCTTTGGCCGGGGAGATACGGTGCAGCTGGGATGGTGGCGGACCAACTTGCTGACGTTTGACGGCTGGCGTTCATTGATTCTTCCGGCGATAACGCTTGGGGTTTACCAGCTCACTCTTACCATGCGACTGGTGCGATCTGAGATGATGGACGTGATGCGTACCGATTTTATCCGCTTTGCGACAGCCCGCGGTATACCTTACCGCAGCCTGTTTTTCCGTCATGCATTCGGTAATACTCTGGTCCCTGTTATAACCATCGTTGGTCTGCAATTCGGCGGGGTTATTGCTTTCTCCATTGTCACTGAAAGTGTGTTTCAGTGGCCCGGTATGGGTCTTCTGTTCCTGGAGTCTATTCGCTTTGTGGATATTCCTGTGATGGGTGTTTATCTGGTTATGATCGGACTTATTTTTGTGATCATTAATCTGATAGTTGACCTTCTCTATTTCATGATTGATCCGCGCATTCGCGTCCGTGAGGCTGCCTGATGCGTCGATTCAGTCTCGCTAGAATCGGCGCATTGCAGCGCACCTTATTCAATCGGAATACCTTCCGTAATAATGAAGCCGTGTACCTGTTTCTTCACAGTCCCATGGCCATTATTTCTGCCATCATGACGCTTCTTATCGTTTTTGGAGCGATATTGGCACCCTGGCTGGCGCCGACCAACCCCTATGATCTCGCCAGCTTCAGTCTGATGGACGGTCTGTTGCCGCCCGCATGGGAAGAGGGCGGCCAGAACGGGTTTCTGTTAGGCACCGACGATCAGGGTCGCGACATGTTGTCGGCCATTCTTTACGGCGCCCGGCTGTCTCTGACCATTGCCTTTATGGCCATGGCTTTCGCCACCGTTCTGGGCGTCGGGGCAGGGTTGCTGGCGGGATATTATGGTGGTCGATTTGACTCCATTGTGATGCGTATTGCAGACGTTTAGCTTGCGCTTCCCGCGATCCTCACGGCGCTGTTAATTGATGGTGTTGCCCGGGGTATTTTGCCACGAGAGATGCAGGACGATCTGCGCATGTACGTGCTGGTTCTGGCTATCGGTCTGTCGCTCTGGGTTAATTTTGCACGCACCGCCCGAGCATCTACTTTTGTTGAACGTAACAAAGAATATGTGCAATCGGCCATCATCATGGGGCAGCATCCGTTGCGCATTATGTTGATTCAGATTTTGCCTAATATAACCGGGCCATTGCTGGTCAGTTCGAACACTTTCGCGGTTGAAATTGCCAAATCAGAATACACCTAATGCCTATTCATACAGGCAAGCACTTGCTGTCTGCTTACCTTAATCGAATGGTGGTTGTGAAGTCTCATTGGAGTATATTTTGCTATTTCCTGTAATCTTTATTACAGGAAACTAAGAGAGTTCAGCGAATCAGACCGATAATGACGATTAGGCGATCAATTAAAGATCTAAAGCTCCACCAATATTAATCATTTTCTGCCGATCTCGTCACCTTGGCGGTCTAGCGACCAAAGATACTCGCTGGGTTATGTTCCCAGCGAATCCAGTGCCTTCAGACGGAGTCGCAATGAAAGTTATCGCGAATAGAAATGGTCAAGGTTTCATAAGGTATGCCTACTGGCAATAGTAAACAGGAACTTTCACGATATTCCTGTTGGCACACTTACATTGATTCAAGTCAAGACTCGCACAGAATCTACCTTCCACTGTAATACTCGCGTCTCTTATGAAAACCTTTATTGATGCAGATTAACCTCAGTGAGGATTCTGGCCGCTGGCCAACGCCAAATGGTGAGTCTGATGTTGCATGCCACTTGCTAACCAGCCAATAAATCCCAAAGCCACTAATTTCTGCTGTTGTTGGGCATCGGTTGACTTCAGAGTCAGTACAACACCATCAGCGATCTGACGAATCTGTTCATTTGTACCGCCCAAAGCCAGTACATGACTGGACACCATGCGCTGGATACTGTTGATCACATCAGGATCGTCACTCGATACGCCGAACCGAACATCTTTGTCTGTCCGGTCAGTTGTGACCCTGGCTCTCAGAGTAACGTTTTCCATGTCGATCAGGTGTTGCCGCAATTGTTCGATGTTCACCTGAGTCCAGTCAGTGTTCTGATCAGCTTCCAGCAGCCTGACTATTTCCTGGATTGCAGCAAATGCCGATTGTCCGGGTTCCGTTGGTATTTGCCCAAATATAGCGGCATTTTGATGTTCATCATTCATTTCAGAGTGGTCCATTCCATGGTTCATCTGTGCTTCAGCCATAACGCCTGCGGCGATAAAGATCATAAGGTTCAAGAACAGGACTCGAACAATCATTGAGCGTACTCCTAGTGATAAATACAGCCACTATTCTTGCATGAGCCCTCAACTCGCCACATGATAACAATCATGTCTGATTTCCCTTTACATCTACTTGACGGCCTGGCTCATGACACGCTGGAAACTGACGCTGGTCAGCGGCTGTTTTCCAGAGACGATCCTGTTCGTTGGCTGTACCTCGTCCAGTCCGGAGAAATACACCTTATTCGTCAACTTGAAGCGGGTCGGGATCTGGTTATGTGCCGGTACAATCCTGGTTCGCTGGTTGCGGAAGGCTCGATGTTTTCCGAAAGATACCATTGTGACGCGGTCTCAGAGGGGGAGTCCCGGGTGTCTCGATTTGACAGCAGTGAAGTTCAAGCACGGATCAAATCCGATCCTGAAGCTGCCTGGGCCTGGTCTATTTACCTTACCCAAGGGCTTCAGGCAGCAAGGACTCGTGCGGAAATCTTATCTCTTAAAACTGTCCGCGAGCGTCTTGAGGCCTGGTTCATCATTCATCCTGCATCGAATGAGTCTCCGTCGAGCTGGAAATCGGTAGCAAATGAGATCGGGGTTAGCCCTGAGGCGCTTTATCGGGAGTTGGCCCGTCGCCGAAAAAGCTGATGAAAACCAGTTTTGAGCTCTCCTACTGACAGCCTTCCTGTTGGCCTGCCCCGCACCAGGTTTAGCGTTTTGTGGCCAGTGGATATATCAGTGTTAAGGTGATAGAACCTAAGGATCGCCCGTGACAGACCTGTCACGGGCGGACGATCGAAATAACCACGCATCCGGTACACTTTTGATTCAAATGCCGTTGATCTCCTGAACCTCCCGGATAAACGCAAGAATGTAGGTCATGTCGGAAAAACCGATATGACTTTGTGGCGGCATATTGCCAAACCGCCAGTGATGCTGCTGATTGGACATGTCGGTCATAGATCCAGATACAGAATAAGTGGGCTCTATTCACAGGCGCGAATTGGCACCCAACTTCAACCCGATGGCTTGAATGTCATCGCCTATCATCTGGCGAATAGTCAGGCGCAGGCCGCCTATTCGAACCCGGTCACCCTCAACAGCATGCTTGCCGAGCCGGTGTTTCAACAGTTCCGCGACAGTCATCAGCTGCTCTGCTGGCTCAGCTGCGACACCATAGGATTTCACCAAATCATCAACCATTGCTTCAGGGCGAATCACAAATTCGCCATAAAAATTCTGAGCGGTCAGCATGCCCTGCTTTTTTTGCCCGCTGAACTGGGCCGCTACGTCGTCGACATCTTCTGTGCGCAGCAGCATCCAGACCCGGTCACCGGCCTGGAATTTGATAGCGCCATCTACATCCATCGGGCGTTTGTCCCGAATGAGTGCCACACAGAGCGGATTGGCGCTGTCATTCTGGTTGGTGTTAAAGAACGGCGAGAGCACCGGTGCATTGGGTTCGACTACAAATTCATCGACCTCCAGTGAAAGATCAGCTTCGTTCAATAGTTCGTGTCGATTGGTCGGCGCTGGCGCCGCCGGTATCAGGACGTTTAGCAGGCGTGCCATCACCGGCACCGTTGACCCCTGGATCAATAAAGAAACCAAGACCACTGCAAAGGCAATGTCGAACAACAAAAGGGAGTTTTCCAGACCAGACATCACCGGATAAACAGCCAGAATAATGGGCACCGCGCCGCGTAAGCCAACCCAACTGATGTACCAGCGTTCGCGCCAGGCAAAACGAAACGGCAGCAAACAGAGTATGACTGCCAGCGGACGCGCGACCAGGATTAGAAATGCGGCAATGGAGATCGCAGCCAGCGCGTTGTCAAGCATGTTCGCCGGGCTCACCAGCAACCCGAGGATCAGGAACATACCGGCTTGAGACAGCCAGGCAAGCCCATCCATAATCTGTGATACGGATTCCGTCGGTTTGGTTTTCGCGTTTCCGACAACCAGACCAAGCAGGTAGACTGCCAGAAAGCCACTGCCACCGAGCCGGTTGACGCCGGCAAAGACAACCAGGCCAAACGAGACGATCAGGATGGCATAGAGGCCCTCAGCCAGATGCAGTCTTTTAAGCAAGGCGACCAGCATCCATCCGCCTAAAACGCCGATGACCCCACCGAGAAAGAATTGCAAAAAAACCAGCTGCAGCAAGGACACCGGGGTAAACTGGACCGAGCCGGTGAGCAGCTCAATCATGATGACCACAAGCAGTATGGCCATCGGGTCGTTGGCACCCGATTCGATCTCTAGTGTGCCCCCTACCCGTTCATTCAATCGTATGCCACTGTTGCGCAGTAAATTGAGCACGGCGGCCGCGTCTGTAGACCCGACGATAGCCCCAAGCAACAGGCCATAACGCATATCAACACCCAGCAACCAGGTGGCAAAGAGACCGACACCGGTTGCCGTCAGGATGACGCCGGCGGTTGCCAGCGTAACCGAAGGCCATAGCGCTGCGCGAAAGGTACTGCGTTTGGTGCGCATACCGCCGTCCAGCAGAATAATGGACAGCGCCAAATTGCCTACCAGGAACGCCAGACTGAAGTTATCAAAGGGAATGCCACCCAGGCCGTCTTTACCGGCAAGCATACCGACACCCAGAAAGAGCAACAAGAAAGGCAATCCCAGGCGCACAGTCAGTGAGCTGGCGATAATACCGATCAGCAACAACAATCCGGCAATCAGCAAAAACGTATTGGTATCAACCATCGTATGGCGTTTTCCTTACTTTAAAGCTCAATGGGTCGAGCAGATTTACCCGGAATGTTCGAACGCACCCAACAATACTACCGGCTTAACCCTCAGACTGGGTTAGTTTGATGAATTCGGAGGTACTGTTTGCGAATCATCGGTGGCTAGTTGCAAAAAGCCAAGAGCCGGCCTGCCCAGATGAATCTCATTCCAGACCAGGTCCTCAATATAGCGTTCTTTGAGCATATTGGCTTTATGTCGGTCGGGATCTCGCTGATGCCAATGGAAGGCAATACGGCAGGCTGTGGCAAGACGTCGGTCAGTTTTGGCCTGATTCAGATAGCTGTCGACCACTCTGATCAGGTCAAATTCCAACCAATTTTCTATAACCAGTGTCAGCTTGGCCTCCAGTTGTACCTTCGCCTGTTGTTCAATATCGGACACCAGGGACGGCAGCGACTGGGCCAATGCCTCACTGAGTGTATTGAACTGTCCGGCCCGGGCCAATTGTTTTAGCCAGTGGTGGGCCTGGGTGCTCAACGTCAGGTTCACCGGAGACTGTGCCAGCCGTCGCTCGCGCCGACGCCGGCGCCGGGCAGAAAGAGTCTTACGCAATCGGTCCCAGTCAGGGCGCTCCAAGCTTTGCTCAAGTAACGTCTGCAAGGCATCACAGTCGGGATGGGTCGGTGTTTGTACATAGCGGTATTGATGCACCCGCTCAGTTAGGTACGCCAAACCCTGCTGATGAACAGGATGCCGCTCCGCTACCAGCCAGTCTGGCCGGGATAGCTGGTACTCTAACCAGTCGAGGGTATCAAACCAGTCGTCCGGTGTTAGGTGAAATCGAGGTCTGGGCATAGTATCTACACGGTAGATGATATGGATTCAGTATTCTTATATATCCAGAGGATACAAGCTCTAAAAAGCGCTTTATTGATTCATATCAATCCCAGTTCGAGAGCCTTTAACACCGCTCTGGTCCGGTCTCTGACATTGAGCTTCGCCAATATATTGGAAACGTGATTCTTAATGGTACCTTCTGATTTGAAGATCGCCCGTGAAATCTCTTTATTGCTGTAGCCTCCGGCCATCAAGCGGACAATTTCTATCTCGCGCTGTGTGAGTGGTTCCTGAACAGGATCAAGCGTTACTTTGGATTGGGCCTGCAATTCACTGAAAGCCTTGAGGACTCGCTCGGTTACGGCTGGCTGTATTAGTGTTTCACCCCGATGCACGGCATCAATGGCTTCAACTAGGCTTTCCAGGGACACATCCTTGAGTAGAAATCCGCGAGCGCCGGCCCGAATCGCACTGAGCACCAGCTCATGGTCATCAAACGTCGTCAGGATGATGACTGGAATTTTACTGCCCTGCCCGGTTAACGTTTTAAGAGTCTCAATGCCGTCAAGACGGGGCATGCGGATATCCATCAGGATGACGTCGGGTGTTAAGTCTTTGAGGGCTTCCAGCGCTTGCAGACCATCACTGGCTTCACACAGAATGTTTATGTGACCGGCCAATTGCAGCAGGGACTTGATGCCTTCTCGCACCAGGGTCTGGTCATCGACTAGCATTACATTGACTGGCTCAGTCATAAGGACTCCGCGACAGGTATAGTGATGTTGAGTTTGAACCCTGAACTGGTGGCAATGTCGAGTTTGCCTTTCAAAGCCTCAATGCGCTCACGCATGCCCCGCAGGCCAGCGCCTTCTCGCCAGTCAAGATGGCACCCTCCGTTATCGGTGATGCTCAGCAATACGTCATTGGAGCTGCGCTCAATTGCTATGTTCATTTGGCTGGCATTGCCATGTTTGAGCGTATTGGTAACGGCTTCCTGGATACATCGAAACAATGCCTCAGCAACCTCTATATCGGGCACACTGACGTTGTCATCCATAGTCAGGTTAATACTCAGACGGGGTATCTGGGAAATCAGGGCTTCGAGTGCCTCTTTGAGACGAATATTTGAATCACCACGCATTTCATGAACCGTATTGCGCACATCCGTCAGTAGAAGTCGGGACAATTGATGAGTTTCCTCAATGCGGGTTCGGGTTTCTCCTTCGGTGGTATAGGTCAGGTACTGCAGCTTAAGAATAAGGGCGGTAAGGTGATGGCCAAGGCCATCATGCAGGTCCCGTGCAATGCGTATTCGTTCCGTCTGCTTGGCTGACTCTTCGAGCAATGCCTGTGTTGCCAGTAATTCCCGGTTGAGCGTGGTGATCTGATCACGAGCCTCCTGTTCCTGAATAACGCGCTGGCTCATCAACAATGCAAAGACATGGAATGCAGCTCCCAAAGCTGTCCAGATGATGGCGTCGGTCTCACCCCAGATAAAGGCCAGATCGATCATTACCAGCACCAGGACCAAAAGATAAGACGCCATTCGCGACATCAGAAAGGGGAGTTGTGCGGCCAGTGAGACGCTGAGAATAGCGACAACACCTGAATCAGCCACGAAGCGGATACCAATAACCGCCAAAAACTGCAGTGTGAAAGAGAGCTGCCGAATGCGCATGTCCATTCGTACGTACTGCTGTTCACGGGTCGTATAATAAAAACCAACAATAAATAGCAACAATAAGGCGACAATAATAAACAGCCGTGCCTGCCCCGCATCCTCTTGGCTCGGAGCATTGCTCAATGTCAGATAGCAGACGATTGCCCAGGCTATATAGCCCATGACGCCTTCAAGTGATTGCGTTAAACGGTGCACCGGTTGTCCATATCGTGTCGTGAATCGTTTCATCGCGCTAGTGTATCCCGACCTGGCCAAGCCGCCCAGTTCGAAGGTCATCTTGTCAGACTTTGGCTGCTTCGCGCATACTGCTGTTGTGCCTTTAATAAACGCTGAGGAGAGTTTTCGTTGAACGCCCCCTATCCGGCCCCTACTCCGGTGTTTGATAACCTGACTGAAATGGGTAATCCGTTTCGCAACCGGATCGCACCCAGCCGTTCTCTTGGCAGTGCAAGCCGGATAAGCCCGCAAACTTTGCAGGCTGATTTACAGCGAAGCAGCGAGTTTCTCTACAGTTACCGGGGCAGCCCGGATACCTTCGCCAGTTACAGGCGGGAGATAGAACGCTTTGTACAGTGGTGTTGGTTAGGTCAGGGTCTGTCATTGACCGAGATTCGGCGCCAGCATATTGAGCAGTTCATTGAATTTTGCCAGAGCCCGCCGCGTCACTGGATAGGGACCAAAAGTGTCGCCCGATTTTTGAACGCAGGGGGTGAGCGTTCTGTAAACCCGGAATGGCGCCCCTTTGTAGTCAAGGTATCCAAGCGAGACCATAAACTGGGCGTATCTGCCGATCCAAAAGCCTATTTACTCAGCCAAAGCGCTTTGCAGGCTATCTTTTCAATACTGAGTACTTTTTTTAATTATTTGATCCAGGAAGAACACGTTGAACTGAACCCGGTGGCTCAGATTCGCCAGAAAGGTAAGTTTTTGCGCAAACGGCAGGGCGCACACGCCATTAGACGTTTGTCAGAGGCACAGTGGCACGAGGTCCTGAATGCTCTGGACCAGGCACTGCCCGAAGATCCTGCTCGCTTTGAACGGGCACTGTTTATAATGAGCTGTCTGTTTGCTATGTATCTGCGCATCTCAGAGCTGGCTGAATCAGAACGCTGGCAACCCAGCATGGGGGATTTTCGTCAGGATGCTCAGGGTAACTGGTGGTTTACGACCGTAGGCAAAGGCAACAAAGAGCGTGATATTTCGGTGTCTGATGCGATGTTAAATGCCTTACGGCGTTTCCGCCGTTTTCTCGGCATGACACCCCTGCCTCTGACCGGTGAAGCGACGCCGCTGATTCCTAAAATACGGGGCAAAGGCGGAATCAGCAGTACCCGGCAAATTCGTTTTATCGTACAAGACAGCTTTGATCGGGCAATTGTTCGACTCAGAGCCCAGGGCGAAGCCGAAGAGGCGGACGCCCTGCAAGCAGCAACGGTTCACTGGCTGCGCCACACTGGCATTTCCGAAGACGTCAAAACCCGGCCCAGAGAGCATGTGCGGGACGATGCGGGCCATGGTTCCAGTGCCATAACCGACCGTTACATCGATGTCGAACGTCAGGCTCGCCACAACTCTGCCCGCGGCAAAAAGATCAACCCGGTTTAATCGTCTTCAACTTCCTTGCCGATGATTCGGGACGGTGAACGCATGGTAACGAACTCCTCGGCTGCAGTAGGGTGTATGCCGATGGTACGGTCAAAATCGTCTTTGGTTGCTCCGGCTGTCATGGCGATGGCCAGTCCCTGGATGATTTCACCAGCACTTTCACCCACCATATGGGCGCCAATGACCTTCCTGGAGTCACAATCGACCAACAACTTCATCAGAGTTCGTTCCGGGTTCCCTGACAGTGTGTTTTTCATTGCCTTGAAGTTGGTCTGATAGACTTCAACCCGATCGAATTGCTTGATCGCCATTGCTTCTGTTAATCCGACAGTCCCTATGTTCGGCTGACAGAATACCGCAGTCGGGATCAGATCATAATTAACGGGCGCGGGCGAATCACCGAACAAATAATCCGATACGTACATGCCCTCCGCCAGCGCGACCGGTGTTAATTGAACCCGGTCAATCACATCGCCGAGCGCAAAAATATGCGAGACATTAGTCTGATAGTGTTCGTTGACCGTTATCTGACCACCCTCGCCAAGCTCGACCCCGGCATTTTCGATATCCAACCCGTCGACCAGGGGATGACGGCCGGTTGCACTGACGATCAGGTCAGTTTCATGAACCGTACCGTCTGACAAGGTCGCTTTATACCGGCCAGATGTCAGCATCTCGACCTTAGCAATTTGTCGCTTATAAAGCAGTTGGATGCCTGCTTGCTCAAGCTCAGTGGATACAAACTCGCGAAGATCGTCATCAAAACCACGCAATACGGGGTCACCTCGATGCAGCAGATGTGTCTTGGCGCCGAGCCCGTTAAAAATACCAGCAAATTCAACGGCGATGTATCCACCACCGATGACGATCACATCCTTTGGAAAAGTCTCTAGGTAGAACACTTCATTGGAACTGATAATGTGCTCTGCCCCTTCTACGTTTGGCTTGGTTGGCCAGCTACCCGTTGCGATCAGAACATGGGCGCCACTGATGTGACGATCTTCAATTGCTAGGGT
>Ga0307975_1001701_pt1 | contig 10877 bp, 10 predicted proteins | sample OrgLakmetagen917_FD_201825 | JGI IMG/M metagenome (GOLD analysis project Ga0307975, IMG submission 201825) | Saline water microbial communities from Organic Lake, Antarctica - #917 | ecosystem: Environmental > Aquatic > Non-marine Saline and Alkaline > Saline | place: Antarctica: Organic Lake... | reverse complement strand
CACCCTGTTCGGGTTCGGTCCCAGCGGATACAGAACCACCAACAACTACAACGCGCACGGTCTTGGCATGGGTCTTGGCCTTGGCCTGGGCTCTGCATACAACTAGAACGGAGGCGGTAATGCCCGCACATCCCAGTAGCACTGACCTCGCCAGCATCGTCGCCGCGCAGATGAGATCTGTGCAGTCAGAAGATGTCGATTGGGTCAGCCTTCCGCTGACCGCTACACCGACGAACCCCAGAAATCGAACGAATACACTAGCGAACTTCCATGGCTGCCACTATGAGTCCGACACCCCTGGCTCGCGCCAAGAGCTCATCAAGTAGCAATTTCTCAGTCGAAGCGTACCCTGCTTCGTAGGAGCGTCTCATGCCCAACCTCAAAAACCCCGAGAGTCTCGAACTCACCTCCTTGACCGGCGTGGTACAAAGCAACGTCGAGTCCGAGGATGTCGACTGGGTTGCCGTCACCCTGTCTGGCACGCCAACGCGCCTGAGCGAATTGCTCCGCGACGAGGCGGGGCTCCAGACCCGTTGGGGGGAGCCTAATTTCCCGCGGTGTCTGGAATCCATCACCGCTGTTGTCTTCCTCAAGCAAGATGGCCGGGCCGATGCAGGTCTGCGCACCAAGTCTGATGACACCATAGCGGCCCTCATTCCTGCGGGCGAAGACTACTACATCCCCGCGGTTCGGATCTTCGACAAGTTCGTCACCGGCTCGGGGACGGCGGTTCTCGCCCTCCATACCGAGCGCAAACTCTATTCCGAGTAAGGTTCCCCTATGCCCACCGGCAATGATGATGTAGCGCGATTCAAGAGTCCTCCGCCCGAAACGGAGGACAACCGTATGTTCGCCGAGGGGGCGCCCGAGGACGAGATGACCGACGAGCAGCGGGCGGATAAAGCCAGCAGCGAGGCGGAGGCAGCGCACATCCGCAAGATCGAGCGCCGCGTCGAGTTCCCGGAAGCCCTCGCCTACGAGGTCGACCGTTGGGACGGTATTCGTGAATATGTCCACACGGACGCGATGTTGCTGGATGATGAAGAGGCCGTTGGCACTAACTTCATTTACCGCAATCAGGACGCTCTCATGGCGCTTATAGCGCCGAAAGACCCTGCCGCGGACATCCAGCCTAGAGAGTGGATGGAGCCCGAAATAGCGCCGCCTATGGGCAACCCGCTCATGGATGCCGCCAACCCGATGTCTGACAGCCGGCTCCCCGGTCAGATGCCGCAAGAGATCACCAAGTATGCTCGCACGCATAAGCTGTTGGTCGACCGGCAGCAGGACGCCAGCGGCCTCGTTTCTATCGTTGAGGGGGCTGCCCAAGACGCCATCACGCTGCCTATCTCCTGGATCAAGATGCGGGTGCAGGAGGACTTCGAGAAGGACGCAACCGGCTACGGCCGCAACAACGACCAGCTCGATTCCCTGGCCCGATACGAACGCCTGTCGATGGACTACGAGAACGGCATCTTCACGGACCGTTCGCCCGAATTCCAAGAGCTCAAGATCTTGAGCGACACGCTCAAAGCCTACGTTCTCGGCGGCCTCCAGGCCCAGATTGACGAGGCGCAACAGCTCATGGTCGATGACATGACCGGCCAAGCGGTGCTCGATAACCAGGACGACCCGGTTTATACTGGCGCAGAAGACCTCCAGGCCCAAGCGCAGGCGCTTATTGACGATCCCGAAGTCCTCGTGCAAATGAGCCAGCTTCCAGAAGTAGCACACTACATCGGCTTCACTTTCCAGCAGGTAGACCCCGAGGATATCCGGTGGGATTGGAACATTCGACGTCCCGAGGATCTCCGCTATGCCCGGTGGATGGCGCATCGTGCGTGGATGACAGAGGCGGATATCCGCGAGAAGTGGGGTGCGACTCAGGAACAGCTCCGCACGGCTGCCCGCTTCTCTCAGGATGGCTACAAGGTTACACTCAAGGACTCCGCCGACGACGATCCTGAGTATGGCGGCAAAGACCCCGAAGAATACAGCAAGGGCGACAGCAACGCGAACGACGACGATTTCCGCCGGGGCGAGACGCTCGCGGTTTGGGAATACTGGGACCGCGTGCAAGGGCGGGTGTTCCGCTTCGTCCAGGGCACCGGCGCCTATCTCGACAGTTATGTGCCGACCGCCCTATCGGGCCGGTTCTTCCCCTTCTTCCCCATCACCTACAACCGAGTAACCGGCCGGTATCTCGGTATCTGCGATACGGACCTCCAGGCCCCGTTGCAGGACGAATCCAACCGGATGCGGACTTGGCAGCGCGAAGCCCAGAAGAGCGCCCATCCTCGCTGGATGATCGCCAAGGGCCTGCTCCGCCCAGGCGAGAAGCAACGATTTGAAGACGCCCTGCCCTACAGCATCACGGAAGCTGAACGGGCGGAGGACTTGGCCAAGTCGATCTTCCCGATCATCCCGCCCGACTACAACCCCGCGCTCCATGACCGTTCCGACACGATTATGGAAATGCAGCAAATGGCCGGCATCCCAGCCGCGGCGCTTGGCTCCGGCAACCTGGGCATGACAGCGACGAGCGACAGCATCACCAACCAGCAGCTGGGCAACCAAGTGGGCCGCCGCCGGAAGATGCTGGAGAAGGTCTACCAGGAGATCTATCAGGCGATGATGGAGATCAACGCCCAGATAATGCCCGAGGAGAACGTCAAGGCCCTTGTCGGCCCTGGCGCTGTTTGGCCCGAAGTAGACCGTCAGACCATCTTGACCAACTTCGCTATCGAGGTCGAGTCGACTCTCGATGACGAGCAGCGCCGGGGCAACGAGCTCAAGGCTTGGATCGACTTTGCGACCCTAGCTCAGAACTTCGGTCTGCCGCTCGATCCTATCCCGCTCGCCAAGAAGCTCTTGAGCCTCATGGGAATCCGGGTCAACCTCGCAAACTACATCAGCATCCCAGCCTTGTTGCAAATGTTGCAGCAGGGGGGCGCAATGCCTGGGCCCGCCGTCCAGCAAGGGTCCGCCGCTGGCGCACCCGAGCAGCAAGGCGCTAAGGGCCAGGAGGGTGGGGCACCCCCAGGAGAAGGGTTCGGAGCACCTCCTACACCAGAAGAGCTCCCAGGCCCATAAACACTTGAATCCTAGACAAGTGAGGATTAGATTATGACATTCCTACCCGAAGACGCAGGGCGTCCAGAGGAACAGGAACCCCTATCAGTCGGTGAGTCACCGGCTGGCATGCCGCCAGAAACCTCCGAAGGCGTTGACGCCGAAACTGGAGAAGGGCGGAAGGCACTATCGCGTGATGAGCTGTATTCGCGTTTGGAGGCTGTTGACGACCCCGAAGATGAGGTTGTCGAGCCAGAGACTCCCCCCCAGGTCGAGGACCAGGACGATTCTCAGAAGCCAGACGAGGTTGCACCCACCGAGGAGCCGAGCGAAGAGGTCGATGACCCCGACGCTGAGTTGCCTGCCGAAGAACCCGAGCAGGAACCCGCTGCCGAAGAGAAACTGTTTGGCCGAGTTCCTAACGAGGAATGGGAAAAGCTCCCTCCAGTTACGCGCGACCGTATTAATGCGTTGAAAGCTGACCGGAAGAAGCATATCTCAGAAGCAGACACTCTGCGCCAACGGGAGCCGCTCGCCAAGTATGGTGAGACGATCATCCGCTTCGCCGACCAGAACAAGATGTCAGACGATGACATGGAAGTTCTTCTCGGCATTGGGACACAGTTGCAGCAGGGCGGAGATACCGCCAAGAATGCAGCCCTCGATATTGCTCGGCATTTCGGGTGGGAAGAACAAACATCATCGACAGGGCCTTCCAAACTACCCGACTGGTTGCAAGAGAAGGTCGACAGTCTGGAAATGACCGAGGAGGCGGCACATGATGTGCTCCAACGCTCGGCTCCCCCGAAGAAAGAACCTGCTGCTCAACCGCAGCCGCGCTTTTCAAAGGAGGAGGAGTTGCTCCAGATCGGGCGGACAGAGCTTTCTAAAGCTCAGGCCGAAACCCAGCAGGCGAATCCGGCCGAATGGGGGACGCTGAAGCCCGAAGTCGAACGCGAGATGCTCAAGCATAAGGGTGCAGACCCGAGAGCTTGGAACGCAATCTGGCGCTCTTGCGTCGATGTGGTGAAGGAGCGCAGAAAGGCTGCTCGCCGCAAACAACCAATCGAAGGCGGAATGGGGAACGGACACGGGAATCAGCGGGCGACCGTTGACCCGGAAACGCTCACCGGGCGCGACCGACTTCTTGCGAAGTACACACGGGCGCGGCCAGGAACCTAAACCGTCGAGGATGTTCCCTCGGCACAACACCGAGGGAATATCCCCATGCCAGAACTCAGCCCTGAGTTTATCCAAGAGGTCGCATACGCGGTTCACGAAGAAGTGATCAACCGCCGCGACCCCATCATTCCAGATCGTCAGGCCTATCCTTGGTGGTCGTTCCTGATGAATAGGCGGTCCGAACGCACCTTCACCGGCGGCAAGTCGATTGTGAAGATGCAAAAAGACGGCGGCCTCGAAGCCGAGCACTGGACCGGACGGCAGGTTCTTTCCTTCCAGGAAAACCGCGTCGATCTACAGATGGAGTTCGAACCTCGTCGCACCCACATCGGTGTCGAGTTCGTTCATACTGAGCTGGAAGACGAAGGCTACACCGTCACCCCCAACGCTCCCCGCTCCAAGAACTTCGCTAAGAAGATCAGCAAGGCCGACGTTGACCGCGTCATGAACATCTTCGATCAGCGCATCGAAGACATGGAAGATGCCTGGGACACCCGCCTCGACCGCATCTTCCACATGGACGGCACCCAAGATCCCTTGGCCCCTCTCGGCCTCGACGGTCTGATGCCCCTCGACAACACCTCTGGCACCATCGGTGGCCAGCCTCGTACCGATCCTATCTTCCAGCACAACGTTGTGCTCGGGGCCACCACTAGCACGGGCGGTAGCTTGGAGCGTGACCTGCAAGGCATCATCCGCGATTGCGAAGTCAACAACCGCGGCACCCCAAGCCGCATCGACTTCATCATGGCCGGTTGGGAGTGGGTTGACGCGTACATCGCGTTCGCTCGCGCCAACGACATGCCTTATGAACGCAACGGCGGCATGGGCCCAGTCAAGAAGATGGACATCGGTGTGCCCGATAGCTCCATCCAGTTCAACGGTATCCCCGTCGTGCATAATCCGACCTTCGAGACTCTCGATAGCGCCGGCATGTATAACGGTACCAAGTGGACCAAGCGGGCCTACCTGCTTGCAAGCAAGACCTGGAAGTTCGGCTACCAAGCTGGCAAACTGAAGAAATTCAGTGCGCCTCTTGATCCTAGCGATCAGCGCATCACACGCTTGAGCACCGACGGCCGTCACTGCCTGATGGTTACCAAGCCGAATGCGAATGGCCTTCTGACCATTTCTTAGGGGCATCTAGGGAGTCCTTGAGTCTCAGCGCCCGCCTCGTATGGGGCGGGCGTTGTTTTTAGGCATCCCCGAGCTATCTTTGAGTCATCCGTTCCCCTACCCCAAGGAGGTATCATGCCCCTAGCCCCTGACACCGTCTTTATTCCGCATGTACGCATCGACTTGCAGAACCCCCGCGGCACCAATCGCCCGGTCTACGCCCCCATCTATGAGCAGCCGCTTCTTGAGCGCCTCTGGAAGGATTCCGGCGTTGAAATTGTCGTCACAGCTATTGCCGAAACCGGCCCCAAGGGACGCCCCTGGCCGGCCGACATGTTGGGCCGAGAGACAACTGAGGCCGAGGAAGAGGCCCGCCTCAAGAACAAGTACAGACACAATCCAAGCACCAAAGAGCCTATCTTCGAGACGGTCTATGGTTTCGGCCGCTTCCAAGAAGCCTTCGCTCGGGCCGAGTCTGGCGCCTGGGGCGCTCGCAGCACCGCCACCGCCACCGCCACCGCCACCGCCACCGCCACCGCTCCGGTTCAACGCGACCGCCCGGAGGTGCATCCTGCCATGCAGGCCAAATCCGAAGACTCCATCCAAGAGCAGATCGACTCCGGGGACTACAAGACGGCGGATACCGACGCGGCCCCAACCGGCTCCGAGGAGGGCCCAGGCAATAGCCCATGGGACCACCTCAACGCTGTAAATGGCTTGAGCGATGAGCTCTCAAGAGCCCTTTTCGATGATGGCATCGACACGGTCGCGGAGATCGCTTCGATGAGTGCTGCCGAGATCGCTAAGTATCCAGGCATTGGCAAGAAGTCAGGACAGAGCATCATCGACAGCGCCAGCGAGCTTACGCTAGCATCGCTAGAGGAGTAATCCATGGCCTTTGTTCAATCGCCAAAGCTCGCCTCTGTGCGCCAGTCTGTTGCTGTGCGGTTGAACTTTGGTGCCCAGGCTGCTCAATCCGACAGCATGCGGAGCCTGCTCGACGAGTTCATTCGCCGGGCAACCCGCGAATTGCTCCTAGAAGCCCACTGGGTGGAGCTCCGCATCCGCCACCGCCTAGACCTTATCCACGGCAATGCGTGGTATGATTGGCCCGACAACATGGACCCAGGCCGCCTTGAGCGGCTTATTGTCGTATCAACATCTGGCGATGAGTTCCGGCTCTCGGCGGGTATTCACCCCGAAGAACGCGCCGCAGCGTTGGCCGGTCGTCGGGAGAACTTCCACCGGGACGAGACGCCAGATGCAGAGGGTAAGTACGCCGAGCCCGACCCCGTCTCAAATCTCAATGCAGGCGACCCTGGGCGAGAGTGGCTGTCAATGCCGCTTCGCTATGAGATCGTCAACCAGCAGCTGTGCATCCTGCCGCTCCCTGACACGGAAGTCTATCCGTACATGCTTATCGAGGGGTATTCGCGCCCTCCTGCCCCGCGCCACAACGATGACCTGATTCCGCTCGATGAGGAGGCCCTCATCCAGAAGGCTACCGTCATCGGCAAGCTCCACTTCAGTCACAAAGACGCTGGCGCGGCGGCGGCCTATATGGCCGAGTATATCAAGCGCCTCCGACCCATGCAATCTGAGGGCGAGACAATCCGCATCGGCGGGCACTTCTCCCGCAAGTTCCCCTACAACCAACGCCGCGGGCGCTACCCGGCCGGCGAGAATTACTGGCTTTTGCCATAGGAGGCTCTCATGGCCCTTTCCCTCGCTATCGTTGCTAAAGATGCAGCGAACGATGCAATCACCGCCCTTGTCGATGGCGGCACAACCAACACTGAAGGCATGATGCTCATCAAGGATGGGGGCTCTGTGCTCCTATGCGAGATCCTGTTCCAAGACCCTGCTTTTGCAGCGTCGGCGGCAGGGCAGGCAGCCCTACTCGGCACCCCGCTCACGGGCACCGCAGTAGACGCCGGAGCGGCGGCGCTGTTCGACGTGGTGGACAAAGACGAAGTTGTGATCTACAGCGGCACAGTGGGCCTCTCTGGCTCTGGCGCCGATGCCATCATCGACAGCACCACCATCCAAATCGGGGACACGATCCAGCTCAACAGCCACACCATCACCGCTCCGTAGGGGATAGCCTGTGGCCTATTGGGATGTATTCGCGGACGTAAGTTATCCGCCATTTGTCGCTGACGATCCTGGGGGCCTTCTGCCCACAGAGTTCGATAACCTAGCGTATGCGACGATAACGGCGAATACCTCCTGGCAGCTCATCGCCCTGAGTACGGTGTTGGCTGTTCCTAACCGTCTCGACGTGCCCGCCGTGGTTGGCTTCACGACCGCGGCAGGGATGTCTATTGGCCTGCCCGCTGGGTGGATCGCCATCGACGGGGACGCATCTTTCGGCGCGTGGAGCCTAGACTGCGCTCTGACCCGCGTCATATCCAGTCCTGGCAATATCTCTACGTACACGGAGCTGGTAGACACCGGCTTCTTGGGTGCCTGGAAAGGCGCTGTAGGGCCTTCGGGTTCAGTGTTCATCGCTGGCGAAGAGAGCCGCGAGATCATGTGCGTCGAGTACAGCGATGCCTACAAGATGCGTATCGTGGGGCGTGTGAGTGTTGACGGGCGGCCTACGGGCATCGCCTCGACCTTGCAGCTCCCAGATATACGGGCTGACGTAGCCGAAGATGAGAAGTTCCTCTACATCCTCCTAGAGCAGACCGAGAGCCCCACCGGCAAAGCCAAACTTCAATGTCGCGGCGCGACCTTCGACATGCCGCTGCTCAACGAGATCGAGCTCGAACGGGACGTAAACCCGCGAATCTTGTGGGCGCCTAACGATGTTCGAGACACGGACTTCATTGTGCTCTGCGGCCGAGATGGCGCGATTCAGATTAGGGATGCGACCCAAGAGATGGCGATCCAGGCCCAACTGGGCACGGGGCTCTACCTGCCAGAAGTGGCGGATGTGCAGCTTGTAAAGATCCCGGATTGTGACTCTCCGAATAGCCGCTGGCGCATCCTGGTGTTTAGCGAAACCTCGGCTCGCGGCTTCGTGCTACAGTACGAAGAAGTCGCCACCACCGTAACCCTCGCAGCGCCACCTCTTCGCATCTCTGCGAACGTGGTGCTCGGCGAATGGACCGCGCAAGCGGATTTGACCTCCTTCCGCCTTGTCGCTCTTGACGCCAACTCCGAGCTCAATCCGTTCGAGAGCGATACATGGATCGACCATTTTGTTTTGGACTACACGGGGGTCGCCGCGGCTTCAGTTCTCCGACCATTCACGACCGACAACACCGGGGAGCCCCCGTATAGCCAGAACATCAACGCCATCGAAGAGCGGATCGCTGCGGATGTGGTTGTCGAGTTCACGACCGACGCTGCCTTGGAGGTCAACCCATGAGTGGCGGAATCGCACGCACTGTATATCTCAGGAACCGCACGCTGCGCGTGTTGGACACCTTTCACGCCGACCAAGTAGAAGGGCCATTGAGGCTTTTCAACCAGCAGGACATACTGTTCTCCTCGACGAAGCCCGTCGTCCAGGTAGCAGGACGATATGAGCAGGGTCACCCAAAGTTTGGCGAGGCTATTGCCCTCAACACGAACGACGGGCAGACGTACTTCTCCGTCGACACCGGCTTCGTGCTACAGATAGCCATGAGAGGATTGGCGGCCGTTGGGTACGGGTTTACGGGCTTGCTAGGCTCAACAGAGGGCAGCTTCACGCGTTCAATCAACTCGGAGCAGACCATCTGGGAGAACCTGGGCGTCAAGCTGAACGGCGCTGTCTACGACCTCGATAGCAACTTATCGGGCGGGCGCATCGTAGCTGTCGTTGGCGACGACCCGCTCGACCGCAAGTTGTGGATCACCGAGGACATCGGGGACACATGGTTTGAGCCAGACGTTGTTCCTGCCAACTTCGGCCCCCTGCGCGAGGTCAAATATTATGACGGCACCTGGATCGTTGTAGGCGCAGGGGGCATTCTCCGGTCTACCGACAATGCTACGACCTGGGAAGAGACCACCTACCTAGCCGGCATTGTCTATACGTGCATCGACAAGAACCAGGTGTCTGGCCGGTGGATCGCTGGCACTACCGGCGGGTATGAGGTCTATTGGTCTGACGACGACGGCCTGACCTGGGAGGTGGGGTCCGTAGTCAATCCCGGCTCCAAGGTCACACTCAACATTGCCTGGGGGCCTGTAGGCTGCCCAGCCGGTACATGGCTGGCCGATATGGACGACGGCTTCGAAGGCTCGAAAGGCCCGAATGGGGGCGTCATGTACTCCCTCGATGATGGGGTGACGTGGGAGTACCCAGCCAACCAACCGCGCCCTCCGCAGGGCTGGAACCCCAACGACCTCGCCTACGCCAGCAACCTCGCCACCCCCGGCTTCTTCGCTGTGGGATCGCCGTGGTATTGGGACAGCCCCCCGTCGCTCCCGTATGAAGGCGGGGTGTTCTTCTCAGAGGATGGCATCGTCTGGGAAGAGCTTTTAATGGAGGAGGATATTGGGTTCTACCTCGCAGCCCAGTTGACTCCGGCGACCATCCCCCGCACGTTCGATTGGCAACTTGTCGTTGATCGCTATTCCCAGGTCCAGAAGTGGGCCGATAACGTGACGAGCTTGGAAACCGACAACGGCAGCGAGCTCATATTCCGCGTCTCCAAGGACGAACGCTGGCGGGGCCGTGGCCTCGTCAACGCCGACCGCGACTGGCAGACTGATGGCGAAGACCGCACCATCGCGCACACGCGCACGGGTTACGCTCGGGATCCTGTATGCGATAGCAACCACCCGCTTCCCCGGTCAAAAAGCTGGCGCATTCACGGCGGGTATCTCCAGGTCCACGGTGATGTGGCTCGGGTGTCGCGCATATATTGCTACCCAGAAGAGGTAAACAACATCATCTTCGGGTCGCCCGTGAAGCACACGCTCGGCGTCGATCTGACACTCGGCTTCTGGACTGCCGCTGAATTGGAACTGAACCCATGAAGAGCAAAATTTTTGGCGAGTTCACGGGTTTGGATCTCCGCCGCTTGGAATCTCTAAGCGACGAGAAGAGCCAGAGGGTTGCGAACAACGTCTATTTCACAGCGGCCAAGAAGGTCCGCACCCGCCCAGGAACGCGCACCCAGTACACGCTGCCGGCGGAGACTATCGGCCTCTACACGGCAAGCGGCGTGCTTCGCACCGTGTGCCCAGACCGTGGGGCTTTCGATACCGATGAGGAATTCGATGCCGTGTTCACCCGGCAGACCCCCAAAGTATTTTTCGACTTCTACCATGTAGACCTCGACGACCCAGACCAGTTGCCAGCCACAGGCTTCATCAACGCCGAGCGTTTCGGCGTCAGCGTCACTGCGGGCGTGCAGCCATACGGCGTCCTCCAGCGTCCGTCCGCACAGGGTGTCGACACCCTCGACCATCAGTGGTTCAAGGACCGCCCGGACCTGAGCGGGCTGGACTCCGGGGGCCGATACGTCGACAACCAAGTGGCGACGCCCTTCAGCCCAACAGGCATG
>Ga0307975_1001694_pt1 | contig 10895 bp, 12 predicted proteins | sample OrgLakmetagen917_FD_201825 | JGI IMG/M metagenome (GOLD analysis project Ga0307975, IMG submission 201825) | Saline water microbial communities from Organic Lake, Antarctica - #917 | ecosystem: Environmental > Aquatic > Non-marine Saline and Alkaline > Saline | place: Antarctica: Organic Lake... | reverse complement strand
TGTGTTTGCAGGGGAGGGGAGAGCAAAGAGCAAAGCTGGTACTTGGCGTGTCCTTTTTAGGGGGGTGGGAAACCTCTAAGGATGCATAATAGTACGTGGGTAGTACTATGCACGAGGCGCGAGGCATGAAATCGGTGGGCCTACTTTGTTTGCTGGCAAGCACAAAGATAGATGTGAGCTACCACCAGGCGCCTATTTAGGTGTGCAGGAATGCATTTCGTGGACAAGGTACACGACACTGAGATGCAAGCACAAAAGATATAACGGGAGCTATCACCAGGAGCCTGTATAGGTGTGCAAGAATGCATTTTGTGGACAAGATACATGAAACTGAGATGCAGTATGTAGGCACTAGAGGTGGGCAAGGGCTGTGTGAAATCGAGCTGGGTCTTTACGGTCACGTGCCCGTACGGGCACCTGCACTTGTGGCGTGCTCCACCAGCCTACTATTATATGTTGCGAGGATAAGGTACGAAAGAAAGGTGGTGACCTTCGATGTGCTGCCTACAACCGGGGTAGGAATAGGTTCAGATAGAGGTGGTCTTCTTTGGGCCTACAACTGGGTATGGGGTAAGAATAGGGTTAAGAGAGAGAGGTGGTCTCCAATGGGCCGTCTATAACCGGGGTATGAAGAGGAGGATGTACAGCACAACACACCCGCGCTCACTCCCACGCCCACCTTTGAGGCCGACCCAGCAGACAGCAAAGCCAAACGTGACTGGACATGACCCATGGAAGGAGTCATCTTCCCGGTTAATATCTGCGCTCGCACGCGCACACCTCCCGTGCCAGCTGCTATCAATCCCTGCAGATGAGTGGAGGGGGGGGGGGGTGGCTGGTTGGTACGAACAGGGCAAATTAGCTATGAAAGACCTCAAGTACAGCACAAAACCAAGCACACTCCCACATCAAGACACTTATGGAGGGCAAATTGCCTGAGCGTGTACGTTTGTGTGTGTATGTGTGTGTGTTTTAAGTGTTTTATTCCTGGGGGGCATATGCACCACCCTGCTCCACAAATGAGATGGATGCCTTGGACGCAGACGGGGGTGTGTCCGAAGTGGACAGCACGGACCGGTTCACAAGCAAATGATGCACACCACCATTTCAATAGGGCATTTCCTCAGCCATATTTAATAAACTGCATGTTCAACTATCCAGACGACTCACGCACACACCAGACCACCCATGACTTATTTGCTCAGTTACGTCAAGCTGTGAGGGTGCAAGGAACAGGTTTTAGGTGCATGCGCGTTGCCATATCTCTCACTCACCCAAGGCAATGAGGATCTGCTTATCCTTGTGTTTGCTGGACTTGTGTTCGGAGGATTTACGATTGCTGTGACTGACTCCCACTGCATATGTGTGTGTGTGTGTTTCTTTTGTGTGCTTGTGTGTGCATGTGTGTGTGCCTATGCTCATGTGTGTGTGTGTGTGTGTGCTCATGTGCGTGTGTGTGTACGTTGTACATGTGAGTGTGTGTATGTGTGTGTGTGTGTGCGCGCGTGTGTGTGCGCGTGTGTGTGTGTCTGTGCTCGTGTGTGTGTGTGTGTCGGTGCTCGCGTGTGTGTGTGCGCGTGTGTGCGTGTGCGTGTGTGTGTGTGCGTGTGTGAGTGTGAATGTGTGTGTGCTTGTGCTTGGGTTGTGTGTATGTGTGTGTACAATGTACGTGTGAGTGTGTGTGTGCGTGTGCGTGTGCGTGTGAGTGTGTGTGTGTGCGTGTGCGTGTGCATGTGTGTGTGTGTACAATGTATGTGTGAGTGTGTGTGTGTGTGCGTGTGTGTGCGCGTGTGTGCGTGTGCGTGTGCGCGTGTGCGCGCGTGCGTGCGTGCGTGCGTGTGTGCGTTCGTGCGTGCGTGTGTGTATGCGTGTGTGAGTGTGAATGTGTGTGTGCTTGTGCTTGGGTTGTGTGTATGTGTGTGTACAATGTACGTGTGAGTGTGTGTGTGTGTGTGCGTGTGCGTGTGCGTGTGCGTGTGAGTGTGTGTGCGTGTGCGTGTGCGTGTGCATGTGTGTGTACAATGTACGCGTGAGTGTGTGTGTGCGTGTGTGCGTGTGTGTGTGTGTACGTTGTACATGTGAGTGTGTGTGTGTGTGTGTATGTGTGTGTGTGTGTGTGTGTGTGTGTGTGTGTGTGTGTGTGCGTGCCAGCACGTGTTGTTGCCTGTCGGCAAAGGCACTTACTTGGATCCTTTTAGAGAATACAGGTGTTTGCGCACCTCCTGGTGTCGAGCTGTTGGACGATACGGATTCAGTTCGTGACAATGCAGACTTCCGCGAGTATCTGAGAGCCAGAAAGCTCATTCCCAGCTAGCCACTAGCCGCTCGGCTGGGCCAGCCGTAATTGATTTATAATACGCGCTTATTTTATCGGGCTCCGGCAAGTTACATTAATAATAGGTACACGCTATTTGTAACTATAATTAAAATATAGAGTGATACCAGGTACAACAACACGTAAACACACACACACACACACACACACACACACACACACACACACACACACACACACACACACACACACACACACACCCTTACACACACACACACACACAGACGCACACACACACACACACACACACAAACACACACACAAACACACACACACATACACACACACACACACACACAAGCACACACACACACTATTACACACACGTGCAGACTTGCAACTCACAAAACCACACACACACATACACACACACACACACACATACGCACACATACACACACATAAACACACACACGAACACACTCGCACACACATACACATACACACACATGCATGCACACGCACGCACACACACAAACACACGCATGTGCACGCGCACACACACACATATTCATGTACACTCGTACACACACACCACAAATTTATACTAGCAGACACACATACACACACACACACACACATGTGCTACTCTCCTCCTTTAGTTCACACAGCGGGAATGGGCGATGAGGACGAGGCAGCGCTTCTGTCCAAGCTCTCCCTGCATTCCCCACGAGAGGACGATTACGCTGCTGCACTGGAACAGCTTGCCAGCTTTAATCTGACAAATGTGGGTATACACGAGCACGCCCAGAATGCAACAAGCAATCGCCTAAATATTTCACGCGCCCTATTGCAACAAGCCTTTGCCACACGCCTTTGCAAGCAGGGACGAGTGCAGGAGGCACAGGAGCTATTCAAGCAGCTTCAATCGCTCCGGGCATCTCACTTGACAAAAGAGGCAAAAGGTGCAGCACACTGGCACACACGCACACGCATGAACGCACATACACACGCAAACACACACATACACACGCATACACACATACAAAGGGAAAGGTGTGTGCGCACTCAGGGATGCTTGCCACACACAGACACTTAAACATGCTTGCATATCATTGAATAGAAAAGAGAGCAGATGCCTCATGTTTACCTGACCCTACTACATTAGATCAGGTTGATCACCACACCACTGCTTGAAAAACTGCAGGGACTGAAGCGGTGCAAGCATGCAAGCGGCAGCTGAGCTGCAGCAAGTGCTAGTGGTTATAGCAACTCACACATGCTCACACGCGTACACACGCATGCACACATACGCACACGTACAACATACACACTCACACACCCACCCCTACACACACACACACACACACACACACACACAGTTCAGCAGCAGCAGCACCAGTCGCACAATAGAGCAGAGCACCCACAAGGCTCCTCGCAGGGCCAGCAGGCCAGTAGCGAGCAGACAGGCAGCCAAGGAGAGGAGGAGGAGGATGAGTGGGAGACAAAGGACTGGGATCAGGCACTGGAGAGCATACGGCCCCCAGTGCCTGTGATTGACCCAAGTAAGAGAGAGCAGCGCCCATCATTCCTGCACAAGCCCGCTCCGACAGCCGCTGATACCCTCGCCGCGGCAGGTGAGCTTGTGGAGAGGTGCAAAATCTGCCTAAGTTGGAGGTGCATGACGTGTCCAGGATCGGAAGTGTGAGTCGTTGGATTGATGGCATCATATCAAACAACTTTGGCGCAAGAAGGGGAAAAAAAAGGAAGCGATGCACGACGTGTAAATCTTGTAGCAACGAAGGGTGGGCCAGATTCTCGTGCTGCTATCCACAATCATACATGCTCTGCTGTAAATTTGTATATGTAGGGTTGGCCAGAACCATATATATATATACACCGTATATGATTGTATGTATGGTGATTTCCCTGCTAAAAATACCGTATGTACACCGTATGTATATGGTTTTGGCCAACCCTATGTATATGAATGTATATATGTCTGCAACCTACTGCCTCTGTCTGCGCTCACCGGCCTGTGTCACTTGAACAGCTCCTACATGTACAAAGCCTCTATGCTATCGTTTTTGCTGCTGTCGAAATGCAGCCGGTAGCCTCCCAATATATATATCCACAAAACATAAACCTGCAGATTTGGGATTCCTGCCAGGCAACCATAATCTCGCGGTGTCATTATTTGGCAGGGTTAAGAACAGCCCCTGAAATATGTGCAATCTTTTTCCAGAGGTGGTCATCTGAGGCCCCAATTGGGGGTGTTTTTGAAATGTGATTTGAGTACTGGTCCCCCAGCTGGCTACAATCAAACTCAGAACCCAGATGTAGGTATCGCTTGAGCTTGATTGTAGCCAGCTAGGGAACCAATGTCTAATTTTGCGCAGCGTGAACCCTATTTTTCACCACCATTCTCTCATATCTCACCACCCACTGACCTGATTTGTGCCATTTTTGTATGATTCGTCTACATTTTAATAAAGAATATCAATGCAACAAAAATGGGGCAAAACGGAGCAGTACTTGGTGAAATACCCCATTTTGGCCCATTTCCCAAAGAAAAACAGCAAAAGGGATGCCAAAATGGGTGGAAAACCAGGTTCCACCAAATCTGGTTTTCAGCACTCCAAATGACTCCTTATTATGTAAGAAGTACTTGTGTCGTGTTTTCAAGGTTTAAAAAAGCCCTGGTTAGGGTGCTGGCCTTAACTGTGAAATCTCAGTGCCAAAATTTGAACTGAGATTCTGCCCAGGCCATTGGGGGAAGCCATTTTGCCTTATACTTTGTGAATCAATAAGTTATATTTTTCAACATAGTTTGCACCAAAAAAGTCACATTCCAGGCTTTTGCTCAGATAACCACCTCTGATCTTTTTCATATGCCTGTCTTGTGTGTACCTAAAACCACTCACGCTTCATGAATATGTGCGATCATTTTAACATGCCTAAATTACCTGAAACCATATACATAGGGTTGGCCAGAACCATATATATTTACGGTAAATGTAAGGTACTTTTGGTAGGGAATCACCCAAATATACGGTACATACAGTGCATATATACGATTCTGGCCAACCCTATATATACGCTCCTTGAAGTACAAACAACAAAGCCAATTGGATGTTGTAGAGGTGGCAAGGAGGTGCTGTGGGACATATAGCTGCCCGATTTGTTTCCCCCCTTTTTTTGCTGCCATTACCATTTGACTGAAAAACACCTCTTCCAATTTTATACCACAACGCCTTGCATTTGAAGGTGGGGGGGGGGGAAAGGGCCCTAGGGGGAAAAGCGTGGAAAAAGATTATGCCGCTGCTGGTGCTGCTCAAGACTGGGACGAGGAGGAGCGTGCAGGTCCGTGTTGAAGTCAAGCGCACAGTAAGGCACATTGCTATTAATATTATTGTACACCCTTTTATACCATTGATTTCCCCATAATTTTCCTGCTTTTTTGACTTGATCTCGGGAGTATGCGCGTGTTCATACACGTATGCAAGTGTGAGTGCGTGATTACAAACAGTTTGTGGGATAGTTTCAGATACGCATGTCACTTGTCATCACCAGGCAAAGGTAGCTTGCTTAAACCAACTTGAATCGTTTCAGGTTCCAGATCTCATGTTCAGGTTGGCCAGATCTCATGTCTCTTGTCATCACCAGTCAAAGGTAGCTTGCTTACAACCATTTTGATTCATTCAGGTTGGCCAGATCTCATCTCACTTGTCATCACTTGTCCAAGGTAGCTTGCTTAAAACCAACTTAAATCATTTCGGGTTGGCCAGATCACTTGTCATAGGTAGCTTGCTTCAAACCAACCTGATTTATTTCAGATTGTCCAGATCTCATGTCACTTGTCATCATTCGTCAAAGGTAGCTTGCTTAAAACCAGCTTGATTCATTTCAGATTGGCCAGAAACATATGTACTAGGTGCCCTTTATAACATGCCTGAGAATCACATGCAAAGTTGACTGTGAACTTCTTTGGGGGCTGAGTTAATCCTCTCTTCCAAAAATCACATGCAGAGCTCGTCACAAACTGGTCAGGGGGGTCTATCAATCCTCTCTTCCAAAATTCACATGCTCGTCAGCTTGTCAATCCCCTCTTCCAAAATGCACACGCAGAGCTCGTCACAAACTGGTCAGGGGGGTTTGACCACTGCGTGGAATTGTGTGGGCTGACCAGTGATGTCCGGACAGGGGACCTACAGGAGCTGCTCGACAGCTTACTACCAGGTAACATTGGGAACATTAACTACGCAGGCAGTGAAAACCACTCCCCACATTAATTAAGGAATAGTAGCCAGTAGTGTGCACTGTTGTGTGGGTAGAGAGCCACGTGTGCGGTACGAGGCTTGCTGCCAATCATCAGGGGACGCGCAGGAGCTGGTCGACAGCATATTACCAGGTAACATTGGGAACATTAACTACGCAGGCAGTGAAAACCACTCCCCACATTAATTAAGGAAAAAGAGCCAGTCTTGTGCACTGTTGTGGGTAGAGAGCCACGTGTGCGGCACGAGGCCTGCTGCCAAAAAAAACGGGACATAAGCCACACGGTGTGGCATAAGACCCAGTGTGGCTCAAGACGCGCTATCAAAGATCAAATGAGGGAAGTAAGCCACACGGTGTGGCATAAGGCAGTGTGGCTCAAAATGCGCTATCAAAGATCAAATGTGGGAAGTAAGCCACACGGTGTGGCATAGTAAGACCCATTGTGGCACAAGACGCGCTATTAAAGATCAAATATTTTTTTTCATTTTAATTAGCTGCAGGGTAGTGGGAACTTGGCCATGGCATGAGCGTGACATGACTCATGAACAGGCTCGACAATTCTATCAACAACTGCACGTTACAGTTATGCACGCACACACACACACACAAACACGCACACGCACGCACACACACGCACGCACACACACAAGTACACGCACACATACACACACACAAACACACACAAACACACACACGCACACACACAAACACATGCACAAACACACACACATGTTATCTCTAGAAAATTCACTGGTGCTCGCCACTGTTGTGCTTAGGCATCACAGCAGGCCCTACCTGTGCAACTGTCCAGCCCAAAGCCAGCCAGGTCTGAAAGAAACTGCCTTTTGTACACTGCCTTTTGTACACTGCCTTTTGTACACTGCCTTTTGTACACTGCCTTGTGTACACTGCCTTGTGTACACTGCCTTTTGTACACTGCTGCCTTTTGTACACTGCTGCCTTTTGTACACTGCTGCCTTTTGTACACTGCCTTTTGTACACTGCCTTGTGTACACTGCCTTTTGTTCACTGCCTTTTGTACACTGCCTTTTGTACACTGCCTTGTGTACACTGCCTTTTGTACACTGCCTTTTGTACACTGCTGCCGTTTGTACACTGCTGCCTTTTGTACACTGCTGCCTTGTGTACACTGCCTTTTGTACACTGCTGACGTCTGTACGCTGCTGCAGATGACAGTATAAAGCCGTACATCAGATGGGCAGATGACAACCATGCCGTGCTCGTGTGTGTCAGCGTGACTGCAGGTGTGTTTGTACGTGTGTGTGTGCGTGTAATTGTGTGTGTATGGGTGTGTGTGTTTGTGCATGTGCGTGTGCATGAGCATGAGCTGAGTGTTTGTACACGTCCTTGTGTGTGTCTGTGTGCGTATGTGCTTATATGTGTACATTCCAAGGCAACAACCAAATACCAAATACACAATGCACTGATCATTCCAGGATACCAACCAACGCAATGCTCATCATTCCAGGAAAACAACCAAAACAATGCTCATCATTTCAGGATAACAACCAACGCAATGCTCATCATTTCAGGATAACAACCAACACAATGCTCGTCATTTCAGGATAACAACCAACACAATGCTCGTCATTTCAAAATAACAACCAACACAATGCTCATCATTTCAGGATAACAACAACCAACATTCGGATTCATAATCCCTCCACCAGCCTCTGTGTTATCTTTTGCAGCTTTGCAAGGGCTCCCTATAACTTTCAAGTCCTCCTGTGCCCCAGCGGACTGCCAAGGCTTTACAAGTCCCCCTGTATCTCTAAGGATTTCTGAAGCTTTCTCAAATGCTTAAGGCCTTATCATTCCCCCTATATTCTCATGGGTGTTAAGGCTTTATGACCCTTGCCACTGTGTGGGCCCCAACCATTGCCACTTGAACACATTCCCATGGGTGTTGATGCTTTATGATCCTTGCCACTGTGTGGGCCCCAACCATTGCCACTTAAACACTTTCTCATGGGTGTTGATGCGTTATGACCCTTGCCACTGTGTGGGCCCCAACCATTGCCACTTGAACATATTCTCTTGGGTGTTGATGCGTTATGACCCTTGCCACTGTGTGGGCCTCAACCATTGCCACTGGAACACATTCTCGTGGGTGTTAATGCTTTATGACCCTTGCCACTGTGTGGGCCCCAACCATTGCCGCTTGAACACATGGACCCTGTGTGCGTGCGTTCAAACTGCAGCCAGAAATATGTTGGAGATTGCAGCCAAGGAGGGTTTGGTGATGCGGCCTTTCTTGGAGGCAACCCAGGCATCAAAACAGCTCCCTGTCTCAGGTAAAAGTGCACAATAGCATGCACATGCACGTGCACACACACACACACACACACACACACACACACACACACACACACAGAGAGAGAGAGAGAGAGAGAGAGAGAGAGAGAGAGAGAGAGAGAGAGGGAGAGAGAGAGAGAGAGAGAGTGTGAGAGAGAGAAAGAGAGAGAGAGACATGCACACTCACATACACACATACACACACACAGAGAGAGAGAGAGAGAGAGAGAGAGAGAGAGAGAGAGAGAGAGAGACACACGCGCACACACACGTACACACACAGGTGCACTCATACATATATGCACACAAAAAACATAAAAACATACTTGTACTCAAAACTACTGACATTGCAGAGCTGCTGCCACCCAAAGACAGGCCTAAGACAAACACTTCCGTGGCACGCCGTCTGATGAGCCACGCCCTCGGTATACCAGGAATGCGGGACAGAGCAGGTGAAACCAGTGTCTGTTGAAGATGCAAGCCCTTGATCTTAGGAATCAGGCAGTCTATCTAGCACTTGATTAGTTCCAGTGTCTTTTGGGTTTTCTTCTGGGTCTGTTCATCCCTCTGTAAGTAAACTGCAATAGCATAACACTTGGAGACGATTACCAAGCTCACCGGTGGGAGGGTGCAAGTAGGGAAAAGGGGGTTTTAAATTTGAATGATGCAGGCCCTTAGAACAAGTACATCCATGCTGCACACAGAGTAAGTGCACACTGCACACAGTGTATATGCACACTGCACACAGAGGTTATGCACACTGCACACTGTCAACTTGAACGTCCTCCACAGAGCAGGAAAGGATAAGAGAGAAAACAAGGGGCTCAGAATGCTGTGTTGGCTGTTTCGTGAAAGCGTAGCAGGATATGTCTCATTGTAGTTTGTTATGTTTGCAATTTTAGTCATCAGAATGCCTTGCAGTGCGAGTTGCTGTGACCCTCATAGGAAGCACGCATTGCTTTTCGGTGTTTCATTGTGCATCTGGTGTAATCCTTATCCCATGCAAACTTTAGAAAGTTGGCATTGCTTTCCAGCATTGTGTGTCCAGTCGACTTGAATTGCTGGAATTTTTATGCTTAATTTTTGTGGCTGCGCAATGAGGTGTAATGCCCTTCCCACAATCGATCACGCAGGGAAGAGGGAGATTATATGTTGACGTCACACAAATGTAGATATATGTTGATTGTTACTTCGTACACTAACGTTGATGTAATATAGATGTAGCATATGTAATTTCATGCTTATTGTTGTTTTGTCATGCAGGGGAAAAGGACCTTGCTGCTGCTAGAAAACAGGCACGTGAGGAGCGGAGGGCAAAGCAGAAAGAAGGGGAGGCCTCTCGTGCGTCTGCGTGGGAGTAGAGATGGGTACAGCGGGATGTCAGTAACGGAGCAGGTGCTAAAATTTTGTTTTTTTGCAAAGCGTCTTATATGGATGGCCGGCCATCATGCATCCTCATATCATAAATCGTCACTGTTCAGTCGCCATGCTTTACGGTGTTCAGATCGGTTCACTTCAATTTAGTAAGGCCTCCATATGCCTGGCGTGGCTGCTCACCGGTATACAAGCACCAATGGAAAGCAGGTGTCAGCAAGATTAATAAAGGCACGCACGCACTTTCAACGCAATCACAGAGCACACAGAGTGCAATAAGTGACAGGCCTGTTCTGTATCGCATGCCATGCCTTCGCACTGTTGTGATTTTTTCGAAGCTTACAGAGCTAAAAAAAAGGCCGCTGTTGTGTTTTTTTTAGCCTACCACCCTTCAGTTATGGAATATGGAACGCAACTTTTTATTATCATGTACTTGCTCCATAATTGCAGGTTCTACGCAACATCAGTAGCATTATAAATGATTCAAAGTGTCAATGTGTGACCCTCAATGTTATTTCATTTTGCTACGTTGCGACTGCCTCTTATTCTTAATTGTAATCTTCCTGGTATTATCGTTCCTTGATTTACCCCCAATAGCTCCTCTGACTTTTTGAGCTCTTATGCCAAATTTCAAACATTTCTCCGCGATGGA
>Ga0307975_1001690_pt1 | contig 10905 bp, 10 predicted proteins | sample OrgLakmetagen917_FD_201825 | JGI IMG/M metagenome (GOLD analysis project Ga0307975, IMG submission 201825) | Saline water microbial communities from Organic Lake, Antarctica - #917 | ecosystem: Environmental > Aquatic > Non-marine Saline and Alkaline > Saline | place: Antarctica: Organic Lake... | reverse complement strand
AAGGCCTCCGGAGTTAATTTTTACTATATCACTAAGAAAACAAAAACCTTCCGTGAGGAAGGTGGTTTGTTGTCATTCTAGGTTTCCCGGAGTCCCGGTCTCCGGAGTTATGGAGTTATTAGTTATCACTTCCCGGAGGCCGGTCCTCCGGAGCTGGGGTTTTCTTTCTTCCCGGAGGCCGGTCCTCCGGAGTTATGATAATACAATCTGACACACAAAAAGCCCCCGAAGGGGCTTTTTGTTTAGACTTGAACGTTTACGTTCGCATCGAGATAACTAATTACTTAGTTAGCGTTGATGTTGACGTAACCTGTTCGGAAGTCTTGTGTTGGGACTGGTTGGTAAGCATCATCGTCAGCATCGTCATTGACATTGTCGTCACTGTATCCAACTCCAGTAAGGCTTACTCGGTGCTGACCAGAAGCGCTAGCATCAACTGTTACAGTCATAGTGAATGTTTCAGTTTCGCCTTCTCGGACAACAAAGAAGTTTGGATTACTGTTGTCTTCATCAGCTGTACTTGAAAGTACACCTGATGAAGTTGCAGATCCAGGACCATCAACTGAGAATGTTACACCAGTTGTAGTCGCGTTGAATGCGCCTTCAGTAACTCGATCGAATACGTAGAAGTCTGCTTCAACTGCAGTTACTTCGAAATCGATTTCGAATGAACCAGTTTGGTCATTGTCACCAGATGTTGATTCCTCAACAGTGACACCGTCAACTGGAACTACGATACCTTCAGCAACAACTGTGTGCTCATCACCTACAGCACTACCTGAAAAGTCAGCTGGAGCTACTAGGTCATCTGCACCTTCAGCTACCCAGTATGTCTTTTCGTTATTTCCGATAGACGCTGTGATTTGCTGACCGTTTGAGAAGTTACCGGATTGTGAGTTGAAGTCGATCATAAGTTCTGCTTCAAGCTCATCATCTTCGTCGATAACAACGTCACCGTCGATATCGAATACGTACCATACAGCTTCTTCATTTACGTTATCGAAACGTGATGTAAGAGTTGATGGATTAGTACTTGAGAAAGCTGATTCAACATTTTCTGCATCGAAAGTCATACCGTCGATAGAAAGTGTTACGTCATCTACTACAGCTGTAGTTGATGCTCCATCAGTTTCTACGAGTACAACAACTCGATCTAGTTCAATGTCTCCTTCTTCAGCTTCCATTTCGAATGAGAAGATTGTCACACCGTCTGTGTTGTCATCTTCGTCTACGATGATGTCAGTTGAGTCAGGGTTGCTAGATGAGAGTGAAATGTTTAGTTCTTCACCTTCACCTTCTTCTTCGATTGAGAAGTTAGCAGCAGCTCCTGAAGCATCATCCTGAAGATCTTCTTGTGAACCTTCAGTAGTAGCTACGCCATCTGCGTCAAAGTAACGCATTTCGTACGCGTACAGGTTCCACTCGTCGTTGTCGCTATCATCTAGTTCTTCATCGTCAAGGTTGTTTTGAACTGAAGCTCCGATAACGATTTCGATTTCTTCATCTTCCATAGCAATCAGGCTAAGGTTGGTGAATCGTAGAGTACCGTCGTCTTCGTCTAGATAATCGTCTTCATCATCTGCGTTGACTTCAGCGATCATGTCGCCATCAACCCAAAGTGAGAAAGTTTCGAATGCATCCCATGGATTTGCATTGGCATCTGTACCAACGATTGAAATGTCCATGTAAGCGATTTCAGCGTCACCGTTTTCAAATTCGACATCGAAAGTAGCAACTTCAACATCTGAGTCTCCTTCTTGAATATCATTGTCTGAAGCGTCATCAACTTCAAAGGTACCAAGCACTGCTGTACCTCCAAGTTCGACGTCATCTTCCTCATCTTCGTCAGTTGCTTCTTCGTCAGTATCTGGAGTTGTTACTACAGTTTCTGAACAAAGAGCGTTTGCTTTTGCTCGTGAACCTGCTCCCCAGTATCCAGTTGGATTTACGAGACCAAGTGGTGAAAGAATTTCAGCTCGGTACTTTACTTGGAACTTTGATACAGCGGCTGCTGTAGCTGGTCCGTAAAATTCAGTTTCCATTCCAGCTGATCCGACTGATCCAGCTGCAGCCACTCGTGTGTCTGGGTCCATGTTTAGGAACTGCTGTAGTCGCATAACTTCAGCGTTTGATGTTCCTTGTGAAAGGTCACTTAGGAATGATGAACAGTTCATTACTGATGAACCAGTTCCTCCTGAAGTCTGTCCCTGTAGTTGAGCTACTTGTGCAAGTAGGTCGTTAATCATTTGTTGTAGATCTTCGGTTGTTTGCGCCTGTGCTGCAGGTGCAAATGCTGCGAAAATCATAGCAACTGCTACAAAAGCTACTGCTAGCTTTGAAGCAAAATCTGTTGCGATTTTTGTCATATAAGTTTGTTTGTTTGTAATTGCGTAATTAACTACGCGTGCCGTTAAAGTGGCTTTACTTGATATATCTAATAATATGAATTAATTCATATTTAGTAAGCGGGGTATCAATCCTACTTACCGAATATCACCAAACTGCATACCCGTGGATATACAGCTTAGCTGCGATTCCAATGTGTGTCGGCGGGGCGGTCGGTCTTGGCGGGAAAAGGTGGGGCGGTGATCTATACATATAATATGTATAGAAGGGGTGGGGTTGTATATGTAGAACGTTAATAGTAGAGAACTTCAAGACATTACAGAATCTGCTGTTCTAGCAATTTGCCTTTGGAAAGGGCAAATTGAGAACTAAATTCGTAGTAGTCGCTTCGCTCGTCTACTCATTCATTATCAAAGAACAATACCTCCTAAGGGCTTGATTTCAGTTTTGACTTTGGCTGGTGATGGTCTACATCAGAGCGTGAAGTCTGCTTAGAAAAAAAGCGCTTAAGCGCGTACCAGAATAGTAGCATTATTTGGCAAAAGTGCGAGTTCGCGGTGTGTGGATACATAGTCTTAATTAAGTAAAAAGAATACGTATGAATTGAATGCGAACAGCAAATAATACTTCCTCTGTCTGCCATTGAAGACGCACCGATTCGGGTCTTCTTACAGGTGTAAAAACTATGTAACACAATAGTTTTTTGGCAAGAATGGTACACCCTGGTCTCTTTAGACTATAGTAGAATTAAGGACAGGATGCAAGCTATTACATTTGTCCAAGAGGTCATGAGTGTCGTAAAAGACAAGTGAGGAGGGTGAGTTATAAAAGACTAACTGCACAACTTACTTACTCACAGAGTACTTAGACCAACGTCTTTCGCCTTCTCGAATTACTTGTCCTTTTTCTATGAGACTATTGAGCTCTCTTTGGATTGTCTTTTCACTCACGTCCGTTATCACTTCCGCAACGTCTTTTATGGTGGCTTGAGGTTTTGCTTCTAGGACTGTCTTTATACGCTCGGCTCTGTCCGTAAGCTGACTGTATACGAGATACGCGTCGGTACTAATGTCTCCAGCTGGTATCTGGACTCGCTGCGAACGCCGAGGCGTCGACGCTGGCTTTTGCTTCTGCGTACTACTTTGGACACCGGATGCGGGGGAAGATTTTTCGACTACGGTCTCGGTGAGATCGCCGACCGAAACGGGTGGTTTCTTGACGTAGTGGTTGTTGATGTAGCGGTGGATACTGTCGAGTTGTTCGTGCAAGAGATTGAAGATATCTTCTGCCATGACGCCGGACATGGTTGCCATCCGCAGCCCACTCTCAAAGGCGACCAGTTGGTACTGGAAACGGACAAGGCCGTTGGTTTGTTCGTGTGGCTGCAGTGGGAGAGTCTGCAGAGCAGCCTCTTGTGTCTTTAATGCTTTTTCTTTGATGGAGTCCGAGTGCAGGATTGTCTTTTTGTTTTCGTCGGTTTCGGACAAGATATACAAAGTCACGGACAGAATCTTTTCTGTCTTTTTAAAAACATTATTATAATAGTTACTATCATTTGATAGTCTTTTTATATCAAGCGTTATGTCCTTTTTGCTGTCCATGAGTATTGTTCTTTATCTGTCTTTTAAAGACATTCTGTCTCTGTGTCAATACTCCCACTATAAAGACATTTGGGCAGATTGCAAGTGTCTTTGAGTCAAAAATATGGTGTATTTTATACGTCTTTTAATCAGACATGATATTATTTGGGTACTGTAAAAATACAGATGTTTATTATTTGAATCACCTACCGACTATGGCCCGTAAGAAAAAGAAGAAGAATGAAAAAGCTGAAAAGACTCCAATGTTTGATGACCTGTCACCGCACGCCAAGCAAGCAATTTGGGCAGTAGTATTTGGTATCTTTGCTACCTTCTTTTTGTTTTCCCTGCTCGACTTTGCCGGGCCGGTAGGTGAGTACACGGCGCTGGTACTGACTCAGCTCTTTGGGGCTGGGGCGTGGCTGTCTCCATTGCTTTGTCTGGTATTTATATATGTATTGCTCAATGCATCGGAAGAGACCAATAAGGTAAGTGTCTCTAAAAAGCTGGGGACCATTTTGCTGTTTATCTCTCTGTTGGCGGGCTTGGAGTTGTATTCCGAAGATCTCGGTGGCTGGGTGGGCTGGCTGCTTGAGGCACCGCTGGTGTATCTCTTGGATTCTACGCTGTCAGGAATTTTGATTTTTGGGCTGGTACTCATCTCTACCTTCCTCTTGTTTAATACCGACCTCAAGCTCTTTCATCGTAAGCCAAAAGGTGAAGAGGAGGCAGATGATACGAGTGACCTAGACGCGCTCGACTATCCAGCCGAGGAGCCGGCACCGGCCGAAGCAGAAAAACCACAAGATGACTCTGAGGATGAAGAAGCTACCAGCAGTATTGCGAACATGCGCAAAAAGATGTCGAGCTTCACCAAAGCATCTCCCAATGAAATCGTGGTCAAGAACTTCAATGGCACCTATATCGCTCCCTCCCTCTCGCTCTTGAATAAGGAAAAAGGCAAGGCGCAGATTGGTGACGTGAAGGCCAACGCCAACACCATCAAGCGGACCCTCAAGGAGTTTGGCATTAGTGTTGAGATGGACGCGGTAGAGAGTGGTCCGACTATCACCCGCTACGCCCTCAAGCCAGCCCAAGGAGTCCGTATCGCCAAAATCGCTGGGTTGCAGCAAGAGCTGCAGCTGGCACTCAAGGCCAGCTCGATTCGCATCGAGGCCCCCATCCCTGGCAAGTCATTGGTCGGTATCGAGGTACCAAACCAACAGCGAGCCACCGTTGGCTTGGCTTCTATGTTGGCGACCCCTGAATACACCGACTCACCGCACCCACTAATCGTCGCCCTCGGGAAAGACGTGACCGGAAACGTACACTTCTCAAACATTGCTCGGATGCCCCACGGTCTCATCGCCGGTACTACTGGGTCTGGTAAGTCGGTAGCGATTCAAAACGTAATCGTCTCGCTCCTCTACCGCAACTCCCCTGACCAGCTACGATTTATCTTGGTCGACCCAAAGCGGGTTGAGCTCACCCTCTACAACAAAATCCCACACCTGCTGACTCCGGTCATCACCCAGGCGAAAAAAGCCATCCGGGCGCTGTCATGGGCAGTGAAAGAGATGGAACGACGGTACGACATCCTGGAGGCTGAAGCCGTGCAAAATATCTCTTCGTACCACAAAAACGTCTATCAGGCAGCAAAGAAGGATTGGATCAATAAAGGATCCGACCCAGAAACCGAATCAGACCTGCCAGAAGCGATGCCGTACATTGTCATTGTGCTCGACGAGCTCAACGACCTCATGCAGGCCTACCCCCGTGAGCTCGAAGGCTGCATCGTACGCTTGGCCCAAATGAGTCGCGCGGTAGGTATTCACCTCATCTTGGCCACCCAGCGACCATCAGTAAATGTTATTACGGGTACCATCAAGGCCAACGTACCGACTCGTATCGCAATGGCCGTAGCCTCGCAGATCGACTCCCGGACTATTATTGACACCGTGGGCGCTGAAAAGCTGTTGGGAGCTGGAGATATGCTCTACCTGTCTTCGGACAGTCCAAAGCCAATTCGTCTGCAGTCTGCCTTTGTATCGGAAGAGGAGATCAAAAAAGTAGTTGAATACTTGAAAAACCAAGACGCGGAACTCCCTGACCAGCTTGATTTTGACGAAACCTCAGACAACAGCAACGACTCAATCTTTAGTGCGATGACCGACGGTGATAGTAGTGACGATGATGACTTGTACGAAGATGCGCGCCGGGCGGTGATTGAGGCCAATAAGGCATCAACCTCATACTTGCAACGCAAGCTGCGCGTCGGCTACTCCCGAGCAGCGCGACTGATGGATATCCTCGAGGAGCGGGGCGTCATCAGTCCGGCTGATGGTTCCAAGCCACGCGAAATCCTCAGTCAAGGCGATGAGAATAGTAACGAAAACAACGATTCGGACGATACTGAAGCAATGGAGAAATAGCTCGATTGCGCGTATACTGCTGGTATGCTTCTTGGTAACGACACCCCTTTCCGCAGGATAGTAAAGGCAAGCTGCCTATTCCTGGGACTGGTATTGGTGGCAGCGTATGTAGTATTTCAAGCCCGATTTCTTATTCTCGGCCCCCAGCTGCAACTGACGCAAGAGCCTAGACAGCTGGTCAATGAACGCCAAATCACTCTCGCCGGGGCAGCATTCAACATTTCTCGTCTGTGGCTCAACGATCGGCAAATTTATACTGACGCTCAAGGAAATTTCAAGGAGGCATTGGTCCTGGAAAACGGCTATACTATAGCGACCGTACGAGCAGAAGATAGATACGGCCGAGAAACCACCATCAGACGAACCTACGTCTACCTCCCCGCCAGCTTCGAGTAGCGCAGTAGATGCTTCAAGCACTTAGATTCTGAGACTAGGCAGTGTACAATAAGGAAACGAGTTCACCACACACTACCAACTAACCACTAAACATATGGCTGCAAAAGCAAAAAAGACGACTGAAAAAGCAAAAACAAAAGAAAAGGAGGCTGACACAAAGACTGACGCGCCCAAAGACACCGGGGCTACCCAAAACGCGCAGGTCTTGGAAACCTTGAGAAGTATCAAGACCAAGTTTGGCGATGACTCAATCATGACCTTGGATGGTACAAAAAAAGTGGATATCGAAGCGATACCGACCGGCTCGATTGGTCTGGATGATGCGCTGGGTATTGGCGGCTTTCCCCGCGGTCGCGTAGTGGAGATATATGGACCAGAATCTTCTGGTAAGACTACTTTGGCCTTGCACGCGGTGGCTGAAGCACAAAAGATGGGTGGGATTTGCGCATTTATTGATGCTGAACATGCAATGGACCCAGATTACGCTGGCAAGCTCGGCGTCAAACTCGACGAGCTCCTCATCTCCCAACCAGACAACGGCGAACAGGCACTGGAAATTGTCGAGTCGTTGGTTCGTTCTGAGAAACTGGATGTGATTGTCATCGACTCAGTTGCAGCTCTGACGCCCCGCGACGAAATTGAAGGTGAAATGGGAGCGCACCACGTAGGAAAGCAAGCGCGTCTGATGAGTCAGGCACTGCGTAAACTGACGGGCGTGGTCGCCCGCGGCAAGACAGTGGTTATTTTTATCAACCAGATTCGAATGCAGGTCGGTGTGATGTTTGGAAACCCGGAAACCACACCCGGTGGAAAGGCCCTCAAATTCTACACCTCTGTGCGTCTAGACATTCGACGGATAGCGCAAATCAAAAAAGGTGAAGAAGTGGTCGGTGGTCGACACCGAGTCAAGGTGGTGAAGAACAAGGTCGCGGCTCCGTTTCGTACCACTGAATTTGACCTTATTTATGGAGAAGGTATCAGCGGCGAAGGTGAGCTTTTGGCGCTTGGAGAAAAATACAAAATGGTGGCCAAGGCAGGATCTTCGTACTCATACACTCCCCCAGGTGGCGACGAATCCTCGGTAGTGAAACTAGGACGCGGGTATGACGCTGCTCGCAAAACCCTCAAAGCCGAGAAGAAACTCAAAGCCGAACTCTTGAAAAACATCCGCAAAGCTATGAAAGCAGAAGCAGCAGAAAAAGCCTAGGTTGTCTGGTGAGACAGCACACAAAACGCCCGGATACTATTCCGGGCGTTTTGTGTGCGCTGTGACTTACCCACCTGCACGCAGGAGAGAAAGACGAATTGCGTATTAAGAAAGTGAATGGATGAAAAAACGCTCAATATGCACACTGCGCAAAATTTGATACAGACAAGACAGCCCTACGAGACTCGCTGCTGTCAGAGTGAGGACAGTGAGCACTTCCCCGTGCGTAACTGCATTGAGGACTGAACTAGTGATATATTGCGGTACCGTGCCCACCGGAATCGATAAAAAGTTGTCCAAAATACTCGCCACATGCAACCATCGGGTCAACAAAACCGCCGCTGCACCCAGAAAGAGCCCTCGCCAGAACAGCGGATGCAGTACGACGCTCAGCGCGTAGGTGTAGTACACCCGGCGCATGATGGCTTTTTGCATGTGTGTTGCGTTCATATACTGTCTAATACTCGCCAGATGGATAAATAGTTACGAAAACAAGTGGTTACAGATGTCACCTGTCTGCCCCGGCCTCGTCAATCTGCTGGCTAGAGCAGAGATTCGGCCTCCCCTGTCTTGCCTTCCTTTTTAAAGGCGGCTTTTGCCCGGTGGATTCTGGCTTTGATGGTCCCTACATTCTCCCCGGTTTCTTTGGCAATGGCTTGGTGCGACCAGCGTTCGAGATAATGCAACCGTAACACTAACGCAAAATGTCCTGGCATGCGCAGCAATATCCGCTCGATACCGTCTTTTCGCTCGGCAAAGCCGTTGTGCTCTTTCATTTCTCCGTACATATGCTCGTATTCTGGATCCATCGCGACATACCGTTGCCCGTCTTTGACGAGTTTTTGGTAGCGAGTGAAGGCGGTGTTGAGCAGGATTCTATACGCCCACGAGGAAAACTTGGCTCCTGACTGTGGCTCGTACTTGTCGGCGTTGATATATATCTTGGTAAAAGCGTCTTGCACTACTTCCTCAGCATCAAGTGGATTGTGGATGATGGCGCGCACTTTTCGCAAAAAAGCCGCTTGGTAGCGTGTGACGAGTACTGCGTACAGCCAAGGTTTTGATTGCGACTGCAAGAGGATTTTCTCGTCTTCCCAGTCTGAAGCATCTTCTGTGGTGGTGATCCCGAGCATGTTATTGCATGGTAGCATTTATTGAACAGGCCAAGAATTGCGTGTCTGGTATAAATACTGTGCACTAATAGAGGCACTGTTTGTTTTGATTGCTTTTCTTTCTCCTAACACATATAATCTTTCCGCTTACACTAATAATCCTAATCTAATCAAGATGGCAAAACTCGAATACAATCAGGTTCTCGCAAAAAAAGTGGTTGAATTTAACGATGATCCTCATCTCGTGCTTTCTTCTGACATCGCGAAAAAAGACCGGCAAAAAGCCAGTAATACGGTGCGGATGAAAAATCTGCGCACTGGACAAGTCATCGAAAAAACCCTCCATCAGTCAGACGTGCTGCAAGATGCGTACATTACCAAGCGCGAAGTGAAATACCTCTATCAAAACCGGGGAGAGTTTTGGTTTTGTGAACCAAATAATCCCAAAGCTCGCTTCAACCTCTCAGCCGATGTCGTCGGTGACCTGGGAAAATACGTGACTGAAAACAGCTTGGTAGACGCTATTGAGTACGACGAAGAGATTATGAGTATTAGTACCCCCATCAAAGTTGAACTCAAAGTAAAAGTGGCTCCAGAAGCCGTCAAAGGCAACACTTCGAGCGGTGCCACCAAAGAAGTGGAATTGGAAACCGGCTGGTCATTGCACGTACCCATGTTTATCAATGCTGGTGATCTCGTGTCGGTAAATACAGAGACCGGGAGCTACTCCGAACGAGTTGAGAAGGCATAAAATCTACGAGAACAAGAAAAATGGCCACCCCAGAAGTTGGGGTGGCCATTTTAGTTTTCCGATTCTTCTGCTTTTGGCATGACAAGGACACATATCAAGAACGTAATGCAGCCAATGATTGTATAGGTAAAGAACCCAATCCAGAAGCTCTGCAGAACAATACCGACTGTAATCCAAAACACCAAACCAGTGATTATCGAGATAGCAAGAGCATATTTTGGCATGTGTCACCCCTTCAAAATGAACTGCTTCCTTGCTCACATTTATACTTGAATACGCAGAAAAAACAACCTGGAAAGTTACCACGCGCGACGCAGCCAATACAGTAGTGCAGAACAAGACTCAAAACACTAGAATATAATTAAGAATACCCGCCGACAGATTTTGTCGACGGGTATATGTCTGGTCGCGTCACTCCTCTTTTTTCTGCAACGCAAGTACAGCAATGCAGAGGCTGAGGCAGAGGACCGATCCAATACCTCCAAACATCATCAAGAACCACCAGATGCTGATAGGCCACCACACAAATGCCAGAACAGGCGTTATGAGCAGCGAACCCACCAGACTGATCATCACATATCCAATAATCATTGCGCACTTCTTTCCGTTTTTTCTTCAGTTAAGTAACGAATTCAGAATATACTATAACATACAATACATAAAAACACAACCTTTTGGTCGTGTTTTTGTGTGGATGGTTAGTTGCTTTCTAGTGCTTGATGTATGGCATAAGGGCCATAAATCGCGCGCGCTTGATAGCTCGGGCAAAGTTTCTTTGCCCTTTGGCTGTCATACCGGTGCGTCGACGGCTCATCATACGTGCGTGAGGGTTTACATTCCCTCTTAGGCTCGTGATATCTTTGTAATCAAAGTGGTGTTCTGGCACGTTGACGGTAGTTTCTGTTTCAGTTGTCATGAATGTGAATTAGTAAGTAATACTTGAATTATAGTAGTTCATTTGGTGATCCTCACCATTTTCTAGGAAAGGAAAATGGCTAACGGGGAGAGTGTTCAATCTAAGGTGAGCACTTTCCCTGGGTGATCCTCACCATTTTCTAGGAAAGGAAAATGGCTAACGGGG
>Ga0307975_1001689_pt1 | contig 10913 bp, 5 predicted proteins | sample OrgLakmetagen917_FD_201825 | JGI IMG/M metagenome (GOLD analysis project Ga0307975, IMG submission 201825) | Saline water microbial communities from Organic Lake, Antarctica - #917 | ecosystem: Environmental > Aquatic > Non-marine Saline and Alkaline > Saline | place: Antarctica: Organic Lake... | reverse complement strand
AGTGCACTTTGATTATAAAGAATGAAGGCCGGAAAGAAACACGCAGAAAAAGTGAGTAAAATTGACGGGTCCCAGGTGCGCAATGAAATCTGAATTCAGTGCTCCGCATCTCTGTTGTCCTGCACCAGCGCATCCACGAGTTTTTGCCAGGCCCCCTCCCACTGCTGCTCTTGGGCGTGCAGCTTCCCGAAGTGTGACGAAAGGTCTGCTAGATTACGGTCCAGCTGAGCCACCATGAGCGCCCAGTTTTCATCTCGTGCGCGCATCACCAGGCGCTGCGCTGTCGTGACCACACTCGAAGGCCCGGCACTAAACTGCTGCTCGAGCTCTTGGATCCAGTCGTCTGCGGGTGAAAAACTGCCGTCTTCTGCTTCGCCAGCTGCAGGTGCATCATTCGCCTCAGCAGTCTCGTCGCTAGTTGCTAATCCTGTTGAAGGATTGAGGGCAACGCCGTGCTTCTCAAACACTTCTCGAAGTTGAGCTATGGGCAGCGGAGGCCAGGTGCGCCGAGGGCAATGCCGTCCGTCCGGCTTCTCGTAATGGTCTGGCACAGGACGAGCTTCGCCTCCTGTTTCTCCTTCTTCATTGCCAACTTCGGCGGCTTCTTGGGTGCGTTGCAATTTCTTGAGCCGTTTCAGAGACTTGCGCTTCTTCTCAACCAACTCGTCACCGGGCAAGTAGCCAAGATCGTCGCTCAGCACGAGAGTATCGAGCAAGGCATGCGCAGACGACACTTGCTCGCTCAAGAGCCCTACAAAGGCCACACTTTCCTGAACCTGGGCCTTGACCACCTCTCGCTGTACCTCCTCAATGGCCTCCACCACCTCGGAGCAGCGCGCTTTCTCAGCTTGACACAACGCCTCCAGAGCTTGCGCGGAATCCGGCCGCCCCATCTGAGGCCGCAGCGCCGCCCTGTGCTTCGCTTTCGCCGCTTCCCACACGCTGAGTCGTGACTCAAAGCTCTTTTCGCGGGCTGCTTTCTGAAGCTTCGACACATGTAAAGCGCGAGCCGCGCTCTCGGCCACTAACAGCGCTCCTGCGTGAAGCTTCTTCGATCCTCCTGCACCTGCGGCTCCCGTTAGCTCATTTGAATTCTTCCCCGTGATATCCTCGAGCCGCTCCACCTGCGCCCTCAGCCGCCGCCTCGACTTGTCCCTGTACCCGTCGTCTCCCAAGACGCCCTTGCGGGTTTTCACCAACCATTCATGCAATGCTTCCGGCACTCCCAGCGGCTCGAGCGCAGCCTCCTTCCCCTCGGCCTCATATAGGGCCTTGGTCTCGGCCCGACATCGCTCTTCCATGCCATCCATCGCCAGCGCCATAGTCTCACCTAAGGTCGGGACATAGACCGGCACTGCTTTCTTCAGCGCGAGTTCGTCTTGTCGGGTCAGCATCGGCTCGGGTGGCACTTCAGTGTCCCAGGCGACAGAAGTGGGGGCAGGCAGGAACTCGAGGTAAGTGGCTCTTCGCACGAGCAACTGGCGCACTTCTCGTAAGATCTCGCGTGTCAGAGCCGACCGCGGCGGGGTGACCAACAAAGAAGAAGAAGAAGCAGGCGGCTTCGAAGGTGAGGTAGCATTGTTCTCACTTTCTAGTGCTGCTTGAGCCTCCGAACAAACGCGATCCAACAAGTTCAACAACTCGTCCACGGCGTCAGCGCTGTTCGCGTCGCAGGTTTGTTCATTTCGCAGGCGCTCTTGCGCGTTGCGTCTCGGTGCGCCGTACTTCATCCCGATGGCCTCACGCAAGCTTAATTCTTGTAAGCTTGACTCTAGTGCTGTGGTAAACTGCGCGTCTCCGCTCATGGCCACTTCTTGCCTTGACATGAGGGCTTGAATCTGAAGCACCCGACCTTTGACGGACTCTTCAATCTCACCGTTGAGCAACTGCAATTGCTTCTGAAGCTCTTCGTACTCAAACTCCGAATAGTCGCCGTTGCTATCGCCGAACAGATTCGTCGCTCGCAGCAGGGAGGTGGAGAGCGCATACAGCTTCGTCGGGTCACTGGTCACACATCTCTCAAGATGAGCCAGTGCTTCGCCACACTCCTCGCGAAAAGCCATCAACATTTTCTTGCACTTGCCATCCACTCCCTGGAGCGCCGCTAAACTCTCTTGGTCGACCAGCGTCATCTCCAAGGCCTTCAACTCGCCTACAAAGTCTTTGCTCTTGGCCGCGTAGCCTGCGATGATGCTTTCGAATTGCTCTTGGTGCGAATCGTTCTTCTCTCGGACGATCCGGCAGTGCCTCTTGGCCCTCTGCCTGTGCGCAATCAGCTCGCTCTCGCGCACTTGGCGAATGTTTACCTCCACTCGTCCTTTCCGCGGCCAGTGCAGCCGCAAGCGCTCCTCAAGCTCCTCGGTATACGACCCGCAGCGGTCGTCGCGCAAAGAAGCGGCAAAGGTCGCCCTCTGCGCCTCGCGCTGCTCCGAGTGCTTTACCAGGAAGGACCGAAGCGAAGCCAGCATGTCCACCACTAGCGGCTGTGGGAAGGCCACTTTGAGGGCTGCCGGGTTACCGTTGGGATCAGTGGGTGGCGATTGCGCAAAGAGGGCGGCTCTCTCTGCTGCTTTGGCTTTCGACTTCTCGCGTTTGGCTGCCTCGCGCCTCTCGCGCACATGCTGGGCGATGCGACGATACTCGTCTCGGTGGTGAAGGTCAGGAATCGCCTCGATCTCGTCTTCGCTCAAGGGCACAAACGCGCTGTCTCTGGCCACGAGGTACTCCTCCAGCAGCGGCTCCTTCAAGGCGGCTTCCTGGTGCTTGGTCTTGGCTTCAAAGCTAGAGCTCGACCACCATGGCGCCACCCAAGTCTCTTCCTCGTCTTCTTCGCCTTCATCCTCGCCTTCTACAGCTGCTGCTGCCTCTTCACCGACTGCCCCTTCTGCCCCTTCTGCTGCGTCCTCGTTCGCTGGCTCGTCACCATCGCCCTCGTTTACAGCAGAAGCAGTGATTGGATCAGCCGCTGTTGGCACCGGCTCTTCCTCGTCTTCACCATCATCGTCGTCAGGCGGCCGCATGAGTTCTTGAGCGATACTTTCTGGTCCATTCATCACCGCATAAGTGACATCCGAGCCTTCCACACTGAACGTCTCCGGTCTCTCTGGTGCCACTACCTCTGAATCTCCTCCTTGACCCTTTTTCTTGTCCTTGGCCCTCGAGTGAGCAGCGTCTTCTGCCTCGAGCCTTTCCTCTTCGCTTTGAGGAGGCACAACATCTCCTAGCCCGAGGCTCTCGCATAGGGTAGACATGTACTGCTGGGTTTCCTGCGATATCGCTTCCGGATGCTCTTCAGCAGCTGCAGTCGCGGCGGCGTGATACGCGTAGTAGGACTCGTAAATTTGGTCCAAATACGTCAACACCGACGCATACGCGGTCTCGAGCTCTCCTTCGTCCGCTGCGAGTTGCATCCTGGCGCTGTGTTTGCTCACTTCTGCCTCTTTAATGCCGTCGGCCTCTTTAAAGTCTTCTAACAATTCATACAGCTTGTACTCCGAGGCCGCATCGATGGTTTCGTCCTGAGTCGCGTGATGCTCCAGCACTGAGGCAACTCGGACATAGAACGCCACCATACGAGTGGAGACCGAGTGCACGTGCCAGGTGCACCGCTCCAGAAACGCCACCACTTCATTGGACAATTGCTCTTGTTCGTTACATCGTCTCGCCAAGAGGTCGGCGCTCTCTGCAGCCACGACCTTATCGATGGCCACGTTGCACTTGCTCGCTTGCTTCAAGGACGCCCGCACGTTGCGCAGCTCTTGGTGGACGGTCGGCTCCAAATCGGAGGCTCGGAGCAGCAAGGCGAGGCGCTTTTGCACTGCTCGTACTTGAAGCATGTTCACTTCCGGCTGCTCCCAGCCTTTGAACGACGCCGATTTTGCCATCGAGGAGCGATTGTTCGACTTGGCTTTGCTCCCACCGATCGACGAAGGAGCGCGACTGCTGCTGCGCTTCTCCCCGCCGAGGTTGCTGCTGTTGCTGCCCCCACCCTTGCTCCGGCTCCGGCTCGTGCCCTGCGACTTACCGTCTCCTCCGTGGCCCAAGTTCAGGTCGCTCACGATCATGGTCACTTCCTCCAGCACTTCACTGAGGTGGTGCAGCAGCAGGGGGTCGAGCGCAGTCACCGTCGCCAGCTCTCGGGTTTGGGCCAATAGAATCGGCATGATCGGTGCCACGTCACCCTTGGTCGCGTTCTTGAGCCTCTCTAAAGTATCCACCAAGTTCGACTTCATGCCACTCTTCCCCTGCGCCTCGAGCACTATTGGCAAGTCTAGGCCGCACAGCAGCACCTCCACGCGGCGCATGGCCGGCTGCAAGGAGGCGTCGTAAATCAACATCGGGTCCCGCAGCTGAGCCATGAGTTCCTTGAGCTCCGGCTTCAGTCCTCCTGCACTTCGAAAGAACGTGTCATTGCTTGGGTCGTTGAGCACTTGGTCAATGGCAGAAGCGTGGGCTTCCAGCAGAGGCTCGTCCTCGAAGGCACCGTAAACGTGCAACTCGGCGCGTAAGCTCTCCCGCCGCGCGATGGCCGCTTCTTCGCGCTCGTCTCGAATCGTGGCCAGCCCTTGCTGCAGCTCGTCGATCGCCAATCCTTCTTGCTCGTGAAGCGCCTCAAACCCTTTTTTCATGGTTTCGAGCGCCTTGCTTTCCGGAAATTCCAATCGTCGCAATTCCGCCAATTTCTCAAGCCGCACTGCATGTCGGTCGCCCTGAGCCCTCGCGGTGCGCGCTAATAAGTCGATGCGGCTTGGAGGGTTGGTGTAGGCAGAACTGTTGAGTTCATCCTGAAACTCTCGCACCCCGCGGTCGTGCCGCAGCTGCCGCCACGCTCTCTGCCGAGCTTCCCAGTTTAACCGCGCTTCCATCGCCACCAATATGTGCTGTTTTTCCATGAGGGCCAAGAGTTCCACATGGGACTGTCTGTTCATGATCAAGACCGTGTTGAGTTCGAACGCTTCTTGCTCGACTAGACGCTCGATGTCGGTTAAAGGCTTGAACGCAATCGCCGCTAGTGCTTCGACCAGACGCCGCAACTCCCCTGCAATGATCGCCGCGCGCGACCCCTCAATCGCTTCCAAGCGCTCTCCGTACGCGCGAATCTCTTGGCTGCGCCTGCTGCACTGGGCGTCGATGGCTAGCCACTGCTCTTCCAGGTAGTGGTGGTCCTTGGTCACCAGCCACAAGTCCTGATTCAGCTCCGAAAAAATGTCCGCCACCGCCTGATCCACGGCCCCAACTCCCACTTGCACGGCGCGCGATGCTTCAATCACTTTCTCTTCAAGCGAGTCCGAAGTTTCTGCCAGCGTCGTCTACATTCGCGATTAAGACAAAGAGGCGAGGCAGTTGAGAGAGAAAAGACAAGACAGCTTACACTAGCAAGGGTGTTTGACGCGGCTGAGAGCGAGACTGGATAGCGGACCCCAGTAAGCTCCTTACTCGTTCTCACCCTCAATGTTGTCCTCATTCATTCTCGCCCTAAGCATGGTCCAAATCGGCACGCACCTCGAAGTGCTTTACGGTTGAATCGTGGGCTGTGCGCTTTTCGACCCGCTTGCGAGCGAGTTTCGGGAACTCTTTGTGGCGCAGCTGCGGGTCAATGGGCTGGTGGTGCAGGGAGGCAACCGCATCGCGATCTTCCTCAGCGGCTCGCAACAACTGGTGCTGCTCGTGCTCTCGCCGCCATTTCGCTAGCACTGCCTTGGAGGAGATCGCAGTCTACTCGCAAGGGACAGCATGCGTGAGTGCGCGTTAGCTTGAAGAGTAAACTTAAAAAGAGTTGAACAAGAAGAAGAACACATCGCTAGTCGCAACCTCTTTGTGTGCAACTACATATACATTAATCTTTTAGCCGCACCCGGCTGACGAGTTGGCTTTTTGCGTTTGTTACTAACCTCTCCTCGGCCAAGGGCATTGACCGTTGCACTCGACTTGCGGGGCTTCGCGAGCGCCTCGAGTAGACCCTGCTCAGCCCGCGCCTTGAGGCTCATACCGTTGCTCTACACACGTGAGTGTTGGATTCGTCCTTTGGGGCGCCGTTAGGTGAACCACTTGCCAATAGGCTGCCTCCAGGGAAGAAGCTAACGCCGCAACGCCGCGCGCCGCGCTCCCTGAGGATGATGTTGGAGGTACTAAAAGAGGAGCACGGCACGAAGTGTGCGCAGCGCACAAGGAAGGAACACGATGCACTCCCTGTAAAATATGCTTACGTTGCCCCCCCCATGTTGGGGAAGAGGAGAGGGGATGGAAGATGGAAGAGACTTCGAAGAAAGCGAGAAGTTTGCTCGTGGCGTGCTCGTGGTTGGCTCGTATCGTGGTCCTTTTTTTTGTAATTACCACAACCACAAGTAGTGTGAAAAGTATTGTTCGCCTCAGACCTCAGACCTCAGACCTCGAAGTGGGCAAAGAAGACAGCGACCATTACTGTACGAACTCCTGTTTCAGATCAGTAGCAGCCTTCTCGTTTCTACCGAGAAGAATTCGCAGTCGCCATGAGCGAGGGCGACCTACAATCCTTCCTCGCAGGCTTAGGGACACAAGCTGAGGCCCCTTCGTCAGTCTCACCTCCCAGCAATCCAGCACCTTATGTTTTAAAAGCCCCAGATTCCACGGTGAGTGTGACCGAGTCATTTGGGCCCGGAGATGCCAACCAGCCCATCTGCACGCCCATCACACGCATGGCGTCTGAGTTCAACAAAGCACCGAGTGGGCGGCTCATTGCAGTGAACGAGAACTACATTTGCTACGGCATCAAGGGCAATCTTATTCGCGTGATCCATTTCGTTAACATTACCCGCAACAAGCTCGCGGGCCACCCCGCAAGCCTCGTGGACATTCAACTGTCAGGTCGCAGCGATGACGTGCTCGCGAGTCTCGATGTCGGCGGCACCCTCCGGTTTCGGCGCATCTTTGAGGCCAGCGGCGAATGCCAGTACACCACCGAGCTGGAAGTCAAACTGCCAGGAGACGCGGGGCAAAAAATATGCTGGGCTGCTCCAGGGTCCAACGCTATTGCAGTGGCTACGGGCAATGCCATCGCAATCATGAGCACAGAACGCGCGCTCTTGCTGGCCTCGGCTGGTGCGGACTACCCCGTGCTTGAACCGTCAGCGCTGGCCGAAGTCGGTAGCGTGTGCGTGGGCCACGAAGGCACGGTGACCGATGTCTGCTTCAACGCTGACTTCTCGCAGCTGCTCTCCGGCTCGTCGGATGGCTCCGTGCGCGTGTGGGGCCCAACTCTCAAGTCGTCGCCCACTTTTGCCACTCCAAACGCGACAGTACCCTGCCAGTTGGTGCTGCAACCTCCCGACGGTGCCTCCGTGTCCTCGGTGTTTTTCATGGGTGACAACCTACTGACGGGAGCCGACAAGAACTCGGTCCTTCAGCTGTGGAAGCCTTCGTTGAGCTCGGGCTCGTTTGAAGCGTCTCACCGCGTGACCTTGCCTATGGGAGATGGCGCAGGTTGGACCAATGTCGCCGTTGACCAAGACGCCGATGTGGTGCTGTGCGCGCCCACCTCAGACCCCTCCCTTGTCGTGCTTCACGTGGGCTCCGGCGCCTTCGACGCGGCCTCCAAGTTCGACGTCACCTACCCCATCCTGAGTCTCGACATTCCCCGCGAAGACGCCGATTGCGCGACCTCCGAACAGCACCTCTACTGCATTCAAACCAAGGCCATTCAAAAGTATTCCTTGGAGTCAAGCATCTGGATGTCCCAGCGCCCTCGTCCGGCCGCTTCGGTCACCTCACCAAGTGCAATCACAGCGCCTAAAGCAGTAGCGGCAGCTGTAGAGGACGCACGGTACGCATGACCTCGTGTGCATGCAGCGGAGCTTTTGAGCACTCCGAGTTTCTTTTTGTGCAAGTTTGTTCGCTTACCCTTTAAATGTGCTATTTTGATTTTACAATCCTTCTCTGTGTTTGAATCTCAGGGCATCGTCTCCTGACGTCATCATGGCGGCCGCAACGCAAGCCACTCCACCCAATGTGTCACAGTCAGCCATGCATGAGAGCTCTTCGTCATCGTCATCTGCTGTTGCTGTTGCTTCGTCGTCAGTGGACTTGGCGGCGATGGAGGCTCGCATGATTGCAGCCATGAGTAAAACCATCGACGACAAGCTGGCAGCGCACCAGAAGGCCGTGGCCAAGGCCACCGACGCGAAAATGAAGCAAATGGCCGACCACCTCTCGAAGGACATTGCCACTGCTGCCGCGGCCGCCGTGACCTCTCAACAAAAGCAGGCCAACACTAGCATGGAGTCGAAAGTCAAGCAAGCTTTGTCCGACCACCAAGTCGCGCAATTGGCAGCCCTGAGGGCCGCGGCCGCCGCGAACTCGGACAAGTCGAGCCAGCAAGTGGTGGCGGCCGTGGCGCGCGAGGTGCGGGAGCCGGTGCTGGTGGCGTTTCGGCAGTGCTTTCAGGAGCTCTTGGTGCCGTCCCTGGAGCAGGCTACGCAGCGCATGTTCACGCAAATAGACGCGGGCCTCGACTCGCGCTTTTCGTCTCTGGCCGTTGGGCCCTCGGCCCCGCCCGCTTTTGGCTCTGGGAATCCTCCTCCTGCTCCGGTGGACCCGAAAGTGGAGCTCGAGGCAATGCTCGAGGCCAAGCAAGTCGACGAAGCGCTGATGAAGGCCTTGGGAGCAAGGAATGTGAAGCTGGTGATTTGGGTCTGCGAGAAAGTTGACCCTGGTGAGATCGAAGACCCGCTGTCGCCCACCGTGATGCTCTGCCTCTTGCAGCAACTCGGGCAAAACCTAGAAATTGAAACGACCCTCAAGCTGAAATGGTTCAAAACGATTGCCTTGAGCTTGAACAAAGGTGCGGACGAAATCTCAGCGCATGCCCCCAAAGTCATTAGCGACTTGCTGCAGCGGATTCGCGACTTCCTCGCTAATCACAAAGGTCACTCTGCTCGCCAAGACCTCGAAATGCTTTTGCGCCTCCTTTGATCTTTGATGATGGAAAGAAATAGTTTCTTAGGTGTGTGCTTGACCCGCTAGGAACATCTGAATTGCCTTTTGCAATGCCGATTGTACCTCACTCTGCCGAGGGGAAAGACAAGGCAATCAAAGCACCACTTCAAACTTTATTGATTGGAAAAACAAGGCAATCGAAGCACCACCTTAAACTTTATTGATTGGAAACGAAAAACAAGGCAATCGAAGCACCACTTTTAAACACTATTGATTACTAAAAACAAGGCAATCGGAGATCGAAGCATCGCTTTAAACTTTATTGATTGGAAAAACAAAGTAATCGAAGCATAACCTTACACCTAACCTAAACTTTATTGATTGGAAAAACAAGACAATCGAAGCATCACTTCAAACTTTGTTGATAGGAAAAACGTGGCAATTGAAGCATCACTTTAAACTTTGTTGATTGGAAGAACGTCAATCAACCACTGAGCACTGAGCTACACGTTCGCACGGCCCACGGCGAGCTGGATGCGAACAGACCGAGCCACGGGCTCAAACAAGGGAACTTCGGAAAGTTCCAGGAGAATGATTACTCTTAACGCACTCATTAACGGAGCACCCGAGACTGCAGCTGCCGAAGTCTTAAAAGAATATTCAGATGCTCTGCGTGATCAATTTTCCCAGTACATTGCGAAGGTCGCCCTGAAAATGCTGGAGGAAAATCCAAATGAGGAGCCGGCAGGCGAGGAGCAAGCTATAGCAGCGGCTCCACTTCCAGATGAAGCGCTCGGCGAGGGGCACGCTATAGATGCGGCTCTACTTCCGGATGAAGTGTCAGGCAGCGAGCAAGCTACAGATGCAGCTCTACTTCAACTTTGTGCGCTTGGCGAGGAGCAAGCTATAGCAGCAGCTCCACTCCCAGGTGAGGCACTAGGCGAAGAGAAATTTATAGTTGTAGCTGATGGCAATAGAGCCAATACAGACAGCAGCGATAGAAGCGATGGCAATGGAGCCAATAAAGCCTTGAGCGATAGCAGCCGTAGCACCGACAGCAGCAGTATTAGCAGCCGCCACGGATTCACCACAGACAGCAGCGATGGCAATGGAGCCAGCTGCGTTTATCTTTTGTCTTTTATCGAGTTACCGCGTTACCGCAAAAGGAAAAGGCATGCATCCGCGATAATAGCGATAGCGAGGATGCTGCGTTAGAAATTCCGGATTCCGCGGAAATCACGCGGAAATCACGCGGAAAGTGAATATTCAGCGATACCGAAGTGTTGTACGTTCGCACTTTAAAGTACCCTCGACGTAAATTTGGCGCATGAATCACGCGTAAATCGCGCTTAAATCACGCAGAAAGGAAATTTACAGCCTCCAAGCGTGATTCACGCGTCGACGTGAAACGCAGCCTTGCGAGGATGCGCACCTCGGACGTACGCACCTCGCATCTCCTATGGCCTTAAGCCAGGTCTAGTTGCAAATGCCCAAGCCCAGCAGCAAGTCCCAAGTCTAAAATAAATTATCCTACTAGCTCTCAGAGCTTAGAGGTACAAAAAGCCCTGCGGCATTTAGCAATAGCAATTGGCAAATACCTACAAGAGCAACGACCAAGAGCAAGAGAAGAGTTCGAGTTATTCGTTTGATTATCTAAGCTTTGCGTTCCACGGTCTAATCTTCAGATTAAGCCCGACTGGACTGGGCTAAGTGCCCTTTTGTTTTGATGTTTCCTTGCCCATTAGCCATCGCGAATCAGGTGATTAGGTGGTTTGGAATAATCGGAGTGCGCATGGTGCGTCCGCTGCCTCCACTTCAGCATATCCATCGCAATGGCGATCGCGATCCGCAATCCACTCGTCGAGACCTCAAAGAGGCGGGTTATGCCGCTTATTCCGTGTGCACGTGTGCACCGTGTGCACAAGTTTACGAACAACTACGGTTCAATTGTCTCCTTTGGGGGGTAAAATTCAGTCTTGTGAAAACAGAGGGGTATTTCTTCG
>Ga0307975_1001679_pt1 | contig 10943 bp, 10 predicted proteins | sample OrgLakmetagen917_FD_201825 | JGI IMG/M metagenome (GOLD analysis project Ga0307975, IMG submission 201825) | Saline water microbial communities from Organic Lake, Antarctica - #917 | ecosystem: Environmental > Aquatic > Non-marine Saline and Alkaline > Saline | place: Antarctica: Organic Lake... | reverse complement strand
GGTTCACTTGGTTGCGAAGATGCACCCCCTGCCGAGCTACTACCGCCACCACCAGTAGTTTTAGCTGGCTGGTGCTGCATCAAATTAACACCCGTGGCACGCTTCAAGGCTGCTTTCAGCTTGTTGAGCTCCTTGATCTAGATTACAAGGGCCCTAGTTTCAAAGGCAGTCCAGAATTTGTTCAGAAGGTAGATCCCTGAGTTTTTTTTTTGCGTCTTGAGGCATATAATGGCGCAACCCCTCAGAGACCCAAACACATCAATTGCTTGCCTGCTGAATCGTAAACGCAGATCTCTTGCTGTCTGCGTCTTCGGTGAAAACTTATTGTTTCGCTTCGGTAGTAACATTTCACGCAATGCCAAGCGTGTCTTGAAGTTGCTTTGGGGGTGCTCCATTTCACTTTCATCAACATTAAACGTTGCTTTACGCACTGCTAAACGCTGCCTCAGTGATAAGTTCTCCGCGTTTGAGGTCAGGATAGCGTCCAGATCCTGTTCCGTGAAAGACTTGCGCTTCACAATAGGCGTAGTGTCACCAGTGTCAAGCGATATACCCGAAAAAAAGGTGCCTCCTCCACCTTTTACAGGGTCATCAACTTCAAGGTCAACTGATTCACTCAAAGTTGACCACCGGTTGCGTTGCACTTCATGTGCTTTCTTGCGATCACTCCCAACGTAAGTCCGATCTGTGCTTCTCGACTGCCTGCTAGTACGTGCGTCACGGCTCATGTTCGCTCGCATGTCACCCAGCCGCCGAGCCTGACGGGGATCGCTTAAGTCCTTTGCCCAAATTTTGGACACGCTACTCGGCAAATCTTCTAGTTGTACATCAGCGTTGCGGTCTTCGACGAGACGCTTGGGTGGCAGGCGAGCAAAACTGGAACCTGTTTCCAGATCTGCTTCAGATGAAAGACTGCCCCGAGTTTTGTTCATCGTTGTAAACATGGCAATCGGTGCTTGCCTTCGCCGGTACTTCAGCGTGCTGACCTTCTCTGCTTGATCGTCATCATCGAAATCATCATCACTGCTATCTTTCTTCCTAAAAAATAGATATTGCGCAACAGCACTCAACGTTTGCAATATAATGAGAACTGGTCCAGTGGCTAATATAACTGTAAGGGCAATGCCAAACAGTTTCTGTTCGTATCCGCTGTCTTGCGTTAAGTCCGCTTTGATGCAGATAGCACTGAGAAAAAATAAAGTGAGGCTCCAGGCAAGTACAATGCCGAGATCATTATCGTCGTCATCCTGGTAGGGCCGTTTTTCGAAAACATGACAAAAACAGTAGCAAACTAATATTCCCAAGATTGCACTGGCTGCTGTGCCAGGATTAACAATACCAATCACCGACGCAAGCATCAGGCGTCGAGCACATTCCAACACCTCAAACCAGTAGAATTCGGGCTTATAGGCCTATGTACAAGAAAAAAAGTCGATAATGAACTGTTGAAGGAAAGTGAGCACAAACATTATCTCGTTCTCCAAGAAAGAAGATCAAACCTCGACAAGAAAGAGCACATGCCCAACATGCGGGTAGTTGTACGCAGCTTCCATCTCCAGTGCCGCTTGGTCTGAAAGTATGTGGCTGTACTTCTTCACGAGAGTAAAATAAAGCGATGGGATTCCAATCGGGTATATCTTCGAGACATGCACGAAATAGCAAAAAATAGAATAATCATATTTTGAATAATACAGCACTCAATGTTTGATACAGTGGATTGATACAATTGTAATCAAATATTTGCTGTCTTGATTCCAGAAGCCTTACCGCGATCATTATGAGCCCATATGGTATGAAAGAAAAATAGCGTGGGCTATTACAATCCACCGAATAGTCCCTGTTCAAGTATCGCTTTTCTTCGATTTCACCGAACTCATTGAGCGCCTCAGGAAATGATTTGCATTGGAAGAAGTCAAACACCGTCGAACTGCACTGGACGAGAATCAGAAATGTGAAAAACAGAAACACGTAAATAACTGTTGCGCCTCGTTTGTCTGGCTTGCCAGTTATCTTGGCGCGGACTGCGATAAAAGTGTACATTAAGCCAAGCGTCGATAGTACAATGAGAGGGAAAATGGTAACGACGAGCAATTTATTCATGTAGTCAAAGTCAGGGAAGCCTGTCAGGCACCAAACAAACAGAAATGAATCGGTCACATTGTAAACCCCCGCGTGATAGAATTTATAGAGACAAGGATTACGTTTACGTGGTAACGCTAAAATTTCAACAATAGAGAAAGAGAGATTCGACTTACGGCAAGCAAGGCCGAGAGCTGGTAAAAGGTCCATATTGAGCACGGCAAACACATTTAAGATTCGCTCAAAAATTGGCGGGAAGGTTACTGAACACGTAAAACCAATGTTTGCGGTCACTTGGCCAAAACTCATGAGGCACTTCAGCCGCGTTTTGCCATTGAATCCTCGAACACCACGTTCAGCGACGCCTTCAACTTTACGCACCGTGCTAACCTATGTAGTAACATGAGAACATTTAACTTGGTGCTGAAAGCTTAGGGGAAAAGGTAAAACCAATCATTATACAATAGTTTTACACTCAAAGACACAGAAGTAATGTATCACCTTGGAATCCAAGTCGGCAGCATTGGTGCAAAATATAAACCTTAATATCAGGACCGCTACCACAATCATTATGCACACGAAAGCGATGAGCGTCGGAGATTGTATTAGGACTTGGAAAGGATCTTCGAGGTCAAAGCAGGCATCACACGTTTGAGTATCTGGGTTGAAGTAGTAATCATCATTGGGGCCAGTATTGTCATTTGCACACACTCCGCACATGGGGCCATAATATCCAGCTTTGCAATATCCAACGGCATTGTAAAAATAATTTGCGCTCGAGGTGAAGTTTTCGCCCCCAATGCACGCTTCTGGCAAAGGACAAGGGTATATCTCTGTACTCATTGAATGAATGCGCCAGAATCCCTTAGCTACAATCAATTTCTCTTGAGTGGAACCCCCATCGGTGTCGCAAATCGTTCCGCGAGGACACACCAAACAGGTCCCAAGCTCGGAATAGAAGTAACTACGCAGCAAATTCAAGAAGCAAGGAAAATGGGAAGTCATAGGGACATATTCCTTGCATAACATAGTGGAAAGGAAGATTTTTCATTAAAATGCAAACCTATCCTCAGCTTACTTTTTCACACAGAGTTCGCAGTTTGTCGATTGGGCACGGGAATAAGTTTCGCCTGAGCATGAAGCGCAGACACCTTGACCGCTGGCGGCATTGTAGGTGCCCGCAGGACATTCGAGACAATTGTAAGCAGCATTGCCGCTGTAGTATCCGGGTTCGCAAGCAGTGCAGTTTACTGCATAGCCCTCGCTATAATAGCCCGCATCACAAGGCGCGCACGTGGTAGCACCAACGGGTACACCTTCACATAACGATATTTTTTTAAAGATGCACAGCCTTAACCGGCTTACACTTCGTATGGAAATTCTAGAGAAGCTTAGTAACGAAATAAAATGCAAAGTTGGTTAAGATGTACGATACGTGATTTTATGATAGTATCAATCAGCCTACAGTACGTAAAATATATCAATTGGCGAATATACCAGAAGTACTGAACCCTCTCAAACACACGGAACAGCCGGCCGAAGTTGCAGCTGTGGGCGCATAAGTTCCCGGTGGACACAACGTGCAAATTTCATCATTTTTCACAAAGGTACCTGGATTTTTTTTAAATGTTGATATCCATCAAAGCATCGCCGAAGTAAGTTGAACAGGGGAATATAAGTATTTGCGAATTCACAAAGTATGGCAAGCTTCAAAGTTATCTACGGGGAACACTAAGAATTACCGGATTCGCACTGCACACAATCCAGTCGCTCAGCCGTACTGAATTTCCCTGAAACGCACTTGATGCTATGGCGTTGTCGCACAATAGAAAACAAGTAAGGCTAGACTCATGGATAATAAAACTAGCTATGCAATAATCAAACAGTGAAATAAACGATCGCTAGTGCTTACCATTCAATTTGTCCAGCTGAGGGTTGATAACGCCCCGAAGGACAAAAGTAACACGAGCTTAAGCCCGTTCTGTTAGTAATAGTTCCTAAGAAGGATATCAGCAAATTCAACAACTAAGTTTATGACATGACACTATTCAGGAATTGGTAGAAGAACATTGTGCATCAATACAGATTGAGTGAAAGTATGATTAGTATCCGTAGAGCCACGCATTTTTACCTCCATCGCATTGCGAGCATGCTGTTGCGCCCTCAATTGAAGTGTAATAACCAGCAGCGCAACCTACACATTCTGAATTGCCTGAGGTATCTTGGTATTGCCCTCTCGGACACAGCGTACACGATCCACTGCCACCCTCAGTGTAACGCCCGCTGCCGCAATCGGCGCATGCTGTTTCCGCTAAACTACCAGTCGTTGCAACATACTTGCCTGCTCCACAGTCTATGCAGCTACCGCGCCCTGTGTCCGGCTGGTACTTTCCCGGCGCACATGACGTGCATAACGTTTGGCCGTAACTGTAAAGTAATAAAATTGAAAAACAGTACCAGGAAAATGATGTTTCAGATGTCGTAACAAATATGATTAGCTTTGATCAAGTTGAAGGTGTCACAAATATGGCCAGCTTCGATTGACGTTAACGGGTGCCGTTTTGAGCGCATCATACGAGGAATGGATGCTTCAACATGAAAAGCGCGTGACAAGAGACACGCAAGCGTACCCCGAGTATTGCCCCGCAGCACAGAAGTCCGTCGGTGAAGTAAGGCCCTCGGTTTCGCAGTAGGAGCCATTCACGCATGGCAAACATGCATTTGCGGCAATAATAGATTGGTATTGCCCCGTCGGGCACGGAGTGCAGAGCTTTGCTACATACACATCGTCGAGAGCCGCAGCACAACTATGCGATGCACCAGCCGGTGTGAATGCGACAAATCTCAAGCTAAGCTCAGAAGACGCTAGGGCCAATTTGACTATCTGCCATGCATCCTCGGTGGTGTTGCTGTCAGACACTGATATAGACCATTTTTCAGTCCAAGCTCCCGATGCTCCTTGAGTGAATAGAGTAAGCGAGGAGTTTGCGCAGCCAATGAGATGGTAGTAGAAAGACAGCGACCCTTGGCTGCTGCCGAGGGAGGCCTCAAGCACAAATATTTGATTAGTGGCAGAATATGAAACAGCTGGAGCGTATACATAAGTGCCGGATCCAGTGGTACGGTCCTCTGGTGGTCCTGCAATGATACCACCACCGCTGCTGCCCGAATTCAGACTATTGCCTTCAACCCATTCATTGCTGCCTGTGTTCACGAAACCACAAATGCCATCACCGAAATTGCAGTCGAAGTCCGCCTCCTCGGTGAAGGTACCCGGGAGGCAGCGCAGGCGGGTGGGGCTCAAGGTGGGTGTGCTCGTCGGAACGGACGACGGCAACGGTGTGGGCACCGACGATGGCAAGGATGTAGGTAGCGGTGTTGGCAAAGGGGTTGGTAATAGCGTGGGCACGGGCGATGGAGCGAGTGAAGGCAGCGGTGTGGGCAAAGGGGTTGGTAATAGCGTGGGCACGGGCGATGGCATGAGTGTAGGTAGTGGTGTGGGCAAAGGGGTAGGTAGCGGCGACGGTTGTGGGGTAGGAAAGAGTGTAGGGTAAGCGAGCAAGCTGTTCACACTTATTGATAAAGCTACGGTGGTGGTGCACCCGCAAGCGGTTTGCAAACTATCCGTGAGAGAATTGTCAGCAAACGCTTCACTCAAATCAGCCTTTAATGCCACCTGTACATTTCATTTAAATTGGTGAGGACTTCTTATTCAAGCGATAATATACTTGGGCATGTGCGCGCAGACGTCATTTTGGCAATGGGGTGGAATGGAAGACGCGTGATTCACATATGGCAGTAATTGCATCTCAATTTCAATTTGCTGCGTAGCTGGTAGCTACTACACACGCATACAATTGATAAAATGGAGACAACAGCAAAATCAACTGACAAAAATTACAAAGGTATTAACAAGTGAATTAAGTACTGAAATATATATTTCAAGCCCAAGGAAGAGTCAAATTATGAAAAACAAGCACACCTCGAAAGCGTCAGCGTTCTGATAGCCAAGGGTTGATAGAGAGCCCACTACGTGAAACGTCACATTGACACGATCAGTGTCAGCGAGCTTTCGAGGCAAACGCGAGATTGCACCAGATGATTCAATTTGGGTTGCTGGCAAAGACTGCTTTGAATATAGCAATTTCCTTGGGAGCAACGATTTAGACTGAATAAGCGACACTGCAGGACTTGATAGACTGCTATTTATTAGACCACCACCATTGATGCTGATGGAATTGCTGGAGACCTCAAGCGTTTCACTGCTACCCGCGTCATCGCTAGCTTGTCCGTTATTGCCGCTATTGCCTGGGCTGCTGCTAACCACCACAACTTCTGTGTTACGAATCGTGGAAGACTCCGAGGCATCCGCACCTGCCAATTTGCCGACTAGAGCTTGTGCGAGAATTGATTCAGAGATGTCGTTCGTACTTGCAACGTCAGCTACCACCACAACTTTCATGGCGACCGTATCGAAGGTAGTGGGTTGCGGTGAGGGTGTCGGCGTGGGTTCAGGCGTAGGAGCAAGGCTAGGATTCGGAGATGGGGCCAGAGGAGGTACAGGCGTGGGCATCAGAGTCGGGGTAGGAGATGGAAGCGGCGTGGGCGCTGGTGAGGGCGTTAAAGAAGGCACTGGCGTGGGCATCAGAGTCGGCACGGGGCTCGGACTAGGCGTAGGCATTAACGAAGGTACTGGCGTAGGCATCAGAGTCGGCACGGGGCTCGGACTAGGCGTAGGCATCAACGAAGGCACAGGCGTCGGCATAAAGGTTGGCACAGGGCTTGGGCTAGGGGATGGCATCAAGGAAGGCGTTGGCGTAGGATGTGAAGTAGGAGTAGGTGTCGGCGGGGGTGTAGGCAGCGGTGTTGGAACTGATGTGGGCATCAAGGTTGGCACAGGGCTTGGACTAGGGGATGGCATCAACGAAGGAACTGGCGTGGGTTCTGAAGTAGGAGGAGGTGTCGGCGGGGGTGTAGGCACGGGCGTTGGAAGTGGTGTGGGCACCGGCGTTGGTGAAGGGCTTGGAGCTGGAGTTGGGCTTGGAGTTGGCACTGGCGTTGGTATGGGCGTGGGAGCAGGCGTTGGAAGGAGTGAGTGAGTTGGCAGAGGTGTTGGGGCTGGGGTGGGCTGCAGAGATGGAACCAGCGTAGGCAGCGGCGTCGGCTGTGGCGTCGGAAGCGGTGTCGGCTCTGGCGTTGGTTCAGGAGTCGGCAATGGTGTCGGCTGTGGCGTCGGAAGTGGCGTAGGTTCTGGCGTTGGCTTAGGAGTTGGCAAAAACGTCGGTTGTGGCGTCGGAAGCGGCGATGGCTCTGGCGTTGGTTTAGGAGAGGGGACAGGTGTAGGCGTTGGCGTTGGAACAAAAGAGGGAGCTAGAGTCGGTGCTGGTGTTGGTTCGGGAGTAGGTTTAGGTGTGGGTGCCGGCGTCGGCTGTGATGTCGGCAGCGGCGAAGGCACAAGTGATGGGCGAAAGGAGGGAGATGGAGTTGGTTTCAAGGTTGGTAACGGCGTAGGATGCTGCGTGGGCAACGGTGTTGGCTTTAGCGAGGGTACCAAAGTAGGCGTCGGCGTGGGCTGAAATGTGGGTTCAGATGTGGGCTTGGACGAGGGTGAAAGTGTCGGTAGCGAAAGTGGCACAAACGAGGGATGAAAAGTGGGAGAGAATGATGGTATCTGCGTGGGCACAGGCGTGGGAGGCAGCGTGGGCGATGGCGTGGGTCCGAGTGAGGGCACCAAGGAGGGAGCAAATGTTGGCTCTGGCGAAGGTTTGGGCGACAAAACGGCGAGCGTTGGTATAGGCGACGGGCTGAACTGCAGTGAAAATGTGTCGAAGGCTGCATCGCGGTTGTTGTCACCTGTAGATTGGGCGGTGGAGAAACGGAAGAACTGTGGATAAATGCCGCTGACGTCAAGAGTGGCCGCCTGCCAAGGTTCAGTAGAGCTCGATTGCATCTGAGCATTCTTTTGCCACAGCGGAGTCCAAGATAAATCGTCCACAGAATATAAGAACTGAACGTCCTGTATTCCAGAACCAAATAAATAGTATTGAAAACTTACGGTCGTAAGGCTCAGCCTTGAACCTAAGTCAAGCTGATAAGTAAATGTATTACCCCCGTTGCTTTGGCATTCACTGTAGATATAAAAAGTGCCACTTGCTGCACTCGACGGCCCAGTTTTTGAACCGCCATTCGTGTTTGTTGTACCAGATTTTCGCGTCCAGACGCTAGTGCCAGCGTCTGTTGAGTACCACCCGCATTCGTCCTCTGTTTCCCATCCGCAAGTAAACTTTGACTCTAGCGCGCGCAGCTCCCGACGGGACGGCACCTGGAAATCTCCGAGCGCGGGTATAACCGAAGAGGGCAACGCGTCAAGCGTTAAGGAGGGGGGCGAAGACTCAGCCTGCATTAATTCATATTCTTCGAAGTCGCCGTCACGAACAACATCGTTTGCGACCTGCGCGTGGCGGTGACGTGCGCTGCCCGTGGTATCTTCGCTTCTAGCGGCCGAGCTAGCGGTATCCGCGAGCGCAACGACCAGAACAACGCTGCGCAATATCATGATGCTATTCGTCTTTACTATAAAGACATAATAGGGTTGCTCATGACTCATGACACATTATTACGGGGCTGGGACAACACGCAACACAACTACGTCGTGTCCTTGTGATCACAACCCATCGTCTGGGCTCATATTTGGTGCTGGTGGACTCTTTTCAGAAAACCAAAAATCGGGGAAAAGGAGGAGAAAGAGGAGGAAAAGAAGAGAGAGAAAAAGAGAAAGAGAAGGGAAAGAAGAGAAAAAAAAAGAAGGAAGATGATGGGCGATCAAAATGAAATTTCTGGAGCTCATAGGAAGTTAATTGAATCTTCGAAGGGGCAAGAATATATACCAATTCAACGAAAATTACAGGCAAAACAGAAGTTTTTAAAGGGAAAATGGTGCCCTGCGGCTTGTACTTCGAGCGGCCTTCTGCGTCTAACCACACCTCATTCCTCAAGAGCAGGGAAATGAGGAAAGAAGAAGTCGCGAGCTTGCCTAGTTTAAACTTTCCTTCTGTTGGGAGATCAAGCTAGGAGGGATCCGGATCCACCATCCGCCGGTCACTTCAATTGGAGCTGGCCGTTTTGTTCGGTAAATCCGATATGCCCAGGCTGCCGGTATAAGTGATAACATTACACCAAAAGGGCTGGAATTTTTAACCCCAGGGCGCTCCTAAGCTCCTAAGTGAAACCATATTACTTATTGGCTTGACTGCTGTATCTCATACCAGAAGGATTATTATAGCTGATTGATACTGCCGTATTCGGAAATAGAACACTGCAAGCCAGTAGCGGCTTATATGCCATTATCTCGCTGGCGTCGCTTGTAAGGATTAGTAGTTAATTTGAACATCTATAGTGCTCTATTTGGCAAATATTTTTCAAAAAAAATGTCAAGGATATAGCACGACAGGGCACTCCAGTGTAAACTACATGGACTTTCTAGTTTGGTAGCGCCACTGCGGAGTGCAGATAGAACCACGTGCCAAGCGGCAAAAGAAATGTAGATGGCCAGCAACGCTGGAGCTGTTGAGAAGTACATGATTGCTTCATTTAAAGTGTCATTACTAGCATCGGCAATACCAGCCACACCGGACAGGCCACCATCGCTCTATTATCTCGTGGAATAGTTGCAGCTGCCACTAGAGCGGCTACGGTCGCGATCGCATTTAGAAACTCGAGCTACGCAGCATTGATACTTGGTGAAAAAAAGAGTTGAGCTCCTTAGCATCAACGCTGCAGCTCAAATCAAATAGAAACGCCCTTCATTCAGAATTGGATGTATGTCAAAGCAGCGAGGGAGCATGCTCATCAGTGTCACAGTTTAGTTCATCTGCCACAGGATGTATGTCCGTTGTTTGTCTTTCCTCTTAGCGCGATGAACTCGTCGTCGATGGGCGCATGTGAGCGCAAGCAGCTTCAATCATCTTAATAGACCCAATTAGATTGAGCTCAGAAAACATCCAACACAACGAGTCAATTTTACTATTGAGAGTACATAGTGATGATGCAGCGGCCAGTTGTTTCGGAATGCTCATACAGTAGGCTCCCATGGCACTCTTGTGCAACCTCGGACCAAGGCCATGCAAACGGATCCTGATCGTGGAGTACTTAAATCTGTCAATGTTGACAATTTCATTGATAGCATTGTAGGTCTAGCAGCTACAGCTGCTACTGGTTGCGTGGAAATCTATGCGGCAGCTGCAGCAAAAGAGCAAGTAGTTGTGGCTCTGCAGCCTGCAAAATCAAGACCAAAATATGCTGCCCGGCGGCAGCTATCGAAAATTGTTTAAATGATTACGATTGTTTATTCACAATGCCAATAATCGTGTCGTCTGCGCTACTGCAGGCTACTTTGCGTAGCTGTCACAAGCATTTCTAGTCATCGTGTTTCCAAATCAGCACCCCATGACAGCTAGGTAATTGCTGATGTGGGTCCAAGTACTGAATATGAGAGATAATAAAGTTCTCGAGTCAATGAGATACTGATAGGGCGGATTCATCGTAGCACTGCGCAGCTATGAGGCCGCAACCAGGCGGCAGGGAGAACAGAACCGCCGACTTTTCGAGGCTGCTCACCACCTCTTGAACATAGAATAGACACTAAAAAAGACTAAAAAACATTCACTAAAAAACTCCACCACCACCAAGTGGGTGCCCAATGATGGCCTCCCTCCCTTGATGTCGCGACTTTCGGACTTCTGACTCTCAACAAAATGCTCTAATATGATACAAAGCACGTCAAGTTTCATGTTGGGTGCTTGCTTTTTCTCGTTTCTCTATTTGGGTATAAGTAGGAGTAGGCGACTGAGCAACACCAGAAACCA
>Ga0307975_1001667_pt1 | contig 11003 bp, 7 predicted proteins | sample OrgLakmetagen917_FD_201825 | JGI IMG/M metagenome (GOLD analysis project Ga0307975, IMG submission 201825) | Saline water microbial communities from Organic Lake, Antarctica - #917 | ecosystem: Environmental > Aquatic > Non-marine Saline and Alkaline > Saline | place: Antarctica: Organic Lake... | reverse complement strand
TTTTCGGCAAAATTTGCGTAAAGATTATTGATGAGTTCTGCTTCTTCAACAGCTTCTGTTTTGGTAGCATGAGCTGTATGTCCTTCTTGCCATAGGAACTCCGTCGTTCTTAAAAATAGACGAGTTCTCATTTCCCATCTTACGACGTTAGCCCATTGATTTATTTTTAAAGGTAAATCTCTATAAGATTGTATCCAGCCCTTAAACGTATTCCAAATAACGGCTTCGGAAGTAGGTCTTACGACTAACTCTTCATCTAGTTTAGCTTCGGGATCTACTCTTAATTTTCCAGGACGATCTGGGTCACTTTGCAATCTATAATGTGTCACAACAGCACACTCTTTGGCAAAACCTTCAGCATTCTTTTCTTCAGCCTCAAATAATGATTTTGGTACAAATAAAGGGAAGTAAGCATTTTCGTGACCAGTATCTTTAAACTTGGAGTCTAGTTCAGCTTGCATTTTTTCCCATATGGCATAACCGTATGGTTTTATCGTCATGCAACCTCTCACCGCAGAATTTTCAGCGAGATCAGCTTTTACTACTAATTCATTATACCATTTAGAATAATCTTCTTCTCTACTTGTTAGGCTCTTTCCCATTTTATTTCATTTGGCACAAATGTTGCACCTGTGTTAATAGTTATATTAGTTAGCGCAAAACTAACTAAATTTGATAATAGTAATTACAAAAAAACCACAAGTTATGATACAATCAAGCAAAATTTTTAGCCCATTTTTATTAGGAATGCTTTCTGTGGTTTTCTTGACTTCGTGTTCGTCTTACAAAAATGTAAATTCTACTAGTGACGGAATTTATGGATCTAGCGTCCCTTCGGAGACTAAAAGATCAGTTTCTAACGAGACTTTACCACAAAGAACAGTTAATCCATCAAATGTTCCTCAACAAAAATCTGATACATACGTGAAATATTTTTCTGATCAAGGTCAGAGGATATCTGAAGCTAGAAACTCCAATAATGATGTTTTTACGGACATAGATAATTATGCTTCAGATACTATAACTTACTCTGAGGAAGAGCGGTATTATGAAGAGCCTATTTATAACGGAAATAATCCAGGTTGGGGAACCAATCCTACATCCGTTACCATAAACTATATAGATAATGGTTTTTACGGAGCAGGATGGGGAGGTTTTGGTTTTGGAAACCCTTTCTTCGGTGGTGGATTCGGTGGATTCGGAGGAGGATGGGGAGGATTTTACGGCCCAGGCTTTGGCTTTGGTAATCCTTTCTTCGGTGGTTTCTATGGAGGTTTTGGTGGTTTTCATGGTCCTGGCTTTGGATTCGGCAACCCATTTTTTGGTGGTTTCTACGGCCCTGGGTTTGGATATCCATTTTATGGAGGATTTGGAGGTTCTTATGGTAGGAATTATAGCTATGTCAACTCCTATAGAGGTAACTCAAGAACGCGAAATTTATCTAGAAGTGATTATGCTAACAATAGGTCAAACATTTCTCGAGCAAATTCAAATAGATCAAGATCTAATGTGACAAGAGCATCGTCAAATAGATCTAACGTAGGTAGGACTTCTAGATCTAATTCTTCTAGATATTCTAACAGAATAAATAACCCGAGAAATGTAGGGGTTAGAAATTCTTCTAATTATTCTAGATCTGGAATACGAAATTCAAATAATGTGAATGCAAGACGAAGTTCTACTTATAGGAACTCATCTTCTAGATCTACATCCAATAGAGCCGTAAGATCCTCAGGAAATTCTTCACGAAGTTTTGGAGTAAATAGAAGCTCGGGTTCATCTAGAAGTTCTGGCGTAAGAAGTTCAGGTTCATCTAGAAGTTCTGGAGGAAGAAGTAGTGGGGGTAGAAGCTCTGGTGGTAGAGGTGGAAGATAATGTACAACTCAAAAACAATTAACGATGAAATATTTTATAATCCCTTTTATGCTTTTGAGTTTCAGTATAATGGCTCAAGATATCACAGATGCTCTAAGGTTTTCCACCCAGAAAGTAAATGGAACTGCTAGATATACAGCAATGGGTGGAGCTTTTGGGGCTTTGGGTGGAGATATCTCGGCTATCAATATTAACCCAGCAAGTTCGGCTGTTTTTTTAACTAATAAATTTTCGGGGTCCGTAGATTTTACATCAATTAATAATGATTCTTTTTACGGAAATAATTCAGTCCTCAGTTCTACTAGTGAAACCGATTTTGATTTAAATCAAATTGGAGCTGTATTCGTATTTGAAACCAATAATGAGAATGCAGTGTTTAATAAGTTAACCCTAGGCTTTTCATACAATAGAACCAATACTTTTGATGATAAGTTAAGATTTCGTGGGAATAATTCTGAAAGTATTTCAGATTATTTTTTGAATAGAGCACAGGGAGTCCCATTGGATTTGCTGACTCCAAGATCAGGCGAAAGTGTTGGAGATTTATATCAATTCTTAGGGGAAAGGGAGAGTTTTGATATTCAGCAGGCGTATTTAGGTTATGAAGCTTTTTTGATCAATGCAGAAGATCCACTAGATTTTCAAAATACAAGTTATTTATCAAATGTTTTTGGTAATAATTTTAGTCAAAACTATTTTGAACAAACCAGAGGTAGCTCTGGTAAATATACCCTTAACGGCGGAGGTCAAATTGGCGATAGAATTCATCTAGGAGTTAACTTTAATATTCATTTTTTGGACTATAGAAGATTTACTCGTTTCGATGAATTTAATTCAGAGCCCACAGGAATTAATGATATATTTTTTGATAATGAATTGAGAACTCGTGGGAGCGGAGTTTCTTTGCAATTTGGAGGGATATTTAAAGTTACTGAGGGATGGAGATTAGGATTCACATACGACACACCTACTTGGATGAACATTTCTGATGAGCTTTCACAAAGATTAGAGACTGTTAGCGCTAGTCAAGATGTAGCCCTTGTAGATCCAAATGTGATAAATATCTATCCAGATTATAATTTTAAAACACCAGGACGGGTGTCCTTAGGTACAGCTTATGTTTTTGGAGCTTCGGGTTTACTTAGCTTCGATTATAGTTATAAAGATTTTTCTGCTATGGAATTTACTTCAAATGGTTTTGATATTCAAAATCAAGATATTTCGAACCTACTAACGGGTGCCGCCACTTATAATTTTGGTGGGGAGTATAGGATTTTTAACACTAGTCTTCGTGCAGGATACTTCCTACAAGAGAGTCCTTATACTAATAAGGCGCTTTTAGATGATACTTTTGGGTATTCGTTTGGTTTAGGCTTTTCGTTCGGGAACACAAATTTAGATCTATCTTATCAACGCATGGAACAAGATAGACAAAACATTTTGTACCAAACTGATTTTTCTCAAGAAGCACAAGTTCAAAGTGTCTTCAATAATTATATGCTTACGCTCTCGTTTGATTTATAAATTTTAGAATATCAAAACTATTTTTTACAGAGCATATCTTACAAAATCCTATTTTCGCTAAAAATATTTTCGATGGACATTTTTTTAGTGATAATAGGATTAATCCTTTTGGTGATTGGTGGTGAGTTTTTAGTGAGGTCCTCTGTTGCTTTGTCTTTTAGATTCAATATTTCAAAAATGATCATTGGGCTTACTGTAGTCTCTTTTGCTACATCAGCACCAGAGTTACTAGTCAGTTTGCAAGCTGCATTGTCCGGCTATTCTGATATCTCTCTTGGAAATGTCATTGGCTCCAATATTGCAAACATCGGTTTGGTGTTGGGATTGACGGCTATCATTTCATCTATGGATACCGACAGTGACTTCTTGAAGTTCAATTGGCCGGTGATGATGATTTTAACAGGAATGATGTATCTCTTTTTATATACAGGAGAGAATATTTCAAGACTAGAAGGAGGGGCTCTTCTTTTAGTTATTATAGTTTTTCTGGGGGTACTCATCAAAAAAGCCAGAACTAAAGGGGCGGAAACCGAAAGTGAGGTGGATCCAAGCCTAGAGCAGACGTCTGGATTTAAAATCACATTATGGTTGCTTATTGGCGCTGCGGGACTTTATTTTGGTTCAGAATGGCTAGTAGATGGTGCAGTGGGTATTGCTGAGTCTTTTGGAGTAAGCGAAAGAGTCATCTCGGTCACCATGATTGCCATAGGGACAAGCGTACCAGAGCTTGCAGCTTCCGTTATTGCTGCTTTAAAGCAGGAAAAAGGTATATCATTAGGAAATCTAATTGGATCCAATATCTTCAATATTGGTTCTGTTATAGGGCTTACCGCGATTATTCAACCTATTTTTCTTCAGTCCGAAGAAGTTCTGACCAATGATATTTTCTGGATGATAGGTTTTTCATTAATTCTTGTTCCACTAATTTTTATACCACCAAAAAAAGTTATCTCTAGATATAAAGGAGTTATATTATTTTTAGCCTACATTTTATTTATTTTACTAGCCTTTCGCTCTTAAAAAACGGGGGTGTTTAATCATTTTGTTTAGTTTAAAAGATTAACCCCCTTATTTTTGATATGGTATTTGAAAATTAATTACATTTGGTGCGTAAAATCAAAAACGTATTATGGCTATTCTGAGATTCAATGCATTAAAAGAAACACTTCATAGAACTCCTGTCAAAATTCAAGAGGACGAGAGACGTTCAGATATGTTTGGTAGAAACGTCTTTAATAAAAAGGCAATGCGTCAGTATTTAACTAAAGATGCATACGAAAGTTTAAAAAACGCTACCGAGAAAGGTGAAAAAATCGATCGGTCACTGGCAGAAAATATTTCTGCTGGCATGAAAGAATGGGCTATTTCAAAAGGAGCTACGCATTACACTCACTGGTTCCAACCACTTACAGGTTCTACTGCGGAAAAGCATGATGCTTTTTTTGAGACTACAGAGGATGGTGGCGCTATGGAAAAATTTAGTGGTTCTCAATTAGTTCAACAAGAACCGGATGCTTCTAGTTTACCAAACGGAGGAATAAGGAATACTTTTGAAGCTAGAGGTTATACTGCTTGGGATCCTTCATCTCCTGCATTTATTTGGGGTCCAACCTTGTGTATTCCAACAATATTCGTGTCTTACACGGGAGAAGCTTTAGATTATAAAACACCTTTATTGCGTTCAGTTTCTGCTTTAGATAAAGCAGCCACAGATGTGGTGAGGTACTTTGATAAAAAAATTAATAAAGTCATAACTACATTAGGCTGGGAGCAAGAGTATTTTTTAGTAGATTCAGCATTAGCTTCTACTAGACCAGATTTGATGATGTCTGGTAGAACACTTCTTGGTCACTCTCCAGCAAAGGGTCAGCAATTGGATGATCACTACTTTGGATCTATTCCAAGTCGTGTACTCAATTATATGAGAGATTTGGAAAGAGAGTGTATGCTTTTAGGGATTCCTGTAAAAACAAGGCATAACGAAGTAGCACCAAATCAATTTGAATTGGCGCCTATTTTTGAAGAAGTCAACTTAGCTGTAGACCATAATTCCTTATTGATGGACGTTATGGATAAAGTTGCAGAACGTCACCATTTTAAAGTTTTGTTCCATGAAAAACCATTTCAGGGAGTTAACGGGAGCGGAAAACATAATAACTGGTCTTTAGCAACCGATACAGGGTCTAACTTATTGAGTCCAGGTAAAACTCCAATGAAAAACATGAGGTTCCTTACTTTTTTCATAAATACAATTAAAGCATTTTATGAAAACGCGGAACTTATAAGAGCGACAATAGCTTCAGCATCCAACGATCATAGGCTAGGAGCTAATGAAGCTCCTCCTGCTGTAATGTCGGTTTTTATAGGTTCTCAACTTACAAAAGTACTTGATGAACTGGAAAAAGTAACAAATGGTAAATTATCACCAGAAGAAAAAACAGAACTTAAGTTAAATGTTGTAGGAAAGATACCGGAGATACTTCTTGATAATACAGACAGAAACAGAACTTCTCCTTTTGCTTTTACAGGAAATAAATTTGAATTGAGAGCTGTAGGTTCTACAGCAAATTGTGCAGATCCAATGACAGTTCTAAACGCCATTGTTGCTAAACAATTGAAAGAATTTAAAGTTGAAGTGGATGGTCTTATTTCTGATAAGAAAATGAAAAAAGACGATGCTATTTTCAATGTGCTCAGAGAGTATATTAAATCTTCTAAAAAGATTCGTTTTGAGGGTGATGGATACGGGGATGCTTGGGAGAAGGAAGCATTTAAAAGAGGTTTAAGTAACTACAGAACGACACCTGAAGCTTTAAAACCTAAAATTTCCAAAAAAGCTATTGAGTTGTTCGGTGAATTGAACATTATGAATGAGACCGAAATCAAAGCTAGATACGAAATCGAAATCGAGGATTATTCAAAACACATTCAGATAGAAGGAAGGGTCCTGGGGGATATTGCTAGAAACCACATTATTCCTACAGCTATTAAATATCAAAATATCCTTATCGAAAATGTAAAGGGTTTAAAAGAGATTTATGGGTCTAACTTTAAGGGTCAAGCTAAACAACAGATGAATATTATTGAAGCTATTTCAGAACACATTGAAAAAATTAATGAAGAAGTAGATCAAATGATAAACGCAAGAAAACAAGCTAATGTTTTAGAAGATCCAACCGAAAAGGCTTTTGCTTACTGTGATAATGTGAAGCCTTATTTTGATGATATCCGTTACCATTGTGATAAGTTGGAGCTTTTAGTTGATGATGAAATCTGGCCATTGACAAAATATAGAGAGCTCTTATTTACGAAATAAGAGGTGATAAACTATTTTTTGAACCCAGTGTTAGTTATCTAATAACACTGGGTTTATTTTTTATAAATTTGCAACAAATTTCCTAAAATGAATGATCAAGCAAGATATGCGAAGCGTGGAGTCTCTTCTCAAAAAGAAGATGTTCATAAAGCTATAGAAAACATTGATAAAGGTCTTTTTCCAATGTCATTTTGTAAAATCATACCAGATTATCTTGCTGGAAGCCAGGACCACTGTGTGGTGATGCATGCCGATGGGGCTGGTACAAAATCATCTTTGGCTTATTTATATTGGAAGGAAACAGGAGATCTAAAGGTTTGGAAGGGAATTGCTCAAGATGCCCTTATCATGAATGTTGATGATCTGCTGTGTGTTGGAGCTACAGATAATATTTTAGTCTCTTCAACTATAGGTAGAAATAAAAATGTAATCTCTGGAGATGTCATTGCTGAAATTATCAACGGCACCGAATCTATTGTTGAAGATTTGAGGAATCATGGTATTTCTATTCATACGACAGGAGGCGAGACTGCAGATGTAGGAGATTTGGTAAGAACAATTATTGTAGATTCTACCGTAACAGCAAGGTTAAGAAGAGATGAGGTAATCGACAATGCTAATATAAAGGCGGGTAATGTTATTGTAGGGCTTTCATCTAGCGGACAAGCATCTTATGAAACGGAATATAATGGCGGCATGGGGAGTAATGGACTTACTTCTGCTAGGCATGATGTATTAGCTAATTACTTATCTGAAGCTTATCCAGAGTCATTCGATCCCAAAGTTCCAAAAGATTTGATTTACTCTGGCTCCAAAAGATTAACCGAAAAAATTTCTGAAGATCTTCCAGATGTTGGTAAAATGATTTTGTCCCCCACTCGGACCTATGCACCTATCGTAAAAAAGGTGTTTGAAAAATTAGGCAGAGCCTCCATAGATGGAATGGTACATTGTAGTGGAGGAGCACAAACTAAAATCCTTCATTTTATAAAGAATCTTCATATTATTAAGGATAATATGTTTGAAATTCCCCCGTTATTCAAGCTCATACAAGATGAAAGTCAAACCGACTGGAAAGAAATGTATCAAGTTTTTAATATGGGGCATAGGATGGAATTTTATGTTGATGAGTCCATGGCTAAGGATATCATAGATATTTCCAAGTCCTTTAATGTGGATGCTCAAATTGTAGGAAGAGTAGAAGCTTCCGAATCAAAATCTTTATCAATCTTTTCCGCTTACGGCCATTTTGAATACTCATAAATGAAATGAAAAGAGTTTTATTACTGTCTTTATTCACCTTATTTATCGCGAAAAGTTTTGGTCAATCCTTTGGTGAGATCCAGAAGATTGAGTCTGTAGGTAAACCACTTTTTTCTAGAGGGCCTGTGCCCTTAATCAAGACCAGCTTCGACGTGACAGAAAACTATACTTTTACTTATAATCAATTGGTTCCTCGAACAGGCAAGACAAGTTTTTGGGAGCAAGTGAACGAATTTACCTTAGATGTAAGTGAAGTTGCTTTTGTTAATTGGAATGCAGGAGGGACAAATTCTATATCTGGGCTGTATGGAATGAACGTCGTAAGAACTTACAGAAACAAAGGGTTTAGGTGGGATAATCAATTTCGGTTTAGATATGGAATCAACCAGCAAGAAGGTCAGGAATTAAGAAAAACCGAAGATGATTTAGAACTGATTTCCTCTTTTGGATATGAAATTTCTAAAAATTCTAGTTGGTTTTATTCAGGTAAATTTAGTTACAAAACTCAAATTTCAAGAGGTTTTAATTATCCAGATACTGAAACTTCTATTTCAGAATTTATGGCTCCAGGGTATATCTTCCTAGGTGTAGGAGCCAAGTATGTTCAACCCGATGAGAGCTTTGAGCTTTACTTGTCTCCCATCACTCAAAAATCAACCTTTGTTTTAAACCAACGTTTAGCCAATGACGGGGCATTTGGGGTAAGAAGCGCAGTGAGGGATAGCGATGGAAACATTATAAGAGAGGGGAAGACCACTAGGAATGAGTTTGGTATTTTAGTAACCAACCAGTTTGAGCAAAAAATTTTTGAGAGCACTGTTATTGTAAGTAGGCTGAGTCTTTATTCAGATTACATCAATAACTTTGGGAACATAGATGTGGATTGGGAATTAAATTTTAATTTCAAAATCAACGATTTTATGCGTGCCACTTTAGGAGCTCATATTAGATACGACGATGATATTAAAATAAAAGAAAAGGCTCCAGATGGCACTACAAACGACGGAGGTTCTAGAATTCAACTTAAACAACAGATTGGTATCGGAATTGCTCTACAGCTTTAACCTAAAGTCTTAGATCAATTGATATTTATGACTGCTTGTGTTAAAAAAAATCCCCTTAAATAACTTAAATTTGCGGCACATTAAAACCTTATGCTAGATAAATTAAACTTTATAAAACAAAGATTTGACGAGGTGAGTGATTTGATCATTCAGCCTGATATCATGTCCAATCAAAAGCGGTATATAGAATTATCAAAGGAGTATAAAGAACTCAAAGCTATTATGGATGAGCGTGAGATCTACATAGAACTCACCGATAACCTAAAGGAAGCCGATGATATTATTTCAAACGAGTCCGATTTTGAAATGGTGGAAATGGCAAAACTTCAATATGACGAGGCTAAAGATGAATTGCCTAAGCTAGAAGAGAAAATACGCATGATGCTTATCCCTAAAGATCCAGAGGATGCTAAGAATGCTGTAGTAGAAGTACGAGCAGGAGCAGGGGGTGATGAAGCCAGTATTTTTGCAGGTGATATTTTTAGAATGTTGACTAAATACTGTGAACATAAAGGCTGGAAAGTAGATGTTGTAGATTATAATGAAGGGACTAATGGAGGATACAAAGAAATCCAATTTGAAGTCTCTGGGGAAGAAGTGTACGGTACATTAAAATATGAAGCCGGTGTTCACCGAGTTCAACGTGTACCACAAACTGAAACTCAAGGTCGTGTCCACACTAGTGCAGCAACGGTAATGGTTTTTCCTGAAGCCGAAGAATTTGATATTGAGGTTAATCCAAAAGATGTAAGAGTAGACTATTTCTGTTCTTCTGGACCAGGTGGGCAGTCTGTAAACACAACTTACTCTGCAGTAAGACTTACTCACGAACCTACTGGAATTGTAGCTCAATGTCAAGATCAAAAGTCACAACATAAAAACAAAGAGAAAGCTTTTAGGGTTTTAAGGTCGAGACTATATGAAATGGAGCTGGCCAAAAAACAAGCTGAGGATGCAGAAAAGCGAGGCTCTATGGTTACTAGTGGTGACCGAAGCGCTAAAATTAGAACCTATAATTACGCACAAAGTCGAGTAACTGATCATAGGATAAACCTGACGCTTTATGATCTCGATAATATCATAAACGGGGACATAGAGAAAATTATCAGTGAGTTAAAACTTGTTGATAATACAGAGAAACTCAAAAATATTTCTGACGATCTATAACTGATTATGCAATTTCAAAAACTTATTGAACAAATTCAAAAGAAAAAATCCATGCTTTGCGTGGGATTGGACGTCGATTTGGAAAAAATCCCTAAGCATTTATTAGAGCTTGAAGATCCTATTTTTGAATTCAATAAGGCTATTATTGATGCTACCCAAGAGTATTGTATAGCTTATAAGCCAAACATAGCTTTTTATGAAGCTTATGGATTAAAGGGGTGGCAGGCACTTCAGAAAACAATTAATTACATTAACGAGCATTATCCAGAGCAATTCACCATTGCAGATGCCAAGAGGGGAGATATTGGCAACACCTCAAAGATGTACGCTAAAGCTTTTTTTGAGGACTTAAACTTCGATTCTGTTACTGTAGCTCCCTATATGGGAAAAGATTCTATAGAACCTTTTCTTCAATTTAAAAATAAGCACGCTATTATGCTTGGCCTTACATCCAATGAAGGAGCTGAAGATTTTCAATTTTTAGAAAGTCAGGGAACTTTACTTTTTGAAAGTGTACTGAAAACTTCTCAAACATGGGAGAATTCAAAGCAGTTGATGTATGTTGTTGGAGCCACTAAGTCTAATTATTTAAAAAAAATAAGACAAATCTTACCGGATAGTTTTTTATTAATTCCAGGGGTAGGGGCTCAAGGTGGGAACCTAAAGGAAGTTTGTGAGTATGGCCTAAACTCTACTTATGGATTGATTATTAATTCTACCAGAGGAATTATATACGCTTCACAAGAAAAAGATTTTGCAATTCAGGCAGCTCTTAACGCTAAAACGCTACAGGA
>Ga0307975_1001641_pt1 | contig 11121 bp, 12 predicted proteins | sample OrgLakmetagen917_FD_201825 | JGI IMG/M metagenome (GOLD analysis project Ga0307975, IMG submission 201825) | Saline water microbial communities from Organic Lake, Antarctica - #917 | ecosystem: Environmental > Aquatic > Non-marine Saline and Alkaline > Saline | place: Antarctica: Organic Lake... | reverse complement strand
CGTGAGGCTCCTTCTTGAAGCTGGGGCCCACGAAGAGCTAAATGATGATCCGACAAGGACCGAGGTAATAATATGTACAGTGGACACTTCAATTGTGTACAGCATCTTCCATTTTATCATGCAGGAATTTCATTAGCATTTATGATTTACCCAGGGTGGTCTGATGAATCAGTTTCAGGAAGACTTGAATTTTCCATAATATCGTTCTTGTATTTTTCTCCATTTTTTTTTGATAGACTCGCTATGGAGCACTGATATGTGCCTCGCAGCGAGGTTACACTGACATTGTCGAGCTTTTGCTTAACGCAGGCGCTTTCACCGAAAGTAAAAGCCGAAAAGTACGTTACGCACGCATTTGGTTTCACCGAGAAATTTGCTTCTCCCATCATCAATTCAATTTCCGATTAACGTATTTCGACTGTGTATCGACTCGAGCTCAATCACACTGCACTCCATCTTAATCTACTTGATTTGCGTCTTCCAAGCATTAAATTCTTGTGGCCATGTTCACTATTCTCTCCTCACTTTCTCGTCATTTCTATTCTCCACACGCCCTCGTTCTCGACATTACTTTTGCTCTTTACCAAATATTCTTTATAATACAGGATGGCTCTACACCGCTCGTTGTGGCCTCGCAGCGCGGTTACACTGACATCGTGAAGCTTTTGCTGGAAGCAGGCGCTACTGTTGACGCTACTTGTGAAGTGAGTCCTCGAACGAGTTTACACGTGCTGATTATCTTAGATTATATCAAACAAGATTTCTGTTTGAGGTGGGCTAATCAGTGGTATCTTTCCTCCATTTTCGTTGTCTTGTACATTCAATTGTCTTGTATTTGATGGCAGTTTGACGGCAATACAGCGCTTACGTTGGCCTCGCACGTTGGTGATGCTGATATTGTGAGGCTCTTACTTGACGCAGGCGCTGATCTTGACTGCCAAGAAGATGTATGTCACTCCACTAATATCATAATAATAATCACGTACACCCTTAAATATAGCTTCCTCTAGGAAGTATGCGTATTTGGCCAGGACTACCTAACGGCCTCTTTGCAGAAGCTTCACACAAAAACACCCTTTACAAGTTCAGCCCAGATGACACGTGTCCGTTGAAATCTTTCTATGCATATCCCAATAATCGGAATCGTCTTCGTTTTCATTGGTCGTTACAGCTGAATGGATACACGGCCATCTTCTTTGCTGCATTATCTAACCGTGCCGACATCGTGGCATTCCTCCTGGAAGCGGGTGCCAACAAGGAGATTCGTTGTCATGTGAGCTACTTCTTTGATTACTATAGAAATACTTTTGTGTACAAACTGCATGGCGAAAACTGTGTGCGATCTCATGAAATTTATTAGTCCCTTCGTCCCATTCACACTCATTTTTACAGACTTGTTCTGTCCTTATTTGTCTGCATTGCACGCTTTTGTTGAATAAGTATCATGTTTGTTAAATAAGTATTATGTGCGTATATGCCCAACCCCAGGTCGATTCAACGGCTTTGGATGGTGCCCAGGCCCGTGGTTACGAGGATATAGTTGCTCTCCTTCAAGGTTGATTATTGCCTTTGTGAGAGTTTCTCCAAACGATGCTCAGCTCGAGCAAAGAAAAGAAACGCGGTCCGCGGAATAACGAATACGCGTAACAATCAGACCCAGCCGACAACCGTTGTTCAGAGAGAGAAGCAATAACTAGGGCCTTTGATCGGTCTGAATTCCACTGAATTGAGAGGTTCTATATGCATAGGGATCATAGGGCACTGGTACTGCAGATATGTATGTGTGTGTGTGGGGCATCGTCAGTAAATTTAAATATTCGGATTTGCATTTGAGATTTGGTGGTTTAAATTCTACAAAAATAACTCATGACCCTCGGCCCCTCTTTCTTGAAGATTCCTGAGCAGACCTAGAGAATTTTAATATTTATTGAACAGGAGAAGAAGGCTGTATAGTGCTCCAAAACAGCCCGATGCTGTAAATTGATGATGGTTAATGGCATGGTCAACTTGTTCGAGTTCTAAGTTTCTAAGTTTTGAGCTATGGGAACTTTCAATGAGATATGAGAAAGGAGGGGTCTATTTGACACAGGCCCCGAGGGGCCGGAGATAGGAGGTCTATTTGGTCAATCAGCACAAAAACAAAGCAAAGCGGCGTGCTCCAGGAGAGAGCCAGCGAACTCGAACTCGAACTAATACAAACCCAAATGGCACAGAAGCCAATGCTGCGGGCAGAAGTGGGAATGCGCGTGCGTTGCGCAAACAATGCAAGTGCGGAATGATTCAGGAGGGAGAGGGGCATTGGCCAAATTCCTCGGAAAATCCAGCACTGGAAGATGAGCTAATCAGGCAATCAGGCACACATTCCAGACTATATGGGCTGAATAATATACACTGCTGTGTCCTAACTGTTCATTCTTCCTTTAAACCCATGGAAACTCGAATGAAGAGGCTGGCTTCCCTCGGGTGCTGGTGTTGGTACTGGTGTTGGGAGAATGCTGGGTGGCTGGCTGGGTGCTATGCAGTAACCAAGAAACCCGCGGGTTTTCCGGATTTTTACCCACTTCGGCTCAGCAGAAGATCCAATGATTACTAATAACGCTACTGGAAGACCTAAGAAAAACCCAGCAGCCTCGTGGGTTTTCTTGGTTCCTGTGCACTGCTCTGGTACAGACCAAAGTGCAAAGAAAGTGCCGTGGCTGTGTTCTGTACTCGTAAACCCATGATTTCGATCTCGTCGGTGAACATAAAAACCTCGAAGAACCTCGCAAAAATACGTATCCATCCGTCTGTTTGTTGTCGCCTAAACATTCAAAAAAAAAAAACTAAACATTCCTACCTCAAGGCCTCTACTTACCTCCCGTGGGTCAATGACCTCTTTCCCAGAGCGATTCTATCAGTCCACATGAACAATTTCACTCTATGACTCGATAATATAGCTGCACAATAATCTATACTTGAGCATAGTGGTGTCCGTCCTCAAGATGCACAGCCCTACCGGCTCAAGGGAGGGGGAATCCGAGAGTGGCACTCCCAAAGCAAGTAGCTTAAGCTCTGTCCAAGAAGCTGCTCCTGTCCCTGAAACGAAAGCCAAAGCGATCACACGTAGCGGCGCAAAACTATGGAGAATAGCGTCGTGGAAAGTGAAAGTCAATGCGGCGCTGCGCAAGAAAACGATCCTTTACGCGTCCCACGCTGCGCAGTTGCGAGGTGCTGCTGAGCTCGTAGAGCCTGGCATGACCGCCCTCTTGCAAGATTTAGCCCATGAGTTCGGCGGCAAGTTAGTCGGGCTTGAAAACTGCTTCAAGTCGCCGGAGTCTCTCGTGGAAAAGATTGGCCGAGACGTTTGTAAGGTGAGACCTTTCATCCTATTCCTTCTGACCCCACGCCCACAGGCCACTCTTTGCTTGCTCCACTTTGTAGATTCGCTGCCTCTCGATGCCTTGCGTATGTGAGGCTCTCACACTTAAGATACTGGAGGACATTGAGCAATCTCTTGCGAAGTGGGAATGGTTGTTGACTATTGATGAGCTCCCTATGCGGCTGTCTTAGGCTCTAGCTGAGTTAGCTGTGTTTAAGGACTTCGGCACTTGTGTATTTCCTCATGTGGCGCTCTGCTACGTAAGCACCTCAAACACCCTGCGTCTTCGTGTGCATGTGTGTGTTTCGACAGGCCAACTTAGCGGTGCTGGAAAAGATGGAAGAAAACTTCGCCGAAGAAGGCCCCTTGACTCCTTCTTCTGCTTCATTAGGAACAGGCGGAGGGTCCAATTTGAGCTTTCCCACTAATCCAAGAGGAAGCAGCGGGGGAGGCCCCGCTACTCCTAGAGACAAAGGTGGACCTGGCTCTCCGAGAGGAGCTTTTGCCACGCCAAAGGAGACGAATGCAATGTCTCAACACGACGACCTCGCAGTGTTCTCGCCGCTTCGCTTGCGCAACGCGGTCCTGCGGCGCATTTCCAGCGTGTTCGACGATTGGACGGCAGCGCCCACGCACCCTTTCGCCGTGCACCAGCGCGAAGTCGAAGACTCGCGTGCCTCGAATGCAGTGGCTGCTATCTCTGCCATCGCTGGAGGTGGCAACAAGAGCAACAACAACAACAACAACAACACTGTGTTTTCGGCGTACGCTGGCGCGTCGTTTCGTCGCTCGCAATCCTTGCAACTCAACGAGTTAGATTCCTCCAGTGTCAGTGCAACGGTGGGTTCTGGTGCTGCCGGCGATTCAGAGAAGTTGCCTGCCGTGGCCGCGGAAGCGCATCCTCCAGATGTGAGTAGCCCAAAGAGCAGCCGTAGTAGCAATGGCAGTAGCAATGGCAGTAGTAGTGTTACAGGGCGGCCTTCTCCGTCATCAGTAGAAGCAGTCGACAGCGCGGCCTCGGCAGCTGCAGCGAAAGCAGAGCAAGCTGCTGGCGCGGACGTGAAAAACCTAGTGTGGAAGGTAATTGGGTGTGTGAACGTGCGTATCTATGTGTGTATGCTACAGAGGCCTTAAGAGGCGCTTACTTTGTTGAGTACGAATGAGGGAATGGGGCGATAAGGAGGCTTAGAAGTGTAATCATGTTTCCTCATTGCACCACTTTTATTTTAAAAATATGCGCATTCTGATCCTCTACTCGTTCTAAGTTGGCATATTTTTGACCTTCCAGATTAGCGACGCGCTGCGCTACACGATACTGTTAAACGAAGAGGAGTATTCCGCGGGCGCCGCTGCCTTAATAGCGGAATTGCCGGCCAAGCACGGAGTGCGCGCGCACAAGCTGAAGAACTACTGGGGCGACGGAGACGGGTACCAGGGGATCAACAACGTCTTTGTCGTCCCCTGTGCCGAAGCTGCTACTGGCGAACCGCTGGTGGAAATTCAGGTGGGCGCGGGTGGGGAGTAAAATATTCATGGGATGCGTAATTTTCCTCTGTGAGTGCGACCTTCTCGTCATTCCCTGTGCCTCGTTTCCTTGCCCTGTCTCGTAAATCGTCTCCTCAAGTGCATTGACTGACACCCTTGCTTTCTTCAACGTGTATTTTATTCTATTCTATATTAGGTGCACACGCCCGCGTCCTTTGCACTCAAGTCAGAAGCGCACCATTTGTACGAACAGTTTCGCGCCTGCACCGACCCCCCCACCAAGATTGCACTGTGGCAAGAGTCTTGCCGTCGGGCCGACGCGGTGCCGGTCCCGAGGGGCGCTCTCGACTTGCCGTACCTCAAGTCGCAGGTATAGAATAGAACCGCACACAAAAATAACAACAACTTCTTTGAGTGTGCCTTCTATATATATATATACATGTACGGCAAATTGCTCACGTGGCTGGTTTCTCCTCGTGCATTCCTCGTTCTCGCTCCTTCTTTTGCCATCTCTTGCTTGATGCGTATTTCCTTCCTTCCTTTGCCACACTTTGGTAGGCGGCCCCTGAAGAGGTCGAGCTCTATGCGGACTTGATCTTGAGCCGGGCTCTCGCGGCAGCTCCTGGCGCACTAGCTGCGGTGCGAGTCAACGATGCGTGCATGCATTGTTTGCCTCTTTCCTCGTACATACATTCTCGAAACAATCGAAAGAAAGAGGAGAATATGCATGCTTCCTTTGATCCTTTGCACCTTTTATGCGTTTGTGTTGGTGGAGATGGATTTATTGTTTACCTTAAACCTGCCTCATTCTACTCCTGCTGTAGGTAATCACCGCGTGCGAAGAATTAGGGCGCCTGGATCATTTAGCCGATCATTTAGCGCCATCTCGATCAGCCACCACAGTTAGAAATGGAGAAGAAAGAAGGGCTCGAAGGCGATCTTTGCCATCATCGCAGCCCCAAGCCGTCGGCCGAGCGAGCCCTCTGACTTTCTCCGACCACGGCGGCGATGACGACGACGACGACGACCATAACGCTCAGAAGAACAAGAAGAAGGCCGTGGGCACTGCTGCTGCAGTCGCCTCGCAACCTTCGCCGTCGTCGACGGTGTGCGACTGCGGCTGCGCCTTCAGCCCTTCGTGCGTGTCCTGCTCCATTTGTGGCAAGAAGCGCCACGCCTTGTCCCGGGTAAGCTTTTTTTTGTGGAAATACAAGGTAGAAGAAATTGCGTCTACTGTTGACTTTCTCGTTCTCGCCTCATTTGTTTCTGTTTATTCTCCCCTTTTCTCTATCTCATCGCTTTCACTATGTTTGGCTTACAGTTCCTGATTCTGTTCTTCTTTTCCCCTATTCTTCTCTTTCAGATTGTCATCAAAAAGAAACTCTTGTCCCGTGGCGCCGTCACAGCACTCGTGCGCATTGCGGCGCGGGACTACCAAAGCGAGGAGAAAGCTTGGGTAGACCAACACAAGCAGATGCATGTCCAAAAACAGCTGAAGCAGAAAGTCATGTTCCAGCCCGTTGAAGCTGCCACCGCTAGTGCAAGTACTCCCCGGGTTGCGATTTCGGCGCCCGTGTCACCAGTTGCCAAAGTGCCTCCGCCGCTGCCACCACCTCGAGCTTCTCCTGCACCGCCACTGCCCCCACCGCCTACGGTAGCGCCGCCTGCCTGGGATGCCAAACACGACGGTCAATTGCGCGCTGCGGCTGTAGGGCTCGAGGCTTTAACTTTAACGATTGTGGTGCCCTTCGAGGGCTACGTCGCCACTTGCCAAGCCCTCTGCAATACACTTTTCAGCAACTCGAGTAGATCGGCCACGCCTACCGCAGCATCAATGGGTACTGCGTCAGCGGCGGCGGCAGCCGGCGTTGGCGTTGGCAAAGGTAGTTTTTCCTTCGACAGCGGGGCACGCAGATTAACTCCGGTGCCGCCCGCAAAGTTGCAGCTGGTGGAAGGGGAGCGCGAAAACTGGTGGAAGTCCCCACTTGCTTTTGGGCGCACCGGACCTTCGGGCGGGTGTGGGTTCCTCTTGCACTGCCAAGTCCCGACCCCACGCAACCTCGCGAACCGCCGCCCCAACAGCGGTTCCAACAACAGCTACAACAGCGGTAGCGGTGAGGGCAACAGTAGCAGCAACCTCCATAATGCTGCCACTGCTGCTACCGCTAGAAGCAACAGCAGCGCCGCTGGCAACGCCAGTCTAGGCAACAAGGAAGTTGGTCCGTGGGAACCGGGAGCGCTGTGCCCTCTGGTGATTGCCGTGCACACGGCTGCTTCTGCACGTGCTTGGGCCGTGGCAACAGCTTCCTGGAAAGACTTCCGTGCTGCCAACTCCCCCGCGCAGCGCGCCGCGGCTGCTGCGCGTGCCCACGCGGCGGTAGATACGGTACCCGTCCCGCCGGGCGCCCGAGACGAGCTGCCGGTGAGCCCGCCGCCTCTCTTGCTGCACCACCAAAGCAGCTCCTTTTCCCCGAGGCGCTTTGGTCTTCGCCGCAATGGCAGCCTCCAACGCAGCAGCAGCAGCAGCAGTTTGCAGCGCAGTAGCAGCCGAGGCAGCAGATTCAGCAGTTTTTCAAACCCAGGCAGTACGACGTCTGGCACTGCTGCCGCTCCAAGTAGTAAAAGTAAAATCGGCGTAAGAAACGAGAGATCGGTCTCGAAAACAACCTCTGCGATGGCTGCAAGTGTATCGTTGCTCTTGGCCGCTGGCTGTGCGCACCGGGGCAGCGGGTTGATTATAAGTGGACTGTTGTTGGGTGCAGCTTACGGTGCTATTCTGAGGCTAATTGAGATGCCTTGGCTGTCGGAAAGTTGGAGCGCTGTTGTCCAAACGGCCGGCAGGTGCATGGATAAGAGCGTGCGCGACTTGAGCCGGCGCTGCAGCAGGGGCTTCAAGAGCGACACCACGGTCTTCGCGCTGCTTCAACAATTTCGGCCAGCAGGGGTGCGGTACCGCCGGAGCATCAGTCGCCTCCGCAGCCGAAGCACCGGCAGCAGTGGGGTGCGCAACGGCTGGGCGCTGCTGCGGGAGCTCCACCGCCGCGGCCTGTTGCAACCCTCGGACGGCCCCCAAATTCTTCGCGAAATCGCTAAGCACCGGGCCGCGAGAGCTGCCGAAGTTGTCAGAGCAGAAGCCGCTGCGGAAGCTGCCTACGACCCGTTTGTGGATCGCGTGGAGGAGTTGCTGTTGCATGGGGAGAGACCGACAACCTTGACTGAGATCCGAGACCGTGCCCAAAAAGCGTACTTTCGCCACCGAAGACTGAGCTCGTTGCAGGTACAGGAGGCTCCCGAGGTAGCACCGTCGAACGTTGAGGGAAACGGCGATAACAACAACGAAGAGCTTGATGACGACGACGCTGACGCCTTTGTGCCACGGAATGTCCCCTCGGCCGTTTTACTTCCTTTCCTTGTAGCGTGTGTGATTATTGCGCTGTCTTCTGTTATGTGATTTAGTATAATGTCTTTCGCTTTCGGTGCTCTCTTGAGGGACTCTTGACTGGGAGATAAAGATAAAGGAGGCGGGTTCTTATATGTAGGCCGCTTGCTTTCTGCCTTTTTCGTCCTTTTTGTTCCCATGCGCGTCATTTATATATTCTAGAAGTTGGTGTTGGTTGGATCTTGGAATATGAATTGAAGTGCTAACTTAGACTAACTTGGATATCAGGAGTAAATTTTGACTTGCTATTACTTTCGCAGTTGGGTTGGTTGTTTATCATTCTTCGGTAATGAGTTATGTTAGTATAGTAGCAAGCCACAAGCCAAAACACGAGCCCTTGGATCTCCCAATTCGAGAAGTTATAAGTTATGTAGTTAAGAGTTAAGAGGCACCCAGGAGTTCAACAGGAAAGCTAGCCAATAGAATAATCGAGCAAAGCAAAAAAAAAAACGGACAAGGATCGAGCGGATCGAGCGAAGTGAATGTGATCGAGCTGTGTGCGGTGGAACTGTTGCAGCCCCAGTCCCGTTTAACCGTTGCTGTGCTGTGCGAGTGCGGCTTGGCCGTTGGCTTTCTTGATTTCTTTTCGCATCGCCAGCTTGAAGTTCATGATGTCGCCCTCGTATTTCTGCACTTTTTTGTGGTCGCAAATCCACAGCTCCTTGGTGACCTGGCTGATGAGGCGCATGTCGTGGGACACCAAAATCACACCACCTTTGAACTCGTTGATGGCTTTTGCCAAGCTATCAATGGCGTTCATGTCCAGAGGGTTCGTAGGCTCGTCCAACAGCAACAAGTGGGGCTTGGAGTTGGCCATGATCGCAAACACGATGCGGGCTTTCTGCCCCGCCGAGAGCTGGCCCATGATTTGAGACTGCACTGCGCCCGTGCACCCATAGCGCCCCAGCCAGGCCCGGATTTGGTCGATTTCCGACTTGGGCATGATTTTGGACTTGAAGTAGTCGATGGGGGTCTTGGTTAAGTCCAGCACGTCTTCGAAGTGTTGGGTAAACCGCGCCATCCGCAAGTGGCTGTGGGGGCGCACCTAGACGATGAAAAAGAGAAAAGAGCAGCGATCGAAAATTGTACATGAAAAAATGTGAAGATGAATACGCGCCAATACATGTATTCATAATCTCCAGACCACCAAAAATGGGCCCAGTCGTCCTCTTCGCTTTACAAGAAAAACATGTGTAGCATGCTCTTATGTCGGCGATAATTACGAAACAAAAAGATGGTGCAGTAGTCATTCTCTTACCGCGCCCTTGGTGGGGTACAATTCTCCCGCCAGCAACTTCACCAAAGTGGTTTTGCCCGCGCCATTAGGGCCCACCAGCGCAATGCGGGACTCCAAATCGATGCCAAAGTCCACGTTGGAGTAGAGCTCGTGGCAGCCCGGGTAGGCGAAGCTGAGCTCTTGGCACATGAGCACGGGCGGCGCGAGTTCCCCCGGGTCGGGGAACTCGAACTTCAAGAGGTCGTCCACCTCCGGCAGAGGGGTTAAACCTGTTTCCAGCTTCTTTTCCAGCAGCTTTTCGCGCGACTGCGCTTGCCGAATCAGCTTCGCCGTCCCTGATAGTTTTCGTCGTCGAAGACAAATGCACGCATGTGAGAGGTGAATAAGAAAAACAGTGTGCAAAGGGTAAGCAAGACCGGCACTCACAAAGCAAAGAGGCGCAAACATCCTCTTCCGTGCGTGTACTCAAGGCGAGACGTGCGCGCTTCGCAGTATCATCCTATGACAGTCAAGCGTGCGTACCGTGGCCGAATTTCGCGATGAACTCTTTGATTTCGGCGATGTCCTTTTGCTCGGTTTCGTAGGTCTTCATTTGCACCTTATCCTGGTCCCGCCGGGTTTGCACGTAGGTGTCGTAGTTGCCGCTGTTACAGGGAAGGTAGTGTGAGGTTAACAGGAAAGAGTAGAAGAAAAGTAGAAAACAGCGATGATAGCGCGAAATAGCTTGAAAAAGAAGAAGGGAGAATGAACTAGAATAATGAGGCAGACATGGCTGTTACTATTCAGAAGATAATAATTAAATTGCTCTGCGCCCATATACCCATACCCAAACTCGCAGATAGACATGCGCCGTTCGTTAGAAATAAAACAAGCAAGCCGTTTCTTCACCTGTAGTAACGCAGTTTTTTGTACTTGGCGTCGAGGCGCACAATGTGAGTGCACACCGAGTTCATGAAGTCCTGGGAGTGGGACACGAAAAACAAAATCTTTTTCCAGTCCGCCAAGTAGTCCTCGAGCCAAATGACTGCGTCCATGTCCAAGTGGTTGGTCGGCTCTAATATATTATTATGAAAATAGGAAAAGAAATGAGGGATTGCCCAAGAGGTATGGAGGGCATGTAAGAAAAGTGCATTTCAAAAAGGTTGCGGCGGTATGAAATTCAAGGTAACGTCATATTAGAATGGGTGGACAAATACAAGGAATCGACGGCAACTGTTCACCCTCTACTAATTTTGTGCCCAACCACGAACCGTCGAGGAGGAGAAACTCGGGCTTGAGGAACAGGGCGCGCGCGAGGGCAATCCGCATGCGCCACCCGCCGCTGAAGGACTTGGTGGGCTGCTGCTGCATGGCTTTGGTGAACCCCAACCCGTGCAAAATGGACGAAGCGCGCTGCTCGGCGGTGGCAGCATCGAGTTCGTCGAGGCTGATATCAATCATAATATATTGGTGCACGCACGAGGGAGAGAGAGAGAGAGGGCGGGAAGGGCGTTTTTTCGTTGTCTTGTACATTCAATTGTCTTGTATTTGATGGCAGTTTGACGGCAATACAGCGCTTACGTTGGCCTCGCACGTTGGTGATGCTGATATTGTGAGGCTCTT
>Ga0307975_1001609_pt1 | contig 11271 bp, 9 predicted proteins | sample OrgLakmetagen917_FD_201825 | JGI IMG/M metagenome (GOLD analysis project Ga0307975, IMG submission 201825) | Saline water microbial communities from Organic Lake, Antarctica - #917 | ecosystem: Environmental > Aquatic > Non-marine Saline and Alkaline > Saline | place: Antarctica: Organic Lake... | reverse complement strand
AACCTATAGCAGATATTAAGCTTAAAATTATAACTAATCGTTTGTGCATTCCTGTTTTAATTTTGACGCAAATCTAAGTTTCAAGCCTCCTGTCGATGTTATCTCGATGTTAACAAAAGATTTCATTTAGATTAATAGATTCTCGGTTTATTAATACTGGCTTAACCTTGTCTATTTTGAATTTTAAAAACTCCCTCAAATACTGGGTTTCAAGTTTACCGAAGCGTTAATTCATTGATATTGTGATAAAAAGCTTTTTCTTTTAATAAAATTTGTGCTATTTTTAAGTTGACTTTAAATAAATTATTATGAAAAAAATTACTTTTTTATTTGTTTTAATACTCTCCTCTTTTGCTTTTGCGCAGAATCCTGTTGTAACAGGTTACATAGATTCTACATGTCCTAATGCCGATGGTAGAACTCTAGAATTATATGTAGAGGGCAGTGTCGATTTTGCAGGTTGGAACATCGTAAGACAGTCTAATGGAGGTGGATTTAACACCAATATTGATATTTCAGCTTTAGGAACTGTAAGTGATGATTTCGTTTATATTACAAATGACGAGACTATTCTCCTTCAAGAATTTGGTATCTCAGCTAATGTTCTTGTCAATGGTTCTATAAACAGTAATGGCAATGATGGTTTCCAAATTATCAATCCAGATGATGTGGTCATCGACAGGTTTGGAGAAGATGGAGTTAACGGGTCCAATACTGCCTGGGATCACTTAGATAGCTACGCTTATAGAATAAATGGTGCAACTCCAAATGCAGGTAATTTTAATCCTTCAAACTGGCTTTTTGGTGGTGTTGCCCTTTTAGATGGAGAAGGCCTTTGTAACGGAGGGGATGGATTCAATACTTTGGTACCCTTTGGTACGTTTAGCCCCACTGGAAGCGGAAATGCTAATATAGTAACCAGTGCAGATGTTGCTAGCTTATTTTATTTTGAAGGAAATTTTGATTCCATCAATGCTGAAGGATCATTTACTGTTCAAGGCTTAAATCTCACAGAGGACATCACCGTCTCCTCCCCTGCAAATTTTGAACTATCGCTAACGTCTCAAGGCACATTCTCAAACTCCCTAACCTTAACACAAACTAGCGGAGAAGTTCCCGCTACTGAAATTTTTGTAAGATTACAGACAGGTTTATCTGCGGGGTTTTATGAAGGAGATATAACTGCAGTAGCTGATGGAGTGACAGAAAATGTCAACGTGAGCGGAGAGGTGCTTGCTGCCACACCTCAACTCGATGTCCAAACTGGAGATATTTCGGGTTTAAATTACGACCTAGGCGAGGGTCCATCACAAGAAGAAAGCTTTGTAGTAGAAGGACAATTTTTAATTGATGATATCAATATATCTGTCTCTGAAAATTTTGAAGTCTCCCTATCTACGGGTACAGGATTTACGACTTCTGTAGATATTCTTCAGACTGGTGGCAATGCTAGTGCTACTGTATATGTAAGATTAGCAAGCGGACTTACCGAAGGCCCCTATTCTGGAAGTTTGGAGGTAAGTAGTGCTAATGCAACTTCAGAAACTATAGCGCTTAGTGGTAATGTATTGGGAGAGTTGACCAGCGATATGGTGATTACTGGAGTTTTTGATGGGCCTTTAACTGGAGGAACGCCTAAGGTTATTGAGCTCTTTGTGATTAGAGATATTTCAGATTTGAGCGTTTTTGGAGTGGGAAGTGCCAATAATGGTGGTGGTTCAGATGGGCAAGAATTTACTTTTCCAAATGTTGCTGCTTCTGTTGGAGACTATATCTACATCGCTTCAGAACAACCTAATTTTAATGCGTTTTTCGGGTTTGATCCAGATTACACGTCCAATGTAGCCAACAACAATGGCGATGATGCTGTAGAACTTTTTCAAAATGGAGAAGTCATAGATACTTTTGGAGATATAGATACTGATGGGACTGATGAAGCATGGGAATATACAGATGGTTGGGCCTATAGGCTTAACAATTCCGGGCCAGATGGGGCAACATTTGTACTCAACAATTGGGAGTTTAGCGGTCCTGGTGAAAATGAAGATGACACTTCACAAGGTGCTGCCACAAATCCATGGCCAATCGGAACCTTTACTACAACTTTAGGTCTAAATAATTTTGACTCAACCAGCATTAAAATTTATCCAAACCCAGTATCTAATGGAATGTTGACTGTTGAATCTTCAACAACTGCTGACTTGGAAGTTCAGCTTTTCAATATGCTTGGACAACGCGTGTTAACTTCAAAAGCTTTGGGATCTATAAATGTATCAGACCTCAATACTGGGGTTTATCTTGTAAGAGTAATTCAAGGAGCCTCTTTTATTACGAAAAAGATTGTTATAAACTAAACTGAAATACTTTTAAAACTAAAGCACCCTTTCTACAGGGTGTTTTTTTATTACTTTTGAAGTCAATTGATGTATATGACTTCTGCCTTTCCTTTTTCAATACAATCAGAAAAAGATTTTGAAACTATAGCTCTAAAGCTTTTTAAGGAACAAATTCAGTATAATTCTGTTTATAAGGAATTTTGTAGTTACTTAAACATCAATGAACAAAAGGTTCAAACCTTAAAGGAAATCCCTTTTTTACCCATTGAATTCTTTAAGACTCACCAGGTCAAAACGAAAGAGTTTACTCCTGAAATGACTTTTTTGAGCAGTGGAACCACAGGTCAACAACAAAGTCGCCATTACGTTAAGGACCTCAAGGTTTATGAGGATAGCTTTATCCATACTTTTGAAGAAGCTTATGGTCCTATAGAAGACTATGTCATTTTAGGCTTACTGCCTTCCTACCTAGAAAGAGAGGGGTCTTCGCTGATTTATATGGTAGATCATTTTATAAAAAAAAGCAAATTTAAAGAGAGTGGCTTTTATTTAGATGAAATAGAACAGCTTTCGGAAACACTTCAAAAACTAGACGATACTGGACATAACATACTACTCATAGGAGTTTCGTTTGCCCTATTAGATTTGGTTGAAAAGAAAAAATTTCAATTGAAGCATAGCATTGTGATGGAAACAGGGGGAATGAAAGGCAGACGTAAAGAAATGATTCGTAAAGAGCTTCATGCTATCCTTTCTAAAGGGTTTGGAATGAAAAATATTCACAGCGAATATGGAATGACAGAACTCCTGTCTCAGGCCTATTCTAAAGGGCAAAGCAAGTTCCAGTGTCCTGCACACATGAAAATCATGATAAGAGATACCGAAGATCCCTTTTGCTATCTCGGCCTTGGAAGCACAGGTGGAATAAATGTAATTGATCTGGCCAATTTCGACTCCTGCCCCTTTATCGCCACTCAAGATCTTGGCAAGCAAATCAATGCAACAGAATTTGAAATTTTAGGACGTTTTGATCAAAGTGATATTCGAGGTTGCAATTTGCTGGTTCTCTAATAAGATAAGATTTAGCTCTAAACTTTTCAACACGTTAATTTATCCCTAAGAAATCTTGTAAAATAGCTTATAAAATAAGCAAATAGATGATTAACTTGTATATTTGCATTTAGATTAAATCTTAATTAGAATTTTTATAAGTGTATGAAACTCAATAAAGACGACATTAAAAAGGCTCTTGAAACTATAAGCGTTGCAGGTGAAGGTCAAAACATAGTAGAAAGTGGAGCTTTACAAAATATTGTCACTTTTGGCGATGAGGTTGTTATAGATCTAAAACTATCTACTCCAGCCCTACATATTAAGAAACGTGCAGAGGTAGATGTAATGAAGGCTATCCATAAGCACGTTTACGCAAAAGCCAAAGTTGAAGTAAAAATTAGTGTGGAGGCTAAAGAGAAAAAAGCCACCAATGAAATAAAAGGCAAACCCATCCCTGGGATTCAAAATATCATAGCCGTCGCTTCTGGCAAAGGAGGCGTTGGAAAATCTACAGTCACTGCAAATCTTGCGGTAACTCTAACTAAGATGGGATTTAAAGTAGGGCTTTTGGATGCTGATATTTATGGCCCATCTGGTCCAATAATGTTTGACGTTGCTAATGAGAAGCCACTTTCGGTAACCAAGGACGGTAAATCTAAAATGAAGCCAGTTGAGAATTATGGTGTCAAAATATTGTCGATAGGATTTTTCACCAAACCCGATCAAGCTGTGATTTGGAGAGGACCTATGGCCGCAAAGGCTCTCAATCAAATGATTTTTGATGCAGATTGGGGAGAACTCGATTTCTTATTAGTTGATCTTCCTCCAGGAACAGGAGATATTCATTTATCGATTATGCAGTCCATGCCCATTACAGGAGCTTTAATTGTGAGCACACCTCAAAATGTGGCTTTGGCAGACGCCAAAAAAGCAGTGTCTATGTTTCAGCAAGAAAGCATCAACGTTCCTGTTTTAGGTATCTGCGAAAATATGGCCTATTTCACTCCAGAGGAATTACCCGATAACAAATATTACATCTTTGGAGAAAAAGGAGCTAAATACCTTGCTGATGATATCGGGGTGCCTTTCTTAGGTGAGATTCCTTTGGTACAAAGCTTGAGAGAATCTGGCGATATCGGTCGACCTGCAGCTTTACAAGATGGAACACCGCTTAGTGAGTCTTTCAAGGAATTAACAAGAAACACTGTACAACAAGTGGTGAATAGAAATAACAACTTACCGCCTACAGAAGCCATTAAGATAACAACCATGGCAGGTTGTAGTGCCGTAAAAAATAAGAAAATATGATAACTGGTCAAGAATTAAGAAGAACAATAGAGGTTGCTTTAGATGAAATTCGTCCTTTTTTGAAAAGTGATGGTGGAGATATCGAGCTATTATCTATTGAAGACGACTCACTGGTTAAAGTTCAACTTTTAGGAACTTGCGTAGACTGCACAGTCAACCAAATGACCTTAAAGTCTGGAGTAGAGATGACGATAAAAAAACATGCCCCTCAAATAAAAGAGGTGATAAATGTGAAGGCAGGTCAATTTGCTAACAAATAAAAGTGAGATTTTTTAATTTTTATTCAAACGTTACTTTTAAGTATGATTAAAACTGATATTCTAATTATAGGCGCCGGTCCAACGGGACTTTTTGCAGTATTTGAAGCAGGTTTATTAAAGTTGAAGTGTCATATCATAGATGCCCTACCACAACCTGGAGGACAATTATCTGAGCTTTATCCGAAGAAACCTATCTATGATATTCCAGGATTTCCTGAGGTAAAAGCTGGACAACTGGTAGATAACTTGATGGAGCAAATCAAATCTTTCCAACCAGGATTTACTTTGGGCGAAAAAGCTCAAGATATTGAAAAGCAAGAAGATGGAAGCTTTATTGTCACTACAGACCAAGGAACAAAACACCATGCCCCTATCATTGCGATTGCTGGAGGTCTAGGGAGCTTTGTACCGAGAAAGCCACCTATTGCTAATCTTTCTTTGTTTGAAAATAAAGGAGTTCACTACATGGTAAAAGACCCTGAGCAGTTCAGAGATAAATCTGTGGTTATTGCAGGTGGTGGAGATTCTGCTTTGGACTGGAGTATTTACTTGGCAGATATTGCTTCTGAAGTAACTTTAGTCCATAGGCGAAATGAATTCAGAGGAGCTCTAGAGTCCGTAGATCGTGTGAAAGAATTAAAAGATATCGGTAAAATAAAATTGATCACTCCAGCAGAGATTGTAGATGTTCACGGAGGCGAGCACTTGGAGTCCGTGTCTATAAGAATGAACAATAATCCTGAGGAGGATTTCGAATTAGATACAGATTATTTTATCCCATTATTTGGTTTGTCCCCTAAATTAGGCCCTATTGCCGACTGGGGATTAGAAATTGAAAAGAATGCTATAAAAGTCGATAATACCTTAGATTATCAAACTAATATTCCTGGAATATACGCTATTGGAGATGTGAATACCTATCCTGGAAAATTGAAATTAATTTTATGTGGTTTCCATGAAGCTACGCTTATGTGTCAGAGCGCTTTTCGGAGAATCCATCCTGATAAACGCTATGTGATGAAGTATACAACAGTAGGTGGTGTGACTGGATTTGATGGCACTAGAAAAGAGGCTCCTAAGGCCGTAATAAGAAGTATTGATTGATAGTATATTACAAACGAACTCACCTTGCTAGGAAACATCTTAGCAAGGTGTTTTATTTAAAATCATCACGAAAGTACTAACCATGTAGCTACAGACCTAGTACTTTTGTTTACCAAATTAAACTTTGATAGGAGAATTCTTATGGATGTAAAAATTACAATAGTCGATCGGGAAGGAACGTCCCACCAAGTAGATGCTCCCACGGATATGGCTATGAATCTCATGGAGGTTATTCGTTCTTATGAACTTGCACCTGAAGGTACTATTGGCATCTGTGGAGGTATGGCCATGTGTGCGTCTTGCCAGTGCTATGTCCAATCCAACACTCCACTCCCAGAAAAGGGTGATGAAGAGGAAGCTATGCTTGCTGAAGCTTTCTATGTAGAAGATAATAGCAGATTAAGCTGTCAACTCCCTATTACTGAACGTATGGAGGGTCTTAAAATTGAGATAGCTCCTAGTGAAGAGTAAATTTGAACTGGATCTGCAAGTGTCTTAATTTAGTAGTAATGAGGGTTTTAATACTTAAGCAATAGCCTTGTAGTAATTTATTTCTTTAGCGATCCCGTTCCATAAACCTAGCCTCTTTTCTAAAGCTTCTCGAGAGCAAATCTCTACTTCTTTCCACTTTTCTTTATCTGACCCACACAACTCAGAAATTAACTCTAAAGCCATAGGACCATGTTCGTCTGCATCCAATTCAATATGCCTATCGAAATAGTATTTAAACAAACTTAAATCCTCTTTTGGAAAGTTCTTTTGTATTTCACCTATGATAGAGGTAAACATATCTGGAATCAATTCTTCTCTACCAAAAGTAAAGCAAGCAGCAATCTCATGAGGTTTGTTTCTTTTGATAACATTAAATGTAAACAATAGAAATTCTTTGACAGAAATTGGTAAGTCACTGGTTGAAATCACCAAAAAGATATCAGTCCCGTGCTGTACTTGGCTAACAAACTCATGAATTGCATTGGTGGAGGATTCAGCCTTTTTCATGGCATCCAAATACATCTCAAAATGGCTTTGGCGCTCACCATAACAATTGAGATCTGTTTCTTCTGCCAAGACAATTTCATTTATGAGATATCTATGCTTTGGGTTTCCTAGAGGAACCCATGGTGAAGTGGTACAGGTGAGTTGAGTTTGAAGCGACTTTAATAGTGACATAAAATCCCAAACTGCAAAAACATGGTGCTTCATAAAGATTTTTAAATCCTGTGGGCTTTCTACATCTTTATATAGCTTGTGAGCCATAAGTTGGTCTCTTAGCCCTTTTAAACTTTCTTTTACCTGCTCAACCTGCTTCATCTTTCTATTATTTTTCCAAAATTAAAAAAACCAGTCGAAACAAGTTCAACTGGCTGCAGTTTTTATATTTTATTTAAAAAGTATCCTACTTATTTGAAAGCAGATAGGCCTGTAATGTCTAGACCTGTAATCAATAAATGGATATCGTGAGTGCCTTCGTAAGTAATTACACTCTCGAGATTCATCATATGGCGCATGATGCTATATTCTCCTGTAATTCCCATTCCGCCGAGGATTTGCCGAGATTCTCTGGCAATATGTATAGCCATTTCTACATTATTTCGTTTAGCCATAGAAATTTGAGCTGTCGAAGCTTTACCTTCATTTTTCAACTGACCCAATCTCAATGCCAAAAGCTGTGCTTTTGTGATTTCAGTAATCATTTCAGCGAGTTTCTTTTGTTGTAATTGATATCCCGCAATAGGTTTTCCAAATTGAATACGTTCTTTGGCATAACGCAGAGCAGTATCATAACAATCCATAGCCGCTCCAATAGCACCCCAAGCTATTCCATATCGAGCTGAATCTAAACATAACAATGGTGCTCCTAAGCCGCTTTTACCTGGAAGCAAATTTTCTTTAGGAACTTTCACGTCTTGAAAAATCAATTCACCAGTTGCAGAAGCTCTAAGCGACCATTTGTTATGAGTTTCAGGAGTGGAAAACCCATCCATACCTCGCTCTACGATAAGTCCATGTATTCTACCTTCTTCACTTTTAGCCCAGACCACCGCAACATCGCAAAATGGGGAGTTAGAAATCCACATTTTCGCTCCGTTGAGTAAATAATGATCCCCTTTATCTACAAAGTGAGTTGTCATACCACTTGGGTTAGAACCATGATCAGGTTCGGTTAACCCAAACGATCCCATAAATTCACCCGAAGCTAATTTGGGTAAAAATTTCTTACGCTGCTCTTCAGTCCCATATTCATAAATAGGAAACATGACCAAAGAAGATTGAACAGAAGCTGTGGACCTTACGCCACTATCACCTCGTTCTATTTCTTGCATGATTAATCCATAAGAAATCTGGTCAAGTCCTGCACCGCCATATTCTTCGGGAATATAAGGACCAAAAGCACCAATACTTGATAAACCTTTGATGATTGATTTTGGAAATTCTGCTTTTTGTGCAGCCTCTTCTATAATTGGACTTACATCGCGCTTTACCCAGTCACGAGCAGCTTGACGAATCATCCGGTGTTCTTCGGTTAGCAAATCGTCGATTTCGTAGTAATCTGGGGCTTGGAAAGTATCTTGTCTCATAATGTTATGTCAAAAAGTGTAATACAAATTTAAGGAATAGAATTCTGAACACTTGTGAAGCTTTGTTATTATTTTGACTAAATCGTAAATAATCACATCTTTAAGTAGAAATCTTTTACTAAATCTATATAATCTTGGGTATAGTGGTGCCTTTCCAACTCAATAATCAATTCGTTTTGCTTAATAGTCTCTTCTTTATTTCTTCTGAAAGTAATAAGCGATCGCTTAAGCGGGGAAGATGAATGGCCTCTTACATTTAGAATTGTTGTTGGAAATAAAGCGTAGTCTTCTGCCTTTTGTATGAATTCTTCCATTTTTGGATAAGGGAGTATAAGGCTAAACTGACCATCTTCTGCTAATAAAACAGACACCCCTTTTAACAACTCCTCAAAATTAAGACGGTCTTGAAATCTTGCCGTTTCTCTTGAGTTAATTTTGGATTCAGAATTTAACGGGGACTGAAAAAAGGGGGGATTCGAAATAATTAGGTCGTAGGTCTCCTCCATTTCAGAATAGAATTCTACGAACCCGGCATGATAACAAAACAATCTATCTCCCCAAGGGCTATTTTCAAAATTGGTAACACATTCTTCAAAAGCATCTGGATCAATTTCCACTGCGTCTATTGTATCTGCGATGGAGCGTTGTGCTATCTGAAGGCTTAGAACCCCAGTTCCCGCTCCAATATCTAATACTTTAAGTTCAGTATGAGTTAATGGTACCCATGCTCCTAGCAATACAGCGTCCGTGCCAATCTTCATGGCAGATTTCGATTGGATAACATCAAACTCTTTGAAATGGAAAATATCATTTTTCATAACAGTTCTTCGTCTTCTTCATCGATGATGCTCATTTGAGGCTCCTTCATTGTTTTTTGATTGGCGATGCTTCTTTCTAATGAAAGCAATAAAGAAGGCAACAACAGTAAATTAGCCAGCATAGCAAAAAGGAGTGTTGCAGAAACTAAGCCTCCTAGGGCAACGGTTCCTCCAAAACTTGAGATCATAAACACTGAAAACCCGAAGAATAAAACGATAGAGGTATAAAACATACTCACGGTAGTTTCCCTTAAAGCTGGATATACAGACCGCTTTATTTTCCAATGATTCGCCTTTAACTCTTGCCTGTATTTTGCCAAAAAGTGGATGGTATCGTCTACGCTTATCCCAAACGCTATGCTGAAAACAAGAATTGTAGATGGCTTTATAGGAACCCCTAGAAAGCCCATCATACCAGCGGTCATCAATAAAGGCAGTAGATTAGGAATAAGGGAAATCAAAATCATCCTAAAAGAACGAAACATCCAGGCCATAAATAGAGCAATTAGCAAAATAGCTAAGGAAAGAGATAAGACTAAATTGTCTACCAAATAATGCGTCCCTTTTTGATAAACCAGAGCTTTTCCTGTCATAGTCACTTCATAACGGTCTTCTGGAAATATCTTTTGGATCTTGGGTAAGAGCCTATCTTCTATTTTTTTGATTTCCTCTGTCGTGATATCCTTCATAAACATGGTCATCCTCGCAAATTGTCCTGTAGAATCCACATACGAACTGATTCCAGCTCCTTTCATATTTTCCATACTCTTGAGGTACGGCGACATAAAAGTTTGCTCCTGAGAGGTTGGTAATTGGTAGTACTTGGGGTTATTATTATAAAAGGCTTGCTTGGAATATTTAGCCAGATTAACGACCGATAAAGGCGCCGAAAGTTCTTTAATATCAACAATTTCGGAGGCCAATTGATCCATCTTTTTCAAAGTTGATAACTTGATCACACTATTTGGCCTTTTAGTGTTAATCATAATTTCTAGTGGTAAAACACCATCAAACTTATCTTCAAAGAATTTAATATCCTCAAAGAATTCAGCATTTTGTGGCATATCCTCAAGTAGACTCCCAGAAATTTTTATATTGAAAATACCTATGATGCTTATCCCTAAAACGGCTACAGAGGTGAAGTAAATAGTAATTCTTTTATCCCTTACCATCTTCACAATCCATTCTACAAAGCCTTCTATCCATTGTTTACCAAGATGTCTTAGGTGCTTATCATTGGGCAATGGCATGTAACTATAGATAATAGGTATAATAAGAAGACTCAAAATAAAAATGGCAATAATGTTGATGGAAGCTAATATCCCAAACTCTTTTAGTAATTCACTTTGAGTGAAAATGAAGGTTGCAAATCCCGAAGCTGTAGTGACATTAGTCATCAGTGTGGCATTTCCAATTTTAGTAATTACACGCTGAAGAGACTTTGCCTGGTTACCATGTTTTTTGATTTCATGCTGGTATTTATTGATCAAGAAAATACAGTTTGGAATCCCTATAATGATTATAAGTGGCGGGATGACAGCAGTTAAGACAGTAATTTCGAAACCAAGGAGGCCCATAAATCCAAAAGCCCACATCACACCAATTATAACGGTTAACATAGAAATTAATGTGGCACGAAATGACCTAAAAAAGAAGAAGAATATAACTGAGGTTACCAATAAAGCTGCTAATACAAACCATTGGATTTCATCTACAATATTTTGCGAATTGAGAGTTCGTATGTAGGGCATCCCGGAAACATGAAGCTCGATATTGTGGTTTTTCTTAAACGACTCTATCAAGGGAACAAACT
>Ga0307975_1001602_pt1 | contig 11297 bp, 9 predicted proteins | sample OrgLakmetagen917_FD_201825 | JGI IMG/M metagenome (GOLD analysis project Ga0307975, IMG submission 201825) | Saline water microbial communities from Organic Lake, Antarctica - #917 | ecosystem: Environmental > Aquatic > Non-marine Saline and Alkaline > Saline | place: Antarctica: Organic Lake... | reverse complement strand
GCTGAGCACAGACGACATTCAGGACATAGCCAATGGGGCGAACAGCCGGGCCTATCTGCTGGACTACTTTCGACTGATGCGGGCTGATGGAAAGCTGCCCATTTGCACAGAGCCACCGCCAGCCAAGGCCACCGAACCACCGCAGAGCTACCTAGAAAGCGCACAGGCATGGAAGCCAGAGCACGAAGCTATGATGAACCACGTTACGGGCTGCACCGATTGCCGCGCCCCACAGGGCCGGTATTGCAACGAGGGGGCAGACTTGCGCCGGGCGTATCGGGATGCCCACCAAAGCGCCACCAGCCCGCCAGGAGTTGATAAAACTTGAAACCACACCACCAACCAGAGAGCCGCACTTATGAGCAAAAATCCCCGCAAGTTTCGAGAACCTGTCCGCCTCATCGTTTCAGTGGAAGCCAAAACCGTGAACGCCATTGATGCTTTGATGAAGTCCGGCTATCACTGCCACCGGAACCGGTCCGAGTTCGTCCGCCTTGCTGTAGAGCGCGAGCTTAGGCGCTGCACATCTGATGATTTTCGGACCAGTAACGCGCACGAGGCTGACTAATAATTTTCTGACTCGTAAAAAAGGCTAAACAGTACGCGCGCGCGCAGGGCTGATTAGAGTTTCTTAACAAGTACGCGCGCGAGGCTGATTAGTTCGCAAATCCCTGGAGCAGGGAATATGTCAGAACAGGTAACGCGCACGGCTGATTAGAATTTCGGAACAAGTACGCGCGCACGTGAAGACCAGAACACGCACCCGGATCTGATGATTTACGCACACGTTAGCTACACCGCCAGCCATTGATGATTTTTACGTATCTTTACGCGAGGACTTTGATGGTTTTATTGGGGTCATTACGCGAGGGCTTGAAGGTTTTATTCTGGTCATCACGCGAGAAACTTTGATGATTTTCAGCAACCGCTACGCGCGCGAGGCTGCCGGTTTTTCGGCTGGAAAAGTTTCCCGTATAGAAAAGGGCGTCTCTGGCGGGCGCTGCGGGCTGCTGCAATGGCCCTGCCAGCCGGATGAGCGCCTGGATGTGATTGGGGCGATGGATGGGCCGTATATGCAGATGAATGTTAAGTGATAATCGCCTATAGTCTGGGTATCAAATATTCAGGTCGTAGGTGCTTTATGAGGATTGCAATTTTAGCGATTACGCTCGCATTAGCAGGCTGTTTTCAGGGGGAACCAAATTCGAGCTTTCTAGCCGGCACATGGGTTAGTGAGGATACAGGTGCGAAAATAAAAATCAGTGCAGATGATGACTGCCGATATTACTTTGAATCAAATAAGGGGCTCGGGCTGGAGTGTGCATTGGAAAATTTGAGCCAATTTAAGGCTCGAATAACCTTTTCGCGAGGAGGCGTCTTTTCGGAAGGCGAAATCGTCAAAATATCGGATCAAATCTGGTTTAATCTTCCAAGCGGTGGGCTTGACGTTCTAACCCTTGAAGACTAAACCAAAAATAATTGTGCAGCGTTGCAGAGCAGGCTCCCGACATCATGCGGTCTATTGAGCGAAGCCGTGCACTCAATGGCCAAGGAATTAGAAGAGCACAATTTTGTGTCTGATGATATTTCCCGACTATAAAAAGGGCCAACTCTGGGTATACCTGCTACAGTTTCGTTGGATCAAAGGAGGGCGTTATGCGGATTATCTTGTTAATAGCGGTCGCTGCCTCATTCTTGGCTGGCTGCAGCGGTCAAGATCCTATAAGCGATGAGGCAGCCAGTAAGATTGCATCGTTCGCAAGACAGCCATAAGCACCAGGAGGCTTTTGCCGGAGCCATACAAGAGCTAAGCACCGAAAAGGGCTGCCAGGTCGATCACGTTACTCTTCGTCATGATTGCGTCCCTATGGTGAATGGATTGTTTGGCGATTACCAATCAAGCAGATACGCCGCTTCTTTTCAAATCCTTAAACACCAGTTCTAATTATAACTCTCAGTCAAGTTCAATGCAGTCGGAGCAATGAGGCCTAACAATCACAGGCACAGGCACAGGGAAAATAAAATGCAAGACGAAATCAAAAAGGTAGATAGATGTGCTGTTCGGGCTTTAGCCGAAAAGCACTCGCAAGAATTACAACAGATCTCAAATGCTGGGGGTAACCACTACCAAACGGCCCTTGACCAGCAAGATAACATCGTTGAATTTACGTCTTCTATGACGGAAGAAGACGCCACAGCATTTATAAATATGTATGCAGAAGAACTTGATGCATGCACTCAAACAACAATCGATAAAACAAACAAAATATTGGTGGAAACAGAAGCTAATAATCATACGGTTGAAGCAATCGGGGGCGTTATAGGATTTATTATTTTGCTTTTCATAATTTTCTCAATATTAAAGTAGCATTTACTCTGCAATCCCTGATGCGTCCTAACTTGGATGTGTCTATCTGACGACCGCCATGCAGCCCACTGCTGATGTGGCAGCGGTTCGTTAAACGATGTTCACCCGGTCTGGCGTTCGTTCTGGGTAGGGGCTGCAATAACTTTTCACACCCTCAGCGTCACTGCTGGCGGATTGTCATTCCGGTAACATATTGGTCACACGAAAAATTATTCACGCGAAAAAAGTAGAGGGGCTGAAAATTTCATCGTATAGCATTATGATTTTTATGTGATTTATGGTGCCCTCGGCAGGACTCGAACCTGCTACCTTCCCCTTAGGAGGGGGACGCTCTATCCAGATGAGCTACGAAGGCATAATGCCAAGAAGGGCGGTATGATAACGGGCTGAGGCGCGTGGCTCAAGGCTTTGCGCGAGTTGTTTATTTTTGGAAGCGGTGTGATTAATACTGTGATGACGGGTTTGAAAACGGATGTAAAGCTGAGTGTGATCGTACCGGCTTGGAATGAGGCCGTTGTGATTGGCGCTTCACTGCAGTCGCTTCAGCTGCTGCGAGCTGCGGGCCACGAGGTGATTGTGGCGGATGGTGGCAGCACCGATGGCACGCAAGACTTGGCCCGGCTTTTATGCGATCAGCTGGTGAGCGCGGGGTTAGGGCGGTCGGCGCAGATGAACGCCGGTGCTGCGGTTGCCCGGAACGACGTGTTGTTGTTTCTGCACGCCGATACGCAGTTGCCTGCGGACGCCGTGCAGCAATTACAGGCATTTGTGCCAACGCTGAACGTATGGGGTCGATTCGACGTTCGCTTAAGTGGCTCGCGGCCGCTGTTTCGCGTGATTTCCTGGTTTATGAATAAGCGTTCGCGGTTGACCGGTATTTGTACCGGCGATCAGGCGATGTTTGTACGCCGCGATACCTTTGACGTGTTGGGTGGTTTTGCACCTCAACCGTTAATGGAAGACGTTGAGTTGTCGCGGCGTTTGCGCGATGTGTCGCGCCCTTTTTGCGTAGCAAGCCCGGTAACAACAGACAGTCGGCGCTGGCAACAACGAGGCGCGTGGGCAACGATTGCGCTGATGTGGCGGCTGCGCTGGCGCTATTGGCGCGGCGAGTCTGCTGAGTCTTTGGCCCAAGCCTATCGATCGGACATTCGTAATGCCCAGTAATGAAAAAAAATCTGACCAGACGCTGATCATGCAGTTTGCCAAATGGCCTGAAGCCGGCAAGGTTAAAACGCGTTTAATACCCGCACTGGGCAAGCAGGGGGCTTTGGCGGCGCACTGCGAGTTAACCCTGGCGGTGCTGGATAATTTGCTGGTGACGGCGTTACCGCTGCAGTTTTGGTGGGATTGTGATCGTACGCCCCCGGCGGAAGCCGCTGAGGTGATGAAAAAATTGCAAGGGCGACGTGTACGGCAGTGTTTTCAGAGCGGTGGCAACCTGGGTGATCGCATGGCCGCGGCTTTGTGTGGTGCTCTGCATAGCCATAAAAACGCCATCATTGTAGGCAGTGATTGCCCGTCAGTGGATCCAGCTCATGTTCTTCTGGCTGCTGAAAAGCTGATTCACGCTGATGTGGTGTTGGGGCCGTCAGAAGACGGCGGCTATGTGTTGATTGGCGCGCGTAAAGTGGTGCCTGGCATGTTGGACGGCGTTCACTGGGGTAGCGAGCACGTTCTGCGGCAAACCTGTGAAAAACTAAACAGTATGGGGCTGAGCGTTGGCTTGTTACCCATGCGTTGGGACGTGGATGAAGCTGAAGACTGGCAGCGATTTCAGCGTGAGTTCTCTAGCTGAAATCGCTGCCTCTGGCGTCTCAACAGCCGTTAACCCTCTGTGACTGGCGGTTGGGCTCTGAGTTTTTGCATTTGTTCGTCTGCATTGCCGTGACTTGCTGACGTGGTTTGGCCTGCTTCTGGGGTTTCGTTTGCACGTTCGCCGTCGGAGGTGACCAGCAACGCCCGCTCACGTTGTTTCAGGGCGGTGCGGAAAGTGCTTCGCAATTGCGCCAGGCTGACATTTTCAATCGCCGTAACCAATTGCTCGCGGGAGTTGAAATTACTGTTGCCGCGGTCAATTTCACTCCAGAAGCGCCCGGAGATATCGCCTAACTGGCGTTCTTGTTCCAGTATGCCGCTGATGACGGCCTGCTTCTCCTGTTCTAACTCTTTGCTTCCAAGGCCTGCCAGAGTAATGGCGAAGCTTTCCACAAACTCGTCCACAGCGGCATTAATGGCCTGCGGGCTGGTGTCTGGAGATTGCACGACTAGCGCGAGCGCCGGAGTTTCCAGCATTTCGAATGACGTTGCGTAAACGATGTAGCCCAGTTGGCGCTGGGTGCGAATGTTCTTGTAGAACGGGCTGCGGACAATCTGAGTGAGTAGCCGATATTGCGCGCGCTCTGCCAGACTGGTGTTCGTGCCTTGCAGGTACAGGGCGTAGCCGGCATCCGGGTGGCTTATGTTCATACTCACGCGGGTTTCGCCCGCGGGAATCTGACGTATGCGGCTGCGTTCTACGTTTGTGTATTGGCTGTCGGCCATGATCAGAGCCCGTGTCTGTTGAGCCATGTTCAGCGCAGACGCGGCGCTGAGATTGCCGTGAACCAGCATGACAGGGTCCAGGCCGGTCACTAGCTGCCGCTGGAAGGCTTGAAGGTCATTCAGGGTGACTTTTTGAGCGGCGTTTAGCTTGTCTTCGGTCTGCCAGGCGCCCTCCAGAAGTGCGGTTTGAATATAGTTGGCAATCTGTTCACTGGGACGATTACGAGATTCATTCACCAAGCTGTCCACAAGGTTTTGGCGCGCGATGTTAAAGCGTTGCTGGGTCAGTTCCGGGTTGGCTACCTGTTGTAAAATCTGGCGCAGCAACGTGTTGGCTTGGTCGCTGTAGCCACCCACCCTCACTGTCAACCCGCGTAGATGGGAGTAAATGCTGTAGTCCAGCCCGGCCAGACGCGCGGAGTAGGCCCAGGCGTTCAAGTTGGTATTCAGAGCGTCTGTTAGCAGCCGCAGCAGAACAGCGTTGCGGGCGGACGCCAGTGCCAGAGGCGTGCGCAGGCTCAGGTATACGTTGGCTTTGGGAGTGCCGAAACGGGTATCGCGCGCGTACCACAGTTCAATTTTGCCACCATTGTTAACGCCCTCATCGGCACCAGCGGTCAGCAGTTGCTCGGGCTGGGTCATGGTGCTGCCACCGAGCATGGCAAGGTTTTCCGGTATGAAAGGGTTGGCTTGCGGCAGCGCAAGCTGGCTGGCAAGCACGGCGTTGGCGGGTTGGTTCAATTGTTGAACGCTCAAAGGTTCTTGCTGCCATTGGGCGCTGTACCACTGCGTAGCGCGAGCCTCGCCCAGATCGGGCTCGGGTTGCAGTACAAACAGCAGCAGGTTGTTAGGGGTGAGCTGCTCAAGAATCTGGCGGTACTGGTCGGGCGCGTAGCTTTCCAGCAACCAGGGCGCGCGCAGGATGTCGGCTGTCGGGTAATGTTGCAGTTGCCCGGCCAGGCGCATTACTTGGTATACGGGATCGTTTTTTTCTTTAAAGCGGAAATCGATGTCGGCCAGCTTGCGCATTTCTTCAAAACGCTGCTCACCGATGCCACGTTCGCGCACTTTATCAATGTAAGCGAACACCAGAGGAAGGATGGTGTTTTGTTGCTCCAGGCCTTGTTTGGTGAGGGTCATGGAAATTTCCAGGGTGGCGCCATCGCCGGTGTCCATTCCCAGGCCCGCTGACAGGCTTTCGGCCAGGCCTGCGCGTTTCAGCACGTCAAACAGGCTACCAGGGCCTTCATGGCCTAACAGGTTGGTCACGTAGCGCGCTGGCTTGGTGCGGTATTGATCCCGCTGCGAAGCAATAGGAAACACCAGGGACATGTTGCGGATGTCCTTCAGCGACGCCACGGTCACTTTTGTGGGCAGTTGCTCACGATCAACCAAAGGTGCGCTGTGGCGCTTTTGCGTCAGCTTGCGGTCTTCAACAGCGTCAAAGCGGCCGCGCACCAACTGTTCCAGGCGACCCAGCGATTGCGGTCCGTACACGGCGAGGTTCATCAGGTTGGCCGAGTAGTGCTGACGCCAGAATGTGACCAGGTCTTTACGTAGCGGTCGTTGTTCGCTGTTTTCCAGGGTGGTCAGGTTGCCTACGGCAAACTGGTGAAAAGCATGCTCGGCAGGCGTAACCGCTTTGCGGACTGAAAAAAAGCGGCGCCCGTCTTCTTTGAGTTTGGAGCTGTATTCGGAATGCACCGCGTTGCGTTCGCGATCTACAAGTTCAGCTGTGAACAGGGGTGCGGAGAACTGCTGGGCGAAACGATCCAGAGCCGGTTCTAGAAATTCGGCCTGTACGTCAAAGAAGTAGTTAGTGTCCTGGAACGCGGTAAAGGCGTTGTGGCTGCCTCCGTGGCTGGCGATAAACTGCTGGTACTCACCGGGTTCGGGGTATTTCTCGGTGCCCAGAAACAGCATGTGCTCAAGGAAGTGAGACAGGCCCTCGCGATCGGCGGGGTCGTCGCCGCTGCCGACGGCTACATTCAAAGATGCGGCGGCCTTGTCTGCACTTTTGTCCGACACCAGTAACACGCGCAGGCCGTTATCTAATTGTAAATAACGATACAGGTTGGCATCGTTGGGGCTCTTTGTGGGTTCTTGTGCGGCCAGGCTCAATGAACTAGCAATTAACAGGCACAAGAACGCCAGGGCAGCTGGCCAGAAGGAGGTTTGGCGCAGTGGGCGCGTCAGGGCAGGCGTCATGTCAGTGAATCCTTGTTTTACCGTGGGTCTGCGGTTGCTGGTTTACCGTTTTGCGCGCCAGATCGGCGGATACTTCTGCGCTGAGCTCGCCAGAGGCGATGCGTTCCAGTACGGTCGCCATAACGGCAACCGCCTGGCGCTGGCTTTTGAATTCGGCTTGAAAAGCGGTGTCTATGGCGTCGTAGACGGCCTGAATTTTCTGCTCCCGATCGCCAGCTTTGGCGGTGGTGTCGTTGATGGCTTTCAGGCAGGCGCGCGCGATGGCAATGTAGCGCTCGGTGTTGGGGTTTTTCTGAGACATGAAATCATTCCAAACAACAAAGACGATGGATAGCAGACGCGGATGCGCGCCGAAAGTTCCTGATTATCGCATTGATCACCATGGGTTGCTAAAACCTCAATGCTCTACCTCTTTATACGCAAATACTGCTATAACTTATTTTTACAATAACGTAATGATCAAGGCGGACACGGCGTCAATTACCCCACGCTGCTATGAAAAAAAGGCGGGGCTTGTGGAAGCAAGCTAGGCTGATCAGGGAAAGCGGACACACACCCGCTACGTTTACCTCAGGTCGTTAAAACTCACTCTGCCTACTGTTTGCTTGAAAGACTGTGCTGGTGGTGTTGTTCAGTCGTTGAAAAACACAGGGCTTCCCGCTAACTTCGACACTGGGAGGCACACTCAACCCAACCGGCAAAAAGAAGGCACTTGGTTAGGCCGAGTCGCCATCCGAAAAACCGGAAATCTCAACGTTCAAAACTCAGCCGGTGTTGTTCAAGGCATTCATCACCAGCACTGCCGGTTGATAACAAACCGACGGTTTCGGCTATTACATTCAATCCACAACCACAGAGGAGGTGCGGGCTGGGGCATAAGTGGTGCTTACGCAAGACACGCTATCCCTCCCCACCCTATTCTGTCGAAAGGTTGGGGGTAGCCCGCGAAAACTGATGATGAATTATTTTGTAACAGGTGGCACCGGATTTATCGGTCGGTTTGTGATGTCCAGATTGCTAGCGCGGGGCGCCACCGTTCATGTATTGGTGCGTGAGCAGTCGGTGCAGAAGCTGGTGGACTTACGCGAAAATTTGGGCGTTGACGAAAAACAGATCAAGGCGGTGGTTGGTGATTTGACGGCCCCGAGCCTTGGCCTTGATAAAAAAACATTAAAGCAGCTGAGCGGAAAAATTGATCACTTTTTTCACTTAGCGGCCATCTACGATATGTCTGCCAGTGAGGAGTCCCAGCAAGCCGCCAACATTGACGGCACTCGTGCTGCCGTGGCCGCAGCCGAGGCGCTTGGTGCCGGAATTTTTCATCACGTGTCGTCCATCGCGGTAGCCGGTCTGTTTAAAGGCACTTTCCGTGAAGACATGTTTGCCGAGGCCGGTAAACTGGACCATCCTTACTTTCGCACTAAACACGAGTCTGAGCGGGTGGTGCGCGACGAGTGCAAAGTGCCGTTCCGTATCTACCGCCCTGGTCTGGTGATTGGTGACTCTGCTACCGGTGAGATAGACAAGATCGACGGACCTTATTACTTCTTCAAGATGATTCAGAAAATTCGCGGTGCGCTTCCTCAGTGGGTGCCTACTGTAGGGCTAGAAGGGGGCCGTCTGAACATTGTGCCGGTGAATTTTGTGGCCGATGCGTTGGACCATATCGCCCACCTGCCAGACGAAGACGGCAAGTGTTTCCATCTGGTGGATTCTGACCCATACAAGGTGGGTGAAATACTCAATATATTCTGTGAGGCGGGCCACGCGCCCAAGATGGGCATGCGTATTGATTCGCGCATGTTCGGATTTGTGCCACCCTTTATTCGCCAGAGCCTGAAAAATTTGCCGCCGGTGAAGCGCATCAGTCGCGCTTTGCTGGACGATCTGGGCATTCCTGCGTCGGTGCTGTCTTTTATCAACTACCCCACCCGTTTTGATGCCCGCGAAACCGAACGCGTGTTGCAGGGCACCGGTATAGAAGTACCCCGCCTGCCAGACTATGCACCGGCAATCTGGGATTACTGGGAACGCAACCTGGACCCCGACCTTTTTATAGACCGCACGCTGCGCGGAACCGTGGAAGGCAAAGTGTGCGTGGTGACCGGCGCCACCTCCGGTATTGGCCTGGCGACTGCGGAAAAGTTGGCGGACGCGGGTGCGATTCTGGTGATTGGAGCGCGTACGCAGGAAACGCTGGACCAAGTGAGCGCACAGTTGAACGCGCGAGGCGTCGACGTACATGCTTATCAGTGTGACTTTGCGGATATGAACGCCTGTGACCGGTTTATTCAAACCGTTAGCAAAAACCACGGTGCGGTGGATGTGCTGATAAACAATGCCGGCCGTTCGATACGCCGCTCCCTGGACAAGTCCTTCGATCGTTTCCACGATTTTGAACGCACCATGCAGCTGAACTATTTTGGCTCGTTGCGTTTGATTATGGGTTTTGCACCGGCCATGTTAGAACGTCGCCGTGGCCACATTATTAATATTTCTTCCATTGGCGTGCTGACGAACGCGCCGCGCTTTTCGGCGTACGTGGCGTCTAAATCGGCATTGGATTCGTTCAGCCGGTGTGCAGCGGCGGAGTGGTCAGACCGGCACGTTTGTTTTACCACCATCAATATGCCGTTGGTGAAAACGCCGATGATAGCGCCCACCAAAATCTACGATTCGGTGCCCACACTGAGTCCGGAAGAAGCAGCGGATATGGTGGTGAATGCGATTGTTTGCAGGCCCAAGCGCATTGCAACGCGGCTTGGCGTGTTCGCTCAAGTGCTGAACGCGCTGGCGCCCAAGGCGAGTGAAATTCTAATGAATACCGGCTACAAAATGTTTCCGGACTCCATGCCTAAAAAAGGCAAAGAGGTAAGCGCAGAAAAGGGTGCATCCACCGATCAGGTGGCGTTTGCGGCCATTATGCGGGGCATTCACTGGTAACAAACACCGTGTGAGGCACGCACTGGTAACAAAAAAGCGGCGGTGCCAATGCATCGCCGCTTTTTTTCATTCTGCGATCACACTATTCGAAAGGCGGAGGTGGAAAGCCCCCAAGTTCTTGCCAGCGATTAACGATACTGCAGAAAAGATCGGCTGTTTTCTCTGCGTCATAGGCGGCTGAGTGCGCTTCTTTACTGTCAAACGGGATGCGCGCCAGTTTACAAGCCTGAGCCAACACTGTGTGGCCATAAGCCAGGCCCGCGAGGGTGGCAGTGTCAAACGTCGAAAACGGATGAAACGGATTGCGTTTGATGTCTGCGCGCATGCTGGCGGCGAACACAAAGTTGTGATCGAACGTGGCGTTGTGCCCCACAAGAACCGCACGTTTGCAGTCAAAGGCTTTCATCGCTTGGCGTATCGGACTGAATATTTCACTCAGGCCTTCGCGTTCCGGCACCGCTTCACGCTCTGGGTCCCACGGATCTATGCCGGTAAAGTCCAGCGATGACTGCTCGAAATTAGCGCCTTCAAACGGGTCTATCTGCTGCAGGTAAGTTTCACCACGGTGCAGAAAGCCGTTCTCGTCCATGGTAACCATCACCGCGGCTATTTCCAGCAGAGCGTCTTTGGCGGGGTTGAATCCGGCCGTTTCAACATCCACGACAACAGGAAGAAATCCGCGAAAGCGACGGGACATAGGGTGTGTTTGGCTGTTTTCTTCGGTCACTCAAACTCCAACGATGGCGCTATGTGAAAAGGTAATGTAATAAAAGATTACGCCAGGCGCCAGTAAATGGTTTCACCGGCGCCCAGTGGTACGATGCTGCCGCCGGCTAGGGGCAGCTCATCAGGCATGGTCCAGGGCTTGCGTATCAGGGTTACGGTGTCTGTGTTGCGCGGCAGGCCATAAAAATCGGCACCGTTGAAACTGGCGAAAGCTTCAAGTTTGTCCAGTACGCCCAGCTCTTCAAACACTTGCGCGTATAGGCTGATGGCACCAAACGCCGAGTAGCAGCCGGCGCAACCGCACGCTGCTTCTTTGTCGCCTTTGGCGTGGGGTGCGGAATCAGTACCCAGGAAAAATCGTTGGTCGCCGCTGGCCACTGTTTCTCGCAGCGCCTGTTGATGGCGATTGCGCTTAAGAATGGGCAGGCAGTACAAGTGAGGCCTTACACCGCCAACCAGCATGTGGTTACGATTGTACATCAGATGCTGGGGGGTGATGGTGGCCGCC
>Ga0307975_1001551_pt1 | contig 11500 bp, 11 predicted proteins | sample OrgLakmetagen917_FD_201825 | JGI IMG/M metagenome (GOLD analysis project Ga0307975, IMG submission 201825) | Saline water microbial communities from Organic Lake, Antarctica - #917 | ecosystem: Environmental > Aquatic > Non-marine Saline and Alkaline > Saline | place: Antarctica: Organic Lake... | reverse complement strand
TGGCACACGTCAATTACGCGTAAATTACGTGTAAATTACGCGTGAAGTAAAAAAAAAGCTCGAGGCGCGTAAATTACGCGTGTACGTAAATCGCACCCTTGTCGAGTAACGAAGGGTTTCTCCTTTGTCTCTTTGAGCCAATTGCGAATGGGGTTTAAGACCACATCGGGCTTAGCTACCTGGCTATGAATTATTCATATGCGAGGGGCCTGGGCCTAAATTAAAGCTACTAGGTTGGCGACTAATGGCAGAAGCAAGAAGCACAGAATTTTATTTCAATCCAAATAAAAATAAAAATGAACATCCTTAACGCTAAACGCCAGGTTAATGTAGCTCAATCCGGTGAGCTCGAGCAGGAATTGCATAGGGACATCGCAGTTAACTCGGTGCCTTTTAACGAAAGCCCCCTTCTGCAATGCCATTCCAGTCCCGGCTCGCAGTTTCTTGCTTGTACAAGTTATAGCCCATCCGGAACGCGTACTCCGACTTGATGGCTTCGCGGTCCGCGTCGACCCACGCCGTCAAAAACTCGTCGGACTCCGGCGGCAGTGGCTGGCCCGCCAAGAGAGCCTCCACGTCGCGCTCCATCTGACAAACCACGCAGTTTGATGCATTGCGCGGACCGCCGAAATCATCAAGAGAAATGCAAGCATACACACGAACTATTGAGCTCAGGCACGAAAGAAGTAAAAGAGCTGGCCCTGAAGAGCTACACGTGCGTTTTAACATCGTTTTCCTCGAGTCATTTCTCAAATTCAATGCCGCCTGCAATCAGCCATTGAAAAAAGTATTTACCTGGTAGCCGTCGTATTTGCGCGGGTACCGGCGCACGGGCTGGCCAGTTTCGTCGAGTAAAAACTTTTCAAAGTTAAGGCTCACGGCGGCGCGGCCGTTGGGGTTTCGGAGCGTGTTCATGAGGTACGAGTACAGAGGGTGGGCTGTTTTCCCGAGTAAGTCCACCTGAACCCAAGAAAGCAAAAACAAGCTCTTAAAGCTCGTGTACGCTTTACACGAGAATACAGCCGCAGCGAGTACTATAGAATACACAAAAGACACCTTCTCGCCCACCCCCTGGTCTCACTTCATGAATGTATCTGAACGCACCTTGTCGAACACGACAGCGATGGGGAAAGCACCGAAGCCGTGGGTTTGCAACGCGCGAATTCGCACAATGTCCGACACTTCAGGCTCGTACCACCCCTGGGCAAATCAAACACGAGACTGTTAGACCACTCCTAGAGTGGCAAATGAGGTCATTTTCTTTTTGAGTATCAACTCGACGAAAAAGCTCAAGATGAATGGAGACATGTTGTGTATAAAAATAGAAAGTACTTCGAAGCACATGGGTATACCATTTCTAACAGCACAAGCGACAAAGCAATCTGGCTAGACCCACAAATTTCGCCACTGATCTCAGTACCTGCTCCGTTGGGAAAGCTAAGACGCGTAGACCATCCTTAGCATACTTGTTGGACAAATAGGCCAGCGCAGGGAGCTGCCTGGTTGACTCGGGATCATCGGTCTTGATGTTCACTACTACCGTAGCCTTGGCTCGGAACCGCTTCAGTGGCAACTCAGACCCTTTGTAAGGCACCACCACCTCCGATGGAAATCCTTTCGCCCACACTGCGGGAGCTGGTGCCACTGTTTGTGCTGCTGGCGCGCTAGTACTGTCTTCTGCCGCCTTCGCTGTCTGTGCTGTTAATCCTAGTCCAGCCAAGCCTACGGCCCATTGCCGGCGCCCGAAGAGTTTCTCATTGGCATCACCGTCATCTCTTCGCACTGCGGTAATTCTTAAAGCTCTTTTCGTGCTTGTTAAAGGTGCAATAAATCCATTTGACAGCGCCAGCGACGCTGCAAAGGCTAGGCTACGAAGGCAACGCATTTTACTGCCAAACATTTTTTGGATTTCGAATTCCCAGTCCTCTTCATCTTCAATGAACAGCTTGAAAGCTCAACCCTGTAGTGGTGATGAGAATTGAAGAATTTTGGTGGTGCTGATGATGAGAATCACAGAATCACGTTGGACGATCTTTGTCTAGTCTTGTGCCCCCTTCCTTTGCCCTTGGCCCTCTGGCTACAGGCTTCGAACGACGGACGGTTACGCCTCCACCATCACTTCTTTTGAGTAGTCAATTGCTCACTATTATTCCTAGATGTCGACCACTGTAGCTCGAGTCCTTCGTGGAAGCTTGGATTCGAACAGCGGCACCCCAGGACCGGTGAGTTCAATTGCTCATCTCAAGCATGCAATCGCGGTACCATTAGCGATGAATAGACTTGTCTAATAATTGCTACTGGGGCTAAATTCGCAGGTGCTTAATGGAATAGAAGATGGATTCGTGGTGAAGGTTTTTCTCGACAAACCGCACCCGGAGTTCATCTTTGCGGAAATTCTGTGCGGCGCCAAGGGCGGAGCTCCTCCTGCATGCGTGGGACAACAGGTGGTGACCTAGGGATCATAATAATGCCCCTTGTCACGCATGTCTCTGTCGTTTTTTACTGTGTATGATGGGCTCTGGTACTAATTTATGGTTTGGTTCTCCCCATAAACAGGGATGGGTGCCCAGGCAAGCGTTGCTTTTGGCTACCGCTCTAACTACTTCCTACGCGTTCACTGCGGGCAGTAGCGACGAAGCTGGTTTCAATGCACAAGCAAAAGTGTACGGGTTCCAAGAGCGTGACGGCTGGTGGGACGGGTACGTGCCTGACTCCAAGAGCACAGGCATGTTTCCAGGCAATTACGTGACCGCTGACGAGCCACAGCCTGCCTTCTTGAAACCGTCACCACCGCCTCTGCCGCCTGCATTCAACCCGTCCCAGCTTCCACTCACGCACACTCCTGTTCCGCCACCGCAGCCGTCACCCGCATCCAGCGCTGCAACCACGAGGCCTCCAGTAGCACAAGTGCCTGCACCGTCGTTGCCGTCAGCGCAGAGTGCAAATTTCTTTAATCCCATGTTGAAGAACAACGTTCCGGCAGCGGCAGCGGCTGCTGCGCCAGCCGCTCCAGCAGCCGGTCAGCCCACTCCGAGCCAGGATAGTAGTAACGGCAAGGCCGAGCGAGAGTTCAAAGGAGCGTTGCCGCAGCAGTTCGCGATATGGGGGCACTACATGGCGCTCTATGCCGCGTTTACGCTGTTTTGGTGTGGCCTCTTCACAGTGCTCTGGGCGAACGGGGACGGGTGGTCTTGCATGATAGAAGGTGAATGGATCCATGATTCGCTCATTGTGAACACCACGTTTCCAGATTGCGAAGAGAAGGAGATGGTGCAGCGGCGGTTGCTCAGTAGTGCAAGCTCCGCAGCATGGCCGCTTGCTTCGATGCAGGCACCACCGCGGGAGCTGGCTCATGTCGCGAACGACGACGAATGCTGCGCAGCGGGCTTGGGCGGCGGCGCCTGCTGCAACCCGTGGAAGTACAGCCAAGTGAACCTTGGTGGGTCTCTGCCGTTTGGCCTGTATGGAGTAGGCCTGAGCGTGCTGATCTTTGTCCTGGAGTACTTCGACGGAGGCTATGGGCTTTGGCAGCCTTCGGACTCCTCTTGGTACCGGAGAGGCATCTCGCCACTGGCTTTGTTCTATGGCGCGGCCAGCGTGCCCCTCTTTTTCGCTATCCCAAATGCCTTTGCGGGGGCATGCCTCTTGCTGACGGCCATCTGCCAGCAGTGGAGCTTCAAACGGTTTGAATCGGGCGACGGGGGGCGCCGCGACCGGCAGGCCAAAGCCGCTCGGGCCGCAGCGGCCAAGGCCAAACGCCAGGAGCAGAACACCGCAGCCGGCAAGAAGAACCTCGAGTTTGAATACCCCCTGGACTGGTACAAGGGCGCGGACCTCGCGTTTGTGGTGCTGCACCCCATTGCGTTCTTGCGCAAGCTGCACCAGGAAGACAAGCTGAGCACCGTGTTTTGGCTCTTGGTGTACTTTTTCGTGAACGCGTACTTGTTTTTCTCGACGCTCGCCAAGTTCGAAAAGCTTATCGACGACTTGCAGCCCAGCCTTCTGGACGGCACCGTGGACTTGAGCGTTGCGGCCAACCGCCAAGCGGTGCGGTTTGGGTTCCTGAGCCGTGTGGCGCCCTGGGCCAAAGCCAGCGGGGGCTGCTTGAACTTCAATTGCGCGCTCATCGCGATGCCGGTCACCAAATTGCTTCTGGCGCGCTTGAACAACTTCGGCAAGAGTTACTCCAAGATGCAAGCCGGCAATTCCTTGTTGGCGCAATACTTTGGCCGGTTCTTCGCGCACCCTTTTACACGGTGCGAAGTTCACACTTTGTCTGCTTTTTGTTTCATGCTTTTCCAACGTCTTTCGTTCGAGTTATTGCGATATCAGCATGATTTGCCTTGCTTCTTGAACTAGCTATTTTGTCTGTTGGAGAGGTATTTGATGGATTTACTCATGACCTTATCTTTTTTCTCGTCATTTTTTGCCTCTGCTCTTGCCATGTTGTTGCCTTTCGCAGCTACGTGCCGTTGTCGAAAAACGTTGAGTTCCACAAAATCATCGCCAAAGTCGTGTTTTTCTTCGCGTGGCTGCACACCATCATGCACTTCGCCAATTACACGCTGGCCTCTCGGGGCACCCTGGCCTTGTTTAAGAAGTTTGGCTGGGGTGGAACCACTTTTTTCACGGGTTTCGTGATTTTGCTGTCCATGTTTTTCATTTATTCCGCGGCCAGCCCTGCCGTGAAAAACGCGAAATTCGAAAACTTTTTCATGGCCCACCATTGGTTTATACTTTTCTTCTTCATGCTCCTCTTGCACGGGCCCGTGTTTTGGTGCTGGTCCCTGTTGCCGCTGTCGCTCTACGCTGTGGAGCGCGTCTTGCAGTCGTTGCGCGGGGGGCGCGCGTTTGTGGTCACCAAAGTGGAATGGATTTCCCCGGTCCTGGCGGTGAAAATCTGCCCCATTGACAAGGCGGGTTTCAACTTCCGCGAGGGCCAATACTTGTACCTGAACTGCCCGCACATTTCCAAAAACGAGTGGCACCCTTTCACCATTTCGTCGGCGCGGGGGGACTTGAGCATTCCTGGCAGCGGGATGAGCAACCCTCTGCGGGTGGCCGTCGAAACCGGCGAAGAAGTCACGGAAGTGCCCCGGCCCGCAGACTTAGACCCGCGGCAGCGCTGGGCGAAATACTGCCCGTTGATGAAAGACGCAAAGACTCTGGAACCGTGGCAGCTCTTGGACAAGCACGAAACGTGCTTCCACGACTACGTGAGCTGCCACATCAAAGTCCACGGCCTGGCGGACCCCAAAGCCCGCACGTGGACCCGAAAATTCAAGGAATACGTGGAGCTCATGTGCCCGGGCCAGACCTACCCGTACCACTTCTCCCGGCGGGACGAGCGCGGAGAGCTGCAATTAGGGCGGCGGTTTGGGGTAAACCCCTCGGAGCCCATCTTGCGCGTGGATGGGCCTCACTCCGCCCCGGCAGAGCATTACGTGAACTACAAGACGGTCATGATCATTGGGTGAGTGTCACATCTCTGAAAATCACCCGAGTGTTGAACACACGCCCGTTCATGCAATTCAAACACACCTACATTCATGCGTGCGATTTTTTTTCTCTGTGTGTGTTATTATCTTTTAGGGCTGGCATTGGCATGACCCCTTGTGCGAGCATCTTAACTGCCATGCTCAAATACCGCTGGCGGTTTGGGCAGCCGCCTGAAAAGCTGCATTTTTATTGGGTGGTGCAACACAACGAACTTGACGCGTTCCAATGGTGAGTGCCTTCGCTTGTCCTGACTTAAGCCGTTTCTAAGTTCCTTGAATACTAAGAGATGGTGATGAAGATTCAATATTCATGTCTGAAAATGTTGTGATGGAAAATGTTTTTTTTTGTCTAAATTTATGTTTTTGGGAATATCAAACATCGCAGGTTCATTCACTTGATGGCCGAGCTGGAGCACGAGCACTTCAAGCAGCGGGCGCGGGCCGCCAACTCGGAGCAAGCTCGGCTCGACTGGAACCGCTACTACTGCGAGATCCACGTGTTCGTGACGCGGGCCCCGGACCCGTCCAAAGCCAAACCGCTGAAGCCCATGGTGTCCGCGCCCAAGTTCGTGTCGCCCCTCGAGGAGTTCAAGCCCGCCTTCACGGCGGACCAATTGTACGCCTGCCTGATGGCGCCCAGCGTGTCGAGCCGCAAATTTACGGAGTCCATGCGCAGCATTGCGGACGGCAAAGTTGTGAAAAGCCCGTCGCTGGACGGCAAACCTTCTTCGCCTCCGCAAGATTCCAAGGGCACCGTGGCGTTGAGCCAAGGCCCTGCCAACAACTTGCAAGATGTCTGGGTGTGGAACGGCCGCCCCGACTGGGAGCAAGTGTTTGTGATGATGAGGCAGCAAGCGGTCGACCCTGACATTGGTGTCTTTGTGAGTGCACTCGTAATGATTCCTCGTAAATGCCCGCTCTGCCTACTTCATTATTGAATTGTGTACCTCTCTGCACTAGACCTCGACGCGTGCGCCTATTCTATTTTGCCTGTGAGCTCACTCCTTGATAAACGTGTTATTCTCTTTCGGCTTGTGCCTTTTGCCGCTTGTGTCTACAGTTCTGCGGCGCGGCAGTGATTGGAGCTGACCTCATGACCATGTGCCAGAAGCACACGGGCGGCGGTGTGACTTTCTCGCTGCACAAGGAAAACTTTTAAGGCTTCCTGCCCTCTTTTTGCTGAAGACACGTGAGGCGCATCGATCATGCTTGTTTCATGAAGGGGTGGATAGTGCATTTCTCGCAAGCCCTCCGCTGATTCAAAGGCGTATCCATGAAACATGCAACACATGCCTGAGGTCTGAGGTAGTTCTCGTCGCGGTTCTCGGTTTTTGGCCCTTGTTTTCAGATATTTTTTTTTGCTCTCCCTGTTGCGCTGCCTCAATTCCCGTCCCCAAGTCAAGGTCGCGAAGTAAAGGGGGATATCGCGCTTCTCTCTCCTTCTGCCTCGTTCTTGCTTTGTTTTTGCTTTTGGTCTCTCAATTCCCAGTGCTAGTTATTATTTACCCCCAAGAAGACCAGGGAAATCGGGAATCGAAACACGATCTTTGATATAGGGCAAGCGCCACCACCACCACCAAGACAGGAAGCGGTTGCAAATACACTTCTAAGAGGTCATTCAGATTTAATTCAATATGGGGGTGTGGTGGAAAAGTTTATGGGTTTAAATTCGATTTTAAGATTTAATGGTAGTTCTCGATCTCTTTTCGTAAGTTTAGTGATTAGAACTCAAATCTCAAATTACAACTCAGCCGGGGTCTCGAAGGCAGCTATTCCTATTAAATAGCCGAGATAAAAACCGAATCACAACTGCACACGGGTGCTTGTCGCCTGCCTCCTCGATATCCCTCTCGTTTTCTCAAAGCTCGCCAGCTAATTGGTTACTCCCCTCTAAATCATTTCCATTGCCACTGCTGTCGCTAGTAGGGAAGCCAACACTTTTCCACCTCCAGGCGACTTGCCTTCAGCAACAGCACCACAGCACCACACATCACCCCAATTTCGCAACAGCCGCCGCGCCGCTCAATTCATTTTTTTTGCTCCAAGGGCTACACCGCTGGCCCTTTTCACACTCACCTCTCCTCGTAATTCCTGCCAAGAAACACCTCGCCTGCTGTGTCTCACTCCAGAAACCTCCTTTTCTCTCTCACTCGGCGTTGCTTCACCGCCTGCAAAGCCCAAAAAAGTCTGCTCGCATTTCCACCCAACCATGGTGCGAAGACGAGACTGCTTTTTGCTTACTTCTTCTCTTCTTCCGCGCCCGCCGCCGCCTTCTTGGCGCCCCCAAGGGACGGGAAAAGCTCGGTGGAGGTCACGTCAATTTTCTTTTGGTTGCCGCCGCCCTTGGGGCCGGATTTCTGGACCGTTTCCTTGGCCACGAATTTCTCGGGCTTCTTGGAGTCGTCGTCGTAGTTGCGGCGGGCGGGGCGGGCGGCTTCGGCCTCTTCTTCGGCCTTCATGTTGAGCTCGGCGATGCTCACGATCTTGCCGCGGGGCATGGTCTTGAAGGCTTCCTTCTTGGCCGTCAAGTCCTTCACCGTGGCGGCCACGGCCTCCACGGTGAGGGGGGGGTCCATCTTGAGCAAGCCGAACGACTCGAGGGTTTCGGGAAAGATGACGATCTTGCCCCGCTTGGTGCCGGCCACCGCCTTTTTGCCGTTGCCCTTCTTGGGGCCCTTCTTGCTGGTAGGCTCCATGTACGCTGCGTCGCCGCCCTTGCTGCTCTTGTTCAAGGTCATGCCCGCAAACTCGCCGGTGAGCTCGCTGGCCCCACCCGCGGCATTGGATTCCGGGCCCTTGCTGCCGCCGCCTTCGGCCAGGAAAGTCTTGGTGAGGTAGTCGACCAAGTAGTCGCAGAGCGCCATTTCTTCCTCGTACGGGGTCTTCTTGTCGAGTTCGGCCTTGCGCGCCGCGGCCTTTTCCGCCTTGCGGGCTTCGTACTCCTTGCTGGCCGCCGCCGCGCGCACCTTCTTGTAGGCGTCCCACGCCGCCTGGTTTTCCTTCCACACTTTGTTGTCTTCTTTGAAGTCGTCCCAGAGCTTCTGCGAAGCGGCCACTTTTTCGGCCTTCTGGGCCTTGAGCTCGTCCTTCTCCTTCATGAGCGCGGGGAAAGCCGAGTCCTTGTTCTTTTCGGCAATTTTGTTCAACACCGCGCTGTGCTTGTCCATTTCCGCCTTGATGGCCGACAGCTGCTCGTTCAAGTCCTTGATGGCTACGCCGTTGTCCGCGGCGCCCCCCGCCTTCCCGCCGTCCAGCTCCGCCGCCACCGCCTCGGTTTGGGCCACCACCGCGCGCTGCTTCTTGAGCTCGCCAATCTCCTTGAGGGTTTCCTTCTCCTTGCTCAGGGTCATGGACGTGGTGCTTTGCGCGGTTTCTAGGACCTTGATCTTGCGGTCAATCTCCGACGCCGACTTGTACTTGGTCTGGGACTTGAGGTCCTTCATTTCGCTCATCTTGGCGTCGCGCGACTCGCGGGCCGCGTCCCGGGCGCCGTAAATGGCGGTCCGCTGGGCCATGAGGGTTTCCTTCTTGCCCTGGTGTTGTGAGCACGAGGGAGAGTGAGAGAGAAGAATTAGGGAGACGTTAGACGAAACGTATGGAGTGGTCTGAAGCGATGAATAACGGGGCGAGTGCATAGTTGAAAGAAGACCACAGTAGTGGCCATCAAGTCTGACGAGTAGGGCACCAGCAACGTAAAAGACGTATCAATTCTAAAAAAGGATTCGTACAGAGCACCGTAGCATGCACAGCTGTTGGCATCTAAAGACAGAGTAAGGTAGATTGTTCGCCTTTCCCAGTACCTTGAGCTCCTTGAGCTTGGAGCGGGCCTCCGAGGCGCCGTCGTCCTTGCCCGAGGAAGCCGCCGTGAGCTTCTTGGCCTTGTCCGAAATGACCTTGGCAGACACAGAAGAAGAAGGGAGAGAATACAGAGACACACGCAAGCACCGGATGAAACAAGTCGAACACACACCCAGATCGATAAAGACATGCGCACTGAATTGGAGGCATGCACAAATGAATAGTAACAACCGCGACACACACTGATGTGCAATAGAAACAGCAGTCAGGTCGGGTATCCCCCGAGAAGAAAAAACGAGATGGATGCGGTGCGCCAACAAAGAGGAACATCAGTCGAGTTGGAAGATTCTATATCAAGCCCACGCCTAAGTGCACATGCGTCAAAAAGCGTCTCACATCTCGGGCAACTTCTCTGTTTCAGACAGGGGCGTGCGTGGGAGAGTAAGGCAGCTCACCTTGATTTTGTTGTCAAGCTCCTGCATTTCGGCGCGCAGCTTGTCTTCCTTCTCCTTCACAACGTCGCGGCTCGGCTTGCGAATCGCAGGTGGTGGCGGGATCTCGTCCGCAGCCACAGCGGGCACCTGTAGAAAGAGATCAGAGGAATATTTGAGGATGCAACGAGTGACGACACGACGAGATTCGATTTCAAAAAAGCACGAAAGTTCCGAGGAGCTGCTTTGAGCACTCAAAGTGAATACAGAAAAAGCCAACGAGAGTAGCATGCAAGCACATGATGTGATTTTCTTCGCAGCATCGTGATGTGGCGTCATCTACTAGACCCTCTCTACGCTCAGTGAGGACCACCAGAAGCTCGCTTGTGTTACTTGGAGCCAACGTTTTGATTTTCAAGCTAAGAAAAAAAAAGGGGAAAAATGGAAAGTGAGACCTTCCTGCGTACCTCAGCTTTCGCCGCGTTTGATTTTTCGTCAGCCATCTTGTGAAAAGGAGGGGGTATGGAGTCCTGCAGTAAACAAACACGTGGATAAGAGGACGAACATATGAGCAAGAGATCAGATTTCTTCGTCGAAATCTCGGAAAGCATGTGCAACACCGCCGGCAGACTAAGCTGTGCGCAGTATTGAATGTCACTATTCTGGCCAAAAGCTTGCTCGTGTGACACAAAGACCACTTAAGCGTCGCCAGCACTCCTTCAAAAGCAATGGCCAGCCACACAATTTCCAGCCCACGCAAACAAGCAATGCAAGGCGACAGCTGAGCCTCCTTTTGAGTCTGGCAACTCCACAAGTGTTACTCGTAAGAATTCGAGCGTTCAAAATGAGAGAAATAACACGGGCGTCCTCACCTGACGGGCTGAGGCGACAGCGGAGGAGGAAGCAAATGGAAAGGCGAGGACGCGAGCGAGTTTCTGGCTACTTCGTCTTTCGCCGTCATCACTCTCTAATATTTACGGGATTTACTAGGGATTTACGGTCAATTATTGATACTACAATATCACATTAGCAGACAAGTTGAGTTTCCAATTTCGAGTTTCCTCAGCATCATCATCTTGTTGGAAACGAGGAATAAGCCGTAGCCATCAGCAGTGAATCTACGCCAAGATGAGCTTCCCGCGTAGTCTCGTGCTATGTCTGGCGCTCGCAACCAGCGTTACTTCCTTCCACAACTTTGCTGGGGTTGGTCGGGATCGCTCTCGCGTCATGACTAAGGCCTTGACGGCGTCCAAAGAAGTGAACAAAGTGACTTTGCTGGCCGGCGACGGCATCGGGCCAGAAATCACGGCGGCTACGGTGGCAGTGCTCGAAGCGCTCGGGAAAGCTCGTGGCTTCAAATTTGAATTCACAAACGCGCTCATTGGCGGAGCTGCTCTCGACGCGGTAGACGACCCTTTTCCAGCGGAAACCCTGTCGTCGTGCCAAGCCTCCGACTCGGTGCTGCTGGCATGCATCGGCGGGTGAGTTAGACTAAGTGACGTCATGGTAGAGCTTTTTTTTTTCATTCGCTGGAGGCGAATTGATCAAATCATTTTGCTAAGCAGACAGTTTCTTCTGACTATGATATCCGCCCTGACCTTTGTTTCAAAATGTAATCAACGCCTGTTTCCTTAGTCCAAAATGGGACGCAAACCCACGAGACAAGCGCCCTGAAACGGGCTTGCTCGCCATGCGCAAGTCGATGAACTTGTTTGCAAACTTGCGCCCAGCCAAAGTGCTCCCCCAGCTGGTGGATGCGTCGACGCTCAAGAA